>ERZ1370068.10982-contig-9635_pt1 | contig 41140 bp, 60 predicted proteins | sample MGYA00561227_ERZ1370068 | MGnify/ENA primary metagenome ERZ1370068 (study PRJEB38410, sample SAMEA6850437) | metagenome | study: Metagenomic assessment of the ecological functions of the soil: analysis of the soil microbiota associated with the... | reverse complement strand
GTAGCTACTTCGTTCAGTTACGTATTGTAGCGCGCCCGAGCGCACGTACATCGCACGCCGCGCGGGAACTTCAGGGCTGCTCCGCCGCTGCGTGCCGACCTGGACGACCTGCTTGCTGGCCTTCACCAGGTCGTGCGCGGCGATCGCGTCTTCGAGACGCGCGCAGAGCGGCTTTTCGACGTAGGCGTCCTTGCCCGCGCGCACCACGTCTGTGAGCACCGGCGCAGTGCGCGTGATCGGGCGTGGTGATGATGACGGCCGTCGAGACCGGGCAGCGCGAGCAAATCCTGATGACGAGCGAACAGCTGCGGCTTCATGCCGTGCTTGTCGGCCAGGTCGAGCTGCCATCTTCTCGCGCGCCACCTTCCAGACGTCGCAGACGCCGACGACGTTGATCCTCCGGCGCCGGCGGCGGTCGCCTCGCTCAGGATGTAATTGCCGCGGACGCCGCATCCGACGATGCCGACGTTGATCTTGTCGTATGGGCGAGATCGCTCCACGCGAGTGGACGTCAGCGCGGCAGCGCAAGGCCGACACCGGTCGCGATGAGACTCGCGGCGTGGAAGGCGAAGGTCCAGACATGGAAGCCTCACGATGGCGGGACGTTACGACGTGCGAGGCGCGTGCTGGAAGAGGGGACGAACATGCCGCCCGGATTATGGATCCGGGCGGCATTGCCACTGAGAAGCGGCCGCTTACGGGTTTTCGCCGTCGATGCAACCGCGGACTTTTGACCCGTCGACGTAGCCCTGGTTGGCGTCGTACGCGCTAGCGTTCGGACCAGTTGCCCTGAATCTTCACACCGAGGAGTTGTGCGCGTGCTCGGGAAGTGTCAGATACGGGGCGCCGAACGTCCACGCGCACTTGTCGGAGTTCTCGGCGCCGCTTCGTGTCGAACCACGCCAGTTGCCCGCGCGGATCGCGTGAAGGAATCTCGGACGCTCGTGTCCCGAGACGTTGGCAAGCGCGCGCCAATCCCTGACGGATGGCCGCGTCTGGTCGTCCTGGGGTCGCAGCCGGGATCATCGTCCAGGTTGAAGAAGAACGGCGAACTGGACGTTCGTGCCTCGCGCATGAGCTCCAGCTGTGCCACGCGCAATAGCCCCGCGTTGCCGCGCCGCGTGTCGACATACACCGGGTAATAGCCATTGGTGACTGTGCGACTGATTGCTCTCCAGAGTGACCCTGCAGACCAGCGAGGATGGCGCTCGTCTGGCGGCGCGCCGCTCCGGAGCCGCGGAGTTGTCGACGGTGATGTCCGCCGTAGCTCACCTTCGTGCCGACGTACGCCATCCGGACCTGCGTACTCGGTGTTCGAGCGTCAGGATACGCTGAGGCGCCGACGCCGGTGTAGAAGACGTCCAGGCCGAGCACTCTTGGCTATCCGAGTTCGTCCAGCTGCGTGCCCCACATGATGCGGCGGATGACTGCGGGCTCCCTGACCTGCGTGAGCAGGGGCCGTTGTGGATAGGTCAGGTGCGGCGATGCTTCTCGGCGACGCGGCCTCAGGCCCGGCCTGTCCCTTCGCCAGAGGTGCTTGCCTAGCATCGGCGGCTCGGACGCGTGTCGTGCGTTTCCGGTATTCTTCGACCGATCCGACTGCGCCCACGCGGGGCGACGCTATGACGCCAGACACGTCCCGAGAATGACTGCCAGCTTCACGATGCTCTTTCGCGCGCGCCGCCGTTCGCCCGCCAGGCGCGCCTCATTGAACACTATCGGACCGCCGATCGACACTGTCAAGTGACGGCTGGCCCCAATGTGTCCTGAATGAGACGCGACGTGCGCCGGCCTCGGCTCTCATCGCGCGCATGAACCGGCGCAACGAGTTGCACTGTTTGACACATTGCGTCGGCGCCAGACGCCCATCCCGGGGGCGCTGCTCGCCGCCGCCCTGTTTGCTGAGGATCCTCTCGCCGTCGATTGCCCGACGCCCTTCGGCTACGTGTACGACTACTACCACGAGGGCGTGGAGTTGATTCACGCCGAAGGCCGCCTGCCAATGCGCGAGGACTGCTGGCAGTGCTATCACCCGCCGCTCTGCACTACGCCCTCGGGCCTGCCGTTCTCCACGCCGCGGGCCGCAACCTCGCGTCTGATCCTGATGACGGCCCGGACTGGGGACTGCGGGGTCTCACGGGACTGGCGCTCGTCGCCGGCGCGGTGACGGCGTTCTTCAGCGATCGCGTCGTGCGGCGGCTCGAACTCGATCCCGCGCTGCGCGTGATTGGGACAGGCCTCATCCTCGGCTTCCCGTCGTCTCTTCATCAGCTCTCTACGGTCCCGACGCGGACATCGTCGTCGCGGCCGCGATGACGCTGTTCCTCGAGGCATTCATGGTTCACCCGGCGATCCCGAGGCGCAGTCCCTGCGCTCGGCGGTCTGGGTCGGCGCGCTCGCGCGCGGGGCTGGGCGGCATCGGCGAGCTTACAGCGGCCTCATCGCGCTCGCCACTCGCCGGGTCGTCCTCGCTCGGCAGATGCTGGCATGGCTCCAGTCGGCTTCGCACGCTGCGCCTCGCGCTTGATCGGTCCTCGTGTCGGCGCTGGCCGTCGGGCGGATACTGACGCCGACAACGCGCGGCGATACGGCAACGCGCTGCACGCCAACGGCTCCGCCGAGGAGACGCGTCTGAAGAGGACCACGACTACTACTGGGACCGCTACGACTTCTGGTCGTTTCATCCGCGCCAGATCCTGGAAGCGAGCGCGCCGCGAGCGGACCACGGGGCGTGCTGACGGCGCTCGCCGAGTCTACCGCAGCGTCTGGACGACGCTCTACGGCATGGCATGGGGCGGCAGTTCTTCTTCGGTGCCTGGACGATCGAGGACCCGGAAGCCCTGGTATCCGGTGGAAGCACATCCCCGTCGTGGCTGACCGGCACCGTGTCTGCGTCCTGGGGCTCGTGCCGACGATGCTCGCTGCCGTGGGCCTCGTGTTCGACGATCGCGCGGCGCGCGACTATCTGCCGCTGCTCGTGATGCTGGTGCTGACGCTGAGCCGCACCTGGCGTGGGTCGCTGCGCAGGATGAGCGGGGCGCTCAAGACGAAATACCCCGCTTTCCTCCTGCCCGTGCATCGTGGCGCACTCGCTCGCGTGGCCTCCGGCTCGTGCGCGATCGGGCTGCCGCAGCTCGATCGGCGATGCGACCGCATGGTTGCTGATCGCACTCGTGCTGAGCTGCGCATCTTTACTCTCTTCGCGTTCGCGGTCGGTCACCTCTAGCAGTCGAGCTTCATTCAACACCTCAGCCTGTTTGGGTGGGACTGAAGTCATCTCCGGATGTCTAATGGAGTCCGGGGGCAACTTCCATGAACATGCGCGAGAGACGATCACGCCATCCAGGTCGCCAAAGGGCTCGGATGCAGGGCCTGCCGACGAGAAGAACGGCAAGCTCGGTTTCAACGGCGTCGTGAAATCGGAGGACGAGAAGAACCAGATCTGGAACGCCATCAAGACCGGGGTCTCGAGCTGGCAGAGCGACGTCGTCGCCGGACACTCCGCGTCGAGGCGCCGGCTCGCGGCGCCAGCGGCTGCCCGCCGCTCCAGCAGCACAAGCCGCCGGGACACCTATCACCTGGTGAAGGCCGGCGATTCGCTGAGCGTAGATCGCCCAGGGAGCACCTCGGCAACGCGAGTGCCACTACACCCCGGCCAACTTCAACGCCACCGCAGACATCCTGACCGATCCGGACAAGTTATCAAGCCCGGGATGGCGGTGCTGCGAAACTCCCCGCGTCGCGACTGACCGGGCCCTTCGCAAGAGTGCCTTTCGCGGTGCGTCATGCCGGCGTTGCCGCCGCGACGCTCCGCGCGGTGGCTCTACCAATGCCGTCCTGATCGCGCCGCGCCGACGCCCGGCAGCGCCGCCATTCAATCCGATCCGCTCGAGATCGCGTGATACACGCGCGGGCCGTGCAGCCCGGCGAAGTCGATGCGTCTCGATCCCCTCCTCCCGTCGCCGCAGAGCCGTTGAGCACGGTGTCGATCACGGCCTTCGGACGGGCCGTGCAGCCGTTCCGCGGCGACGACGGCGTGTGGCGCGCGCTGGGGTCGGGATCGATCCCGACTGTGACGGCCGGCGACGTGCCCGTCGCCATCACGGCGCGAAACGGACGGCGCGGCACCTGAGATCGCGCGCACCGAGACGTTGAAGGTCGAGGCGAAGGAGTTTCCAACCGCACGCTTCGCGTGGATCGGCGCTTCGTCACCCCGCCCAAAGCGCCCGAAGCGCGCATCGCGCGTAGGCGCGCCGAGCTCGGCCGCGTGTTCCGCACGTTGACGCCCGCACCAGAATGGCGCGGACCGTTCATCGTGCCGATTGATAGCGCCGTCGTCTCGGGATTCGGCGTCCGCAGCGTCTTCAACAACGAGCCGCGGGCGCCGCTGCGGTGGCGCCGGACTTCGCCAGCCCCGACGGCACACCAGTCGCGGCGCCCAACGCGGGGCGCGTGGTGCTCGCCGCCGATCTCTACTTCACCGGCAACACGGTCGTCCTCGATCACGGGGCAGGGCTTCAGTCGCTCTTCGCGCACCTGTCGCGATCGACGTGCGCGAGGCGATCGGAGTGGCACGCAGCGCAATCGTCGGCGCCGTCGGCGTGCACGGGGCGGGCGACCGGGCCGCACCTGCACTGGACCGTGCGGTTGAACGGCGCGCGCGTGGACCCCATCTCGCTCATCTCGGCGCTGTCAGATCTGAAGCCAGCCGGCGCGGCCCGTCGCACGTCCCGTCATCGCGATCGAAACCAGCCTGGGCACGATCCGCGCGGAGCTGTATCCGGACCGCGCCGCCGGCGACGGTCGCCAACTTCCTCCGCTACGTGGACGCGCACTTCTTCGACGGCACGGCCTTCACCGCGCTGGTGACGACACGACCCGGACAATCAGCCGGACAAGACGATCAGGATCGACGTGATTCAGGGCGGCGCCGACGACAAGCGATCCGGGTTACGCGCCGATCGCGCTGGAACGGACATCGGTCACGGGCGTGACGCACGTGGATGGCGCGATATCGATGTCCGGCGACGGGCCGGACACGGCCACCTCCGAGTTCTTCATCTGCGTTGGCGATCAGAAGGGCTGGATTTCGGTGGCCGGCGGAACCCGGACGGCCGGGGCTTCCGCTTTGGCATTCCGGGAAGAGTCATCGACCGGGCATGGACGTCGTCCGGCGCATTCACGACGCGCCCGTGACGGCCGCAGCGGCCTTTGACCCCGCCGGTCGCCGTCACCGCAGCATCACGCGCGCGCAGTAGCTGAGGACGCTCTCGAGGACTTCCTCCGACTCGTCCGACCCGGGATGACGCGCCCGGGTCAGGACGATGAGGGCCACGGATGCAACCGCTACGGCTTGGGTGGCGCCGCGGGCGGGCGACTCAGTCGATCGAGCCCCATCTTCGCGCCCGTGTCTGCGTTCGGATCGATCGAGCGCGCGCTCGAGCTCGGCCTTGCCGCCGGCCACGTCACCGGCCTGGACCAGCGCCCCGCCGAGCGCGGCCGCCACGTCGGCGGACTGCGGGAACAGCGTCTTCGACTGCTTCAGGACCGCCCGAGCGCGCGTCGTCGCCGCGCTTGTCCTCGCCCAGCGCGCGCGCCACGCGCCGCCAGCGTTCCCGCGCGGAAGTCGTAGAGGCCGGCGTCGCCGTGCAGCTGTTCTTCAGATCGTTTATGCTGATCGAGAGGCCGCCGCTGGGACACCCTTCGCCGTCGCCGTCGAGGTCATCATGTTCGCCAGCGGCTCGGGCGGTTCCTTGGCGCCATGGTGGCACGTCTCGCAGCCGACCGTCGGCGCCTTCTCCTCACCGAGCTTCGTCATGTAGTCGCCGTTGATGGCCGGCGACCATGCGCTTTTAGCATCGTGCGCGCCTTTCTCCTTGTTCTCCTTGTCGTCGCTGGCGAAGTCGGGGGAACTTGCCCGGTCCGGGCGGGTCTGCGTGGCAGAACTCACAGCGCTCGCCGAGCGCGGCAGCCACGAAGGCCCGCATGATCTTGCCGATCACCTCGGGACCAGGCGCATCGCCTTCGGGAGCACGCTTCGAGGTTCTTCGGCGGCTCGTTCATCTGCGCGAGGAGCAGGCGCGGCCGAGGCCAGCAGCAACACCAGCGGCGCGGCGAGCTGCCGCGCCAGAAGCGGGCAACGGCATACGAGTGATCCTCCGAGTGAAGGGAGACGCGGTTCCCGAGGAGTGTCTCAGCCGGGCGCGCCAGGCAACTCGACCGTGGACGGAGGCGGCCCCTACGCCGGGCTCCGGGACCTGCATCCGCCGATGCGAAGGCCGTGCCGGACGGACCCGACCAGCCCGCTGCTGCCTTTCGACCCGCCCCTGGCGCCTGCCAGCGGGCGGGCGATGTCGGCGCCCGGCGGCCGGGAGATCCCGGTGCTGGACTGTGCTGGCGGCGCGGCTCTTCGAGGATTCGCGCGCCGGACGGCGCGGCTGGACGGGCAGGCCGTCGAAGCCGCACATCACGCCGCCTGACGCCATCGTCCCTCGTCGCGCGGGCCTGAAGGCCCGCCGCCCGCAACTACTTTCTGCCGCGCGTGCCGGCGGCCCACTCGTCCCACAGGTTGAAGGTCTTCATCTGATCGTCGAGGTCCGTGCGATCCATCAGGGCCCCATGTATGTCGCCGTGCGTGTGGCGCGGCAAGCGCGCGCCGAGTCGTTCGCGGGTTCAGAGAAAAAGCCCGCGAGCACGGCCTCGTTGAGACGCAGCACGCCGGTATCGCACTGGCCGAGGCTGATCGTTGGCCGCGTGGTAGCTCGGCCCGTAGCGCGCGGGCTCCTGGTTCGCGACCGGGTTCGGCGCGCCCTTCGGGCATGAAATCGAAAGTTGTCCGTCCCCACGAGCGGCACGTCAACCTGCGCGAAGGGGCCGGGGCCGGAGGAGCGGCGTCAACGACCGGTCCGCGAGCGCCGCACGACGTCGGGACGACCGCCCGTGAAGAACCCCGTGATTCGTCCGCAGCCGACGTCGATCGACCCGGCCGCGGCGTGACGGTCCAGCGCTCGTCCTGGTGCGCCCGAACGTGCGCGAGACCAGCCGCGCATGCCGAGCTCTCACGCCGTTCCAGAGCCACGAGCCGGAGCGATGCGCGCCGGCTTCGGGCCGAGCCGCGTAATCACGCCGCGCCAGGTCGATGATGAGCGCGCTGTTGGCGCGCGTTGTCCGAAGCGATGCCCGGCGCCGAAATCCCACGCGTCGCAGGCGCGCCCCTGGCTGATCTCGTCCGCGTCGGTCGTGCCGGGAATCTCCGCGACGACATTGTCGGCATCGTGCATTCGTGGACGCATCGACGTCGAGGATTCAGCGTCACGGTCAGCGCGGAGCCGGCGCGAGAAAGCCAGTGCTGCAGGCGCCGCGCGGCATCGCGCTCGAGGATGACCATGGGGTTCGTGTTGGCCGGCCCGATGGCGACGTTGTTGCCGGTAAGAGAACTTCACGCTGGCGCGTGAGCTCATGTAGAGGAGGCCGGCCGCGCCAGCCGCACGCGCGCGCTGCTCGATGGCCTGCGCGTCTACCACTGTCGTGACTCCCTGGAACAGGCCGTCGGCATCCTGCAGCTGCGCGTCCTGCGCGATCAGCTTACGAAGGCGGCGCGCGCCGTCGTTGCCGAAGCGCGGGTGAGTCGGCTGCCGAGCCGCGACCGCCGTCCCGGACGGGACCGCCCGCGCCCGTGGATCCCGTTCCGATCGAGCCGAAGGCATGGCGGCGACGCGCGGCGGGAGAACTGCACCCCGTCGCCGCGGATCTCTGCGCGCGCGGAGCGCCTCGAGCCATCCGGCCGGCGCCTGGAAGCGCTCGCGGCGCACTTTCCTTCACGCCAGCCTCCCGCAGCCGCGCTTCCGGCGCCCACGCGACCGCACGGCGGTTCGCGTCGGAAGCCGGTCGGCCGGCCGCCGCGATCCGGTCGCTTCCAGCTGCGCCCGGATCGGCGACGAGCGGCGTCGGACCGAGGATGGCCGCCAGCGGCCGATCGCGATCCCGCCTCGACGGTGGCGCCGGCGCAACCGCGGCAGCCAGCATCCGAGAGCGATGATCGCCAACCCGCTGACGGATGGCCATGTGAAATCTCCGTGCAGAGCATGGGATTATAGCGTCCAGCCGGGCGTATACTCGGCCTGTCGCACGGTCACGCCGATGACGCTCGACCAGTTCCGGCGGACGCTCACCGACCCCGCCCCGCCCCCAGGCCTCACGGCACCCCTGCGCGCGCTCTGGTTCGACGGCCGGGGCGACTGGAATCAGGCGCACAGCGTGGCGCGGGACGTCGAGGGGCTGCCACCGGCGCGTGGGTGCACGCCGCCACGCGCCACCGCAAGGGGGAGCCGCTTCCAGAACGCGGAGTGCTGTGCCCGGCGTGCCGGCAAGCCAGCGTCGCGACCAGTGCCCTGGACGATGAGTGGGCGGCAATCGTGACGCTGCTGCTCTCCTTGCGCATCGACGACTGGCAGCCCGTGGTGAAACGGCGTCGCACCGAGGGGCGAGGCGCCTCGCGGGCAAGCGCGACGACCGAGAATCCGGTATTTGAGGAGGCAACGCGCCCCCGAGGATGCATCGCCGTCGAAGGCCAGCGCTGCTGTGTCCTCGAGCGCCTTCTGGTGCGGCGCCACCAGCGCCTTGTTCGCCCTCGGGCCCGCTCGGACCCGCGGGCACGGTGACCGGCGGCCCGGCCTGCTCACGCGCCGCGACCCGCCTTGATGTCCTCGATGGCGCCTTCGCGACATCCATGATTCCGCGACCGGGCATGCCGCATTGGCCGCGGACGCCTGCCGCTGAATCCAGCGGTATTCCGGGAGCGAGGAAGCCCCTGCGCGTTCAGCGCGTCGGCCTGCGCTTCGCTGCCCGGCGACGTAGGAGCCCGGCCAGATCCTTGTAGGTATCAATCAGCTCGGGCAGGTCGAGCGCCGAATGCTGCTGTTTGTCGAGCCGCTCGATCAGCGCGCGTGCTGTCGTTCAGGACCTTGAAGCGATCACCCAGCGTCCTGGCGGACCTGCTCCTGCACCTTCATGTAAGCTGGTGAGCTGATCCGACGTGATCCGGCCGGACTCGGGAGGCGTGAACGCGGCGGTGTTCCGCACCTGCCGCTCGATGTCGGGCACCTTCCCGAGCTCGGTGAACCCCCGCAATCGTGGATTGAATCGCCGATTTCGCGCGGTTGTAGACCCACCACGCTGCCCACCGCGCCGCCAATCAGGAGAATCACCAGGACGATGCCGCAGCCGATGGCAAACGTTCTTCATATGCTGGATTCCGGGCGAGAGTATAGCCCGACGTCCGTAGCCGGATTCAGTGCGTCAGCACCGACTCGAAGAAACTCACCGCTGCGCGCATCGCCCGACTGCTCCAGCCACGAACATCGCCTGCTTGCGCACCTCCGGGTCGCGGTGCGTCTTCGCCAGATCGATCAGCTTCGGCCACGGACTGGTCCCTGGGGAGCTGGCTGATCGCGAACACCGCCCGCTTGCGCACTTCGCTGTCCGGATCGTTGTTCACGGCGTCGCCGAGCGCGGCGGTCGGCGCGCTGGCCTGCCTTCTGCCCGAGCCAGAACAGCGCCTGACCCCTGACGCCGGTGCTGGCGTCGTGCTTCGCCAGATCGAGGCAGGGTCGTGATGCCCGGCTCCCCCGACGAGCGTGAGCACGAAGGTCAGGTGCTCGCGAAATGACGCGTCGGGATCGGTGCGCACGGAGGCGATCGATGATTGGCGCCCCGCACGGAGCCACGCGTGGCGCCCAGCCAGAAAGGCAGCGTCGCGCCGCAGCCACCGGGGGTTGCCCGCGGCGACATGCTGCGTCAGATCGCGATCGGCGTCGGCGGCATCGTGCAGCGCCAGGGCTGGAAGCGCACGATGGCCGACGCGGTTGTCCTTGCGCGATCGTCGTCGTCGGTGCCGACCGCTGGCCGCCTCGCGTCGAATGAGCGCGTCGAGCAGCCGGACGCTTTCTGCGGGCACGACGCCATCGAGCCAGTGGATCGGACGCGCGTGCCCGCCTCGATGGTGCAGCGCCGATCCGCCAAATGCGATCCGATCGAGGCGCCCCGTGCGACGCGCGGGCGAGCACGACGAGCACGGTGACGTTGCCCGCATGCCGTGCCAGTCATGGAACTCGCCCTCATCGTCCGAGCACGCAGCGCGCAGAGCCCATGTCGCCCCAATCACGCCGTGATCATCGTTCTGACGCGACACGGCGGGCACGCTCCACGCGATCCAGGCCGGGCCCTGATCAGCGCCGAGGATGACATCGACCGCGGGCTGGTGCCTTGTGCCGCGCTGCGGCGCTCGAGGCCGGCCACCGCGTGGACGGGGACGTCGCGTCGCCGTCTCGGCAGCGGGCGCTTGCAGATTCCGGCAATCGGGGCAGCCGACATCGATCCGGTCCACGTGCCGGTGGCGCCGCATGATGGGCACCAGCGAGGCGTACAGTCCGGCGGTGACGATCGATCGGAACCGTCATTTCAGCAACTCCATCATGTAGTTCCGTCGCTTCCTTCGAGGCCCATGATCGACAGCTCTCTGCACGGCCTCGCGCTTCATCGCGGGGTCGGTCTCCTGCTTGCGCGATCTCGATGAGCGCCTTCGCGTTGCCCTGGATGAACAGGGCGTTCAAGCACCGAGCGCTTCGAACGGCCGGGGTCCTTGTCGGTGGCGTAGATGTTCCTGAGCGTGGGCGCGCTCGCCTTCCGGTCAGTCCGAGCTTCTCGATGGCGCTCGCGCCGCAGCTCAGGATCGGTTTCCTTCGTAGCCAGCTCGCCCAGGCGATCCGCGCCGCCGCAGATGAACAGCGCGTTGATGATCGGCCCTGCGTACTGGACGTCCTTCTCCTGCTGATAGAGCTGCCACAGCTCTTCGCGGCCGCCCGAGCACGCCAAGCTGCTGAATGGCCTCGCGCCGCAGCTCGGGCGACGTCTCATTGCGCGCGGCCTCGAGCAGACGGCCGCGGTCGCCTGCGAGCATGAACGCCTGCAGCACCGCGCGGCGCGCTTCGATGCTCGGGCTGCTGGCATAGATCTCCGGACAGGGTCTGACGCGCCTCCGGTCCGCCGAACAGTCCGAGATTGCGGATGGCCTGCGCCTGCAGCTCCGGGTTCGCGCTCGACTTCGCCGAGCATGCGACGCAGCACCTGGCGCGCCTCGGGCCAGCCGCTCTGCGCGAGGACGAACATGGCGCGCTCGCGCATCTTCGGCGGATCCAGTGCTCGACAGCAGCTGCTTGATGACCGGCAAGGCGCCTTCGTCGGGGTCTGCGTTCATCAGGCCGCTCAGGGCCATCAGCTTCAGGTCCTCGCTCGCCGACTCGACTCGACCTGCGGTGTCTGGCCGCTCGCCTGCCGGATCTCGAGGATCGACGCCGCCGCATCCTTCACGCCAGCGGCTCTGCGGATACGCCGGCGCCTCGGCTGCAGCCAGCGACTTCAGCGCGTCGTCGCGGCTGCGACAGCTTGTTGAGGGCATAGCCGCGCCAGTAGAGCGCGGCCGCGGCGTGCTCGCCCTTCATCGCCGCGACCCTGGCGAACGCTCTCCGCGGCCGTGTCCCAGTCGCTCTTGTCGCGCGCGGCGATCCCGTTGTTGTAGAGCGCCTGCTCGGTCTCCTGCGCATCGTCGGTCGGTGACGATGCCGACAGGAGTCCGGGCGACTCCGCCGGCGAGGACGGCGCGCCCGAGATGAGCAGCGCCGCAATGAGGGATGCGAATCATGACGTTTTCTCTCCTGGATGAATCAGGGTCCGCTGGCGCGCGCGCACGTCGGCGCCCGTGACCCGCAGCTTGAACACGAGGCTGCGATCCTCGATGCGGGCTCGCAGCGCATGGAACTCGTCCGCCGACAGCGTCGACGGGCTGTGGACGATGTCGAGCAGCACGGGCTCGAGGTCGTCGAGCAACGGCAGGCGATTGCCAGCGATCCCGCGTTCCGCGCGGACTGGCGATAGAGCCGGTTGGCTTCGAGCAGGTCGCGGGCCCACGACTGCTCGGCCGAGATGATCCACGCGTGCCGTCCGCGTCGGCGTTCACCAGCTCCACCAGCGCGCGCTCGGTGCGATCGAGGTGGTCGCCGAGTGCGGCAGGACGACGCGGTCGCGGATCGCGCGACGGTCGGCCGCGGTGGACGTGTTGACCGCCTGCTGCGGCTCGCCCGCGTCGCGGGAGAACCGACCTGCGAGGAACGCGCCGACGACAGCCAGCAGGATCGCCGCGGCCGCCAGCCACGCTCGCCAGTTCACGGGCGCGCGCCACGCGAGCCAGCCTCGACGTCGCCGAGACGCGGCTCGAGCCGCGCCCACACCGCGGCGCCGTAGTCGCCGCCGCGCTCGGGCACGGGCGAATCCGCCGCGGCCTCGAGCGTCGCGCGCAGCGCGGCGATCTCGCCGCGGCACGTCTCGCACTCCACCGCGTGCGCGTCGACTTCCGCGCGCGCATACTCGTCGGCGTCGCCGAGGACGATGCGCGATCAACTGTTCTTCACCAAGGTGCGTCATGGCTCTGTCCTGACCAGCGGCCCGAGTGCACGCCGCATCTTCGCGACCGCGCGGAAGATGCTGTGCCGGGTCGCCTCGCGTTCTGTCCGAGCACGCCGCTGATCTCCTCGATCGATTGCTGCTCCAGGTGCCGCAGCGTGAAGGCCGCGCGCTCGAGCGGCGTCAGCTCCTGCCATCACGCCTTCGATCCGGGCTCGCATCTGTCGCCCCGCCGCCTCGCGCTCGGGCCCGGGCGCCGGGCTCGCCAGCCGGGCCAGCAGCGGCTCGGCCTCGCTGTCCTCCTCGGCGACGATGTGTTTCGGGCGCCGGCGAATCACGTCGATCGCGCAGTTGGCGGCGATGCGGTGCAACCCAGGTGCCGAACCCGGCCCGTGCCTCGAATCGCCCCAGCTCGGTGTACGCCCGCAAGAAGCGTCTCCTGGACCACGTCCTCGGCGTCCGCCTCGCTGCCGGTAATGCGATACGCCACGCGGAAGACAGCACGGCTGTGCCGCTCGACGAGCGTGCGGAAACGCCTCGCGATTTCCGGCTTTCGCCTGGGCAGGACGAATCGATCGCCGTCCACGGTCAGAAGGTTAGACGGAGGGGACGGCCGGCGCGTTAGGCAAGGAGTGACTCCGGGGGGCCACGGGTCCATGGGTCCATGGTCCATGGGTGGTCCATGGGTGGTGCCGGCCCTTCGCCTATGGACCTATGGACCCATGGACTTATGGACCTAAAGTCCCCTGACCGCCTCGAGCACTTCGTCCGCGTGGGTGCCGACGCTGACCTTGTCCCAGCGCTTCGCGACCTTGCCGTCGGCGTCGATCAGGTACGTGATGCGCGCGATGCCCATGTACTTCGCGGCCGTATACTACTTCTCCTGCCACGCGCCGTATTTGTCCGCGACAGCGTGGTCCTCGTCGGCAAGCAGCGGAAAGTTCAGCTGTGTGCTTCGCGGCGAACTTCGCCTGCTCGCGGTGTCGAGCACGCTCGACACCGAGCACCGCGGCCTTGACCCTCGAGAAGTCCGGCAGCGCGTCGCGAAAGTTGCACGCCTCGGTCGTGCACCCCGGCGTGTCGTCCTTCGGATAGAAGTAGAGCACCAGCGGCCGGCCAGCGTAGTCCGTCAGGCTGTGCGTCTTGCCTTCCTGATCCTTCAGCGAAAACGCGCGGCGCTTTCTTTCCTTCGTCGATCAGCGGCATCGAACGTCCTCCAGCACGTCCTTTGCACCCGGTCACCTAGCACCGCACTCGCACTTGGCACTCGAGTGGCATTATCTGCGCATTATGACCCGCCATCCCGCCGCCATTTCCTGCAAGTCCGTGGCCGCGCGCGCGCTGGCGCTCCGTTCCGCTGGCGGCACGCGCTGGCCGCCGAGCCGCCAGCACAAGTTCCCGGCGTGCTGGGCCTCGAGATGTACACGCTGCGCCACCTGTTCGACAAGGACCTGACCGGGCACGTTGCAGATGGTCACGGACTGGGGCTTCGCGGACGTCGAGGGCGGCAACTGTGCATGGGCGAGTCGGCCGCCGGCTTCAAGACGCTGATCGGCCAGCTACGGCCTGCGCATGCAGAGCGTGCTGACGGGGTATGAAAAGCTGCGCGGACGATGCGGCGGGCGCGATTGCGGATGCGAAGGACGTGGGCGCGTCGTATCTCGGGACGGCGTGGATTCCGCATCAGGGCGCGTTCACGCGCGCGCACGTCGATCAGGCCGTCGCCGACTTCACGAAGTGGGGCAAGGCGCTCAAGGCCGAGGGCTGCAGTTTCACTACCACGTCCACGGCTACGAGTTCCAGCCGAGCGCCGACGGGACGCTCCTCGACACGCTGATCAAGAACACGCCGCCGAGGTCGCGATTCCAGAGCGGATGTCTTCTGGGTGATGCGGGCGGTGGAAATCCTGAGACGCTGCTGACCACATGCTCCGGGTCGCTTCCAGCTGATGCACCTGAAGGACATCGCGCCAGGCGCGCCGCTCGGCGACCCCGACCGGCAGCGCGCCAGACGAAACCAGCGTGCCGCTCGGCACGGGCCAGGTGAACTGGGCGAGCACTGCTTCAAGATCGCGCCCGGCGCCGCGGCGTGAAGATGTTCCACATCGAGGACGAGCATCCGAGCGGAGCTGCAGGTGCCTGGAGACGTTGGAGTCCTGGCGACTGGTGTGGCGCGTACAATCCGTGCAGTCGTCGATAAGGTGCCCCGTGCGCGGTTGGCCGTCCACGCTCCTCAAATGGGCCGGCGGCAAGCGTCAGCTCCGCCGGCGCTCCGGCGGTTCTACCCAGCGGAGCTTCGGCCGCTACGCTCGAGCCAGTTCCTCGGCAGCGGCGCGGTCTTCTTCGACCTGATCACGTCGGGCCGGCTCCCGGGCCATCGCGTCTTCCTGACCGACGGCAATCGCGATCTGATCGGCTGCTACGGGACGGTCCGCGACGCGCCGGAAACGAGGTGCATCAGACACCTCGAGCAACTCGCCGCCGAGCGTCCGTCCAATCCCCAATCGCGCTTACCGAGGCGAGGCAGAGGTTCAATCGAACTGGCGCAGGCGGGCCTGCCCCGAGGTGGCCTAACGCGGCTACCACGCTGGCGCTCGCCTGCGATGCTCCGATCTACCTGAATCGCAGCGGCGTTCAACGGGCTGTTCCGCCTGAACAGCGACGGTGGATTCAACGTGCCCGCGGGGCTACGCCAGGCCGCGCATCTCGGACCCCGCGCTCGTCCGCGCCGTGTCGCGCGCGGCGATCCATTGGTCTCGCTGTCGCTGGAGACGATTCGAGACGGTCGCGCAGCGGCCCGCGCCGGGCGATCTGCTCTACTTCGATCCGCCATGCGCGCCGCTGTCCGCGACGGCGCGGCTTCACCGGCTACACGGGGCGCACGTTCACGCTCGACGATCACGCGCGGCTGCGCGACGTGCGCCGTCACGCTCGCCGTGCGCGGATGTCACGTCATGGTCAGCAACTCGAGCGCGCCCGCGATCCGCGCCCTCACGAAGAGATGACCCCGGGTTCCGAGCGTCGGGCCTGCGCGTGCATCGGCTGCCCGCACGGCGTGCGTGATCAACGCTCACGCGCGGACGCGCGAGGACCGGTCACCGGATTCCTGTTGACGAACCTCTGCTCCCGTCCACGGTCCATAGGGTCCATGGATTCATTGAGTCCATGGGTCCATGGGTTCTATGGGTCCGTGGGTCCATAGGCTGCCAGGGCGCCTGGTCGTCTCACCGGCGCACTCGCGCACCCCGACGCACCTCGCGCACCCGACGCACCTTGTGCTGGCGTGGCGTTCGGCGCGAAAGTGGCGGAACTGGCAGACGCGCCGGACTTAGGATCCGGTGGCCGAGAGCCTTGAGGGGTTCGACTCCCCCTTTCGCATCCATCGTTCGCTTCGCTCACGCTGGCATCGACCCGTTTCGCGTCAGCCTTCGCCAGCGACTAAACCCTCAGCGACGACGACTGCTGATTCTCTCGATACCGCTGGTCTGCTTCATCACATTCATTGACGCCCAGAGCCCCTCGCTCACGCCCACCCAGGCGCTGGCACGCGACATCTTCCGCGAGCTGATCGGCATCGATACCACCGACGAGCACGGTGCGACGACGCCAGCGGCCGAAGTCATTGCCGAAACGCCTGCCGCGAGGCCGGCCTGCCGGCGGCCGATGTCCAGGTGATCGGCCCGACACCAACGAAGGGCAACCTCGTGGCGCGGCTTCGGGGACCGGTGCGCCAAGCGACCGCTGCTTCTCCTGGCGCACCTCGATGTCGTCGAGGCGCGGCGCGAGGACTGGAACGGTGGACCCCTTCACGCTGCTCGAGCGCGACGGCTTCTTCTACGGCCGCGGCACCGAGGACGTGAAGGACGGCGCCGCGATCATGACGGCCAACGTCATCCAGTTCATCAGGAAGGCTACCGTCCCGATCGCGACGTGATCCTCGCGCTCACGGCCGACGAGGAGGGCGGCACGTCGAACGGCGTGCAATGGCTGCTCGCCGAGCACCGCAATCTGATTGACGCCGAGCTGTGCCTGAACTTCGATGGCGGCGACTTCGAGGCGCTCGGCGCACGCCGCGTCTCCGGCGCGATCAGGCCGCCGAGAAAGGCTACGCGGACTTCACGCTGGAAGTGACCGATGCCGGCGGGCACAGTTCGCTCCCCCGCCCGGGCAACGCCATCTATCGCCTGTCGGCCGGCCTGCTGCGGATCGCGGACTTCACGTTCCCCACGCACCTCAACGAGGTGACGCGTCGTTCTTCGCGCGCCGCGCGCCCCTCGAGTCCGGACAACGCGCGGCCGACATGCGCGAGGCAGGCGGCGAGAACCCGTCGGCCGCGGCCGTGGGCCGGTTGTCGAGCGTACATGTACTACAACGCGCTGCGTCCGGACGACGTGCGTGGCCACGCTGGTGACGGCCGGGGCACGCGGCCAACGCGCTCCCCAGCGGGCGCGCGCAAACGTGAACTGCCGGATCGTGCCTGGGGAGACTGAGGAAGAGGTCCGCAGCGCGCTCGTCCGCGTGCTGAACGATCCGACGGTCTCGGTCAGCCACCCCGCGCCCCGGCAGGACCCGGCGTCGCCGCTCCGTCCGGACGTGCTTTGCGGCCGTCGGCCGGGCGACCGCGGCCGTCTATCCGGGCTCCCGATCATTCCGACGATGGAAACGGGCGCGACCGACGGCCGGCTGCTTCGCGGCGCCGGGGATCCCGACGTACGGGATCTCCGGCGTCTTTCTTGACGACCTCGACGACCGCTCACACGGCCGCGACGAGCGCGTCAGAGTGCGATTTCTACGACGGGCTGGCATTCAACGACCGCTTGATCCGGGCGCTGTCTGGACACTGACGTTGGGACAGTCCCCGGCGACTTCAACGGGGACAGTCCCCAACCTGCGTCGGCGACGTCTGGGGACTGTCCCACAGTCACTGCGGCCAGCGGGGACTGTCCCCAGTCACTGGCGACTTGGGGACTGTCTCCCCAGCCGCAGGGTTCGTGCTACCTCGGGAAGTTCGCATTTCTTGACCGGCAGCCGCCGTTCCAGTCCAGGCAATTTCCGACATCCCATGAAGACCGAGTTCGTCGACGTTTCTGACACGCGCAAGCAACTGGTGGTCGAAATTCCCAGCACGGTCGTCGACGCCGAGATCGACCGCGTGGCCAAGGACTACGGCAAGGCCGCCCGCATTCCGGGCTTCCGCCCGGCAAGGTCCCGTCGAAAGTGGTGCGCCAGCGCTTCCGCGACCAGATCCTCCACGACGTCGCGCACGATCTCATCCCGCGCGCCGTGGACGATGCCCTGCGGACCGCGGGGTGGAACCCGTCGACACCCCGACATCAAAGACGTGCTGCGTCGAGGAAGGCCAGCCCCTCAAGTTCACGGCCAATTTCGAGACCGTCCCGGCATTCGATCCCGGCGACTACGCCAGCCTGAAGCTGCGCCGGCCGAAGGCCGCCGTCGAGGAAGGCGCCGTCGAGCAGGCGCTGGAGCGGCTGCGCAGCGCGCGGCCCGATGCAGAGCCGGTCGAAGGCCGCCGGTCGAGGCAGGCGACACCGTGGACGTGGACCTGGTCGCGCGAGACGCCTGGCGCGCCAGGCCGACCGGCACGACGGCGTGTCAATCGGAGATCGGCGCGGCGTCCAACCCGCCAGGCTTCGACGACCAGCTGATCGGTATGGCCATCGGCGGGAGAAGCGCTTCCCCCGTCTATCCGGACGACTACTCCATCACCGAACTCCAGGGCAAGACCGCCAACTACGTCGTCATGCTCAAGGGCATCAAGAAGCGCGCGTTGTCCCTGACCTCGACGATGAGTTCGCGAGGGATCTGGGCGAGTTCGAGGATCTGGAGGGCGCTCAGAACCCGGGTTCGACAGGATTTGACGGCAGAGGCCGAGCACGCCGCAGAGCGCGAAGTGCGCAACGACCTGCTGCGGCAGCTGGCCGCGCGCGTCACGTTCGACGTCCCCGAGGCGCTCATCGATCGCGAGATCGAGCGGCGCACGGAAGAGTTCGTCCGCCGCCTGATCGAGCAGGGCATAGACCCCCGCCAAGCCAACATCGACTGGCAGTCGTTCCGCGACAACCAGCGCGATCCGTCGCGCGAAACGGTGGCCAGCGCGCTGGTGCTGGATGAAGTTGCGCGGCGCGAGCAGGTAGCCGTGGAGTCCGGCGAGCTAGATGCCGAAATAGAAAAGTACGCGGTCGCGACGGGCCGCACCAGCCAGGCCAGTGCGGGCCCGGCTCGAGAAGAAGGGCGGTATCTCCCGTCTTTACATGGAGGTTACGTCGGGAGAAGGCGGTTGACTTCCTGCGGGCGCGTGCTACAATCGTTGAGGAGTGAACTCCGCCGGGGCAGCCGCCGCAGGCCCGTCCAACCCTCTGTCCGTCCGCTGATGGATTGACCGGACGTCCCGCATAAAGCTGAGAATACAAACCGTTTATGTCGCGATACGCCGCGGATACCCGTATGCAACTTGTCCCGATGGTCGTCGAGCAAACCAACCGAGGCGAGCGCGCGTACGACATCTTCTCGCGCCTCCTGAAGGACAGCATCATCTTCATCGGCACGCCGATCGACGACGCAGTCGCCAACCTGGCCATCGCGCAGATGCTGTTCCTGGAGGCCGAGGACCCCGACAAGGACATCCAGCTGTACCTCAACAGCCCGGGCGGTTCGATTACGGCCGGGCTTGCGATCTACGACACGATGCAGTTCATCAAGCCCGACGTGCAGACCATCTGCATCGGCCAGGCGGCCTCGATGGCGGCGGTCCTGCTGGCGGCCGGGCGACCAAGGGCAAGCGGTTTTCCCTGCCGAACTCACGGATCGTGATCCACCAGCCGCTGGATGTCGGGGCTGGGCGGGCCAGGCGACCGATATCGACATGGCGGCCCAGGAAATCCTGCGGATGCGCGAGCGGATCAACGAAATCCTGGTGCAGCACACCGGCCAGCCGGTCAAGCGTATCCAGGACGACACCGAGCGCGACTACATCATGTCGGCCGACCAGGGCAAGGAATACGGTATTATCGATGACGTCATCCGCAAACGGGCGTAACCGGTCAGTGATCCGGCGCCATCTCAGCTCGGCGCTGCGGGAACTGAGCCGCTTCATGGTCAAGAAGAACGGCGAGACGGAGATTCTGCGCTGCTCGTTCTGTAACAAGGATCAGAACGACGTCCGCAAGCTGATTGCCGGGCCGACCGTCTTCATCTGCGACGAGTGCGTCGAGGTCTGCAACGACATCATCGCGGACGACAACCGGTTCGAGAACCGCGGCGTCCGGTCGTCGCTGCCCTCGCCGCCCGAGATCAAGAAGTTCCTGGACGAGTACGTCATCGGCCAGGAGCGCACCAAGAAGAAGCTCGCGGTCGCCGGTCTACAACCACTACAAGCGCATCGAGATCCAGAAGCAGCCGCGCAGCCGGCAACGACGTCGAGCTGACCAAGAGCAACATCCTGCTCATCGGTCCGACCGGCACCGGCAAGACGCTGCTCGCGCAGACGCTCGCCAAGCTCCTGTCGGTGCCCTTCACGATCGTCGACGCGACGACGCTCACCGAAGCCGGCTACGTCGGCGAGGACGTCGAGAACATCATCCTCAAGCTGCTGCAGGCGGCCGGCGGCGACATCGAGAAGTGCCAGCAGGGCATCATCTACATCGACGAGGTCGACAAGATCTGCCGCAAGGACGAGAACCCCTCGATCACCCGCGACGTGTCGGGTGAAGGCGTCCAGCAGGCGCTGCTGAAGATCCTCGAAGGCACGGTCGCCAACGTTCCGCCGCAGGGCGGCCGCAAGCACCCGCACCAGGAGTTCTTCCAGATCGACACCACGAACATCCTGTTCATCTGCGGCGGCGCGTTCGTCGGCCTCGACAAGTCAGATCGAGCGCCGCGTCGGCAAGAAGACGCTCGGCTTCAAGGCCGACGTCAAGTCGCTCCGCAACCGGGACATCGGCGCAGACGCTCGAGCAGCTCGAGCCGCAGGATCTGATCAGCTACGGCCTCATCCCCGAGTTCGTCGGCCGGCTGCCGGTCATCGGGCACGCTCCACGAGCTGGACAAGCCGGCGCTCGATGCAGATCCTGACGCAGCCGCGCAACGCCATCACGCGGCAGTTACCAGAAGCTGTTCGAGTACGAGAACGTCAAGCTCGCGCTTCACCGACGATGCGCTCGAGGCGATCGCCGAGTCCGCGCTCGAAGCGGAAGATCGGCGCGCGCGGCCTGCGCATGATCATCGAGGAGCTGATGCTCGACCTGATGTACACCTCCCTGGCAGAAGAAGGCACGCGAGTGCCTGATCACGCGAGAGGTGGTCGAGGCGAAGGACAAGCCGATTACGTTGATCGAGAAGGCCGGATAGGATAGCGGCCAGGAGCCAGGGGCCAGGATGACGCCTGCCGGCCCTCGACGGTTCCAGCCGTTCTGATCCCGGATACCTGATTCCTGACCCGTACACGGATACAGATGGAAGTTTACGAAACGCTGCCGATCGTCCCGCTCCGCGACGTCGTCGTCTTCCCGCACATGATGATGCCGTTCGTCATCGGACGGCCCTCGTCGACGCGCGCGCTCGAGCACGCGCTCGCTCACGCGACAAGCGGATCTTTCCTCGCCGCGCAGCACGACGCGTCGATTGACGACCCGCGGCCCGAGGACATCTTCACGATGGGCTGCGTGGCCAACGTCGTGCAGAGCCTGAAGCTGCCCGACGGCAACATCAAGGTGCTCGTCGAGGGCGTCGATCGCGCCCGCGCCGTCGAGTGGAAGGAAGACAAGGGCTTCTACCGCGTCGTCGTGAAGGTGCTGCCGAAGCAGAAGGACGCGCGCCGGCGACGCCGAAGCGACGATGAGCCGCGTCGTGTCGCTGTTCGAGCAGTACGTGAAGCTCTCGAACAACCTGCACTACGACGCGATGATTGCCGCCGTCCGCGTGGACGATCCCGGCAAGCTGGCCGACACGATTGCCGCGCACCTGCTGGTGGGCGTCGACGAGAAGCAGAACCTGCTCGAGATCGTCTCGCCGCTCGAGCGCCTGAACCGCATCGCCGGCATCCTCGAAACCGAGGTGGACAAGCTCCAGGTCGATCGCCGCATCCAGTCTCGCGTGAAGAAGCAGATGGAGAAGGCGCAGAAGGAATACTACCTCAACGAGAAGATGAAGGCGATCCAGAAGGAACTGGGCCGCAAGGACGAGAAGGGCAACGAGGTCGACGACCTGAAGAAGAAGATCGAACAGTCGAAGATGCCGAAGGACGTCGAGGAGAAGGCCGTCCAGGAGCTGAAGCGCCTCGAGGCGATGCCGCCGATGTCGGCCGAGGCGACCGTCTCGCGCAACTACCTCGACTGGCTCATCGCCGTGCCGTGGCACAAGAAGACGCAGGAGAGCCGCGACCTGAAGCGCGCCGAGGAGATCCTCAACGAGGATCACTACGGGCTCGAGAAGATCAAGGATCGCATCCTCGAGTTCCTCGCCGTGCGCGCGCTGGTCAAGAAGCCGAAGGCCACCATCCTCACCTTCGCCGGACCTCCGGGCGTCGGCAAGACCGTCGCTCGCCAAGTCGATCGCGCGCGCGATGAACCGGAAGTTCGTCCGGCTGTCGCTCGGCGGCGTGCGCGACGAGGCCGAGATCCGCGGCCACCGCCGCACCTACATCGGCGCGTTCCCCGGCCAGATCATCCAGATGATGAAGAAGGCCGGCTCGATGAACCCGGTGTTCCTGCTGGACGAAGTCGACAAGATGTCGATGGACTTCCGCGGCGACCCGTCGGCGGCGCTGCTCGAGGTGCTCGATCCCGAGCAGAACAACACGTTCCTGGATCACTACCTCGACGTCGAGTACGACCTGTCGCACGTGATGTTCATCTGCACGGCCAACGTGCTGCACACCGATTCCGCAGGCGCTGCGGGACCGCATGGAAGTGCTGCAGCTGGCCGGCTACACCGGAGCTGGAGAAGCTCGAGATCGCCAAGCGCTTCCTCCCGCCGAAGGCGGTCGAGGGCACGGGCCTCACCAAGGACGAACATCGTCTTCGCCGACGAGGCCGTTCAGACGATCATCCAGCGCTACACGCGCGAGGCCGGCGTCCGCAACCTCGAACGCGAGATCTCGTCGGTCTGCCGCAAGGTGGCCCGCAAGGTGGTCGTCGAGGGCGCGAGCTTCAGCGAAGAGATCTCGGCCGCGAAGGTCACCGCAGCACTGGCGTGCCGCGCTACCGTGCGACGGATGGCCGAAGAGAGCAACGAGATCGGCATCGCGACCGGCCTCGCCTGGACCGAAGTCGGCGGCGAGATCCTGCTGACGGAAGCGACCCTGATGCCGGGCAAGGGCTCATCTCACGCTGACCGGCAAGCTCGGCGACGTGATGCAGGAATCGGCGCAGCGCGGCGATGAGCTACGTCCGCTCGAAGGCCGATGATTTCGGCACTCGCCGGAGGACTTGCACCGCCGGCAACGACGTCCACATCCACGTGCCCGAAGGCGCGATCCCGAAGGATGGCCCGACGCGCGCGGCATCACGCATCGCGACGGCGCTGGTTTCGACGCTCGCGCGAGTGTCACCGTCGCGAGGACTGGCGCATGACCGGCGAAATCACGCTGCGCGGCAAGGTGCTGCCGATCGGCGGCGTGAAGGAGAAGGTGCTCGCCGCGCACCGGGCCGGCATCAAGACCATCATCGTCTGCCGAAGGACAACGAGAAAGACCTGGCGGACATCCCGAAGAACGTGCTGGACGTCGCTGAACCTCTACATGGTCCAGACGATGGACGAGGGTCCTGAAGATCGGCGCTGGCTGGACCGCTGACCGCCCTGCTCCCCGAGCCGCCGACAGGCGGCGCCGGTCGATAGCGCCATCATCGACGACACCATTACTCACTAAGGCTTAAGGCTTGGGGCTAATGGCTGACGCCGGCCGGCTGAAGGCCTGGGCCGGCTTAAGGCTTACGCCAGCTTGAGCCATCAGCCATAAGCCAAATGCGCAATTTGAAGGTTGAAGCCAGGTTCGTCACCAGCGCTGCGAGCGCGAGCGGCCTGCCAACGCGACGGGCTGGCCGAGATCGCGTCTGGTGGGTCGGTCGAACGTCGGCCAAGTCGAGCCTGATCAACTCGCCCTGGTCCGGCAGCGGGCCGCGCGGACCAGCGCGGCACCCGGCAAGACCCGGCTCGCGAACATCTACCGGGTCGCGCGAGGCAGCCGCGACGCCGTTCTACCTCGTGCGATCTCCCGGGGTATGGCTTCGCTCGCGGCGGCCGGGAGTTTGCCCAGCTGATCGGCGAGTACTTCAGCGCGCGCGGCCATGCCGGGCCATGCGAAGCCGCGGCGGGCATCGGCGCCAGCTGAAGAAAGTTGCGCGCCGCGTTGCTCCTCGTGGACTCGCAGACATCCCGGTCTCGAGAGTGATCTCGACAGGCGTGGGCCTGGCTGCGGGACACGGTTGATGACGCGGCCATCGTGGTCTGACCAAGATCGACAAGCTCGTCGCGCGGCCGAGCGGATCCGCGCGATGAGGCAACCTCGAATCCGTGTTTGAACATCCCGTGCTGCCGGTTTCGGCGGTCACGGGCGAAGGACTGGACGAACTGTGGACACTGATAGACAACCTGACGAACAACCGCAGCAGCCGCAAACCACGCGCAGCCGCAGCGCAACCGCGCCCCAAAGGCAACGGCGGACTGCCGAAAGGCGCGCGGCGCCGCTCCCGAAAAATAGAACGCATCGATCTGGCCACGCTCAAGGACATGAGCGTCGGCGCGCTCACCAAGATCGCCAAGCGGCTCGACGTGCCGGGCGCGACCGGCATGCGCAAGCAGGAGCTGATCTTCGAGATCCTGAAGGCGCGCGCGCCGAGAAAAGCGGGCTGCATCTTCTCGGAAGGCGTCCTCGAGGTGCTGCCCGGACGGCTTCGGCTTCCTGCGCGCGCCCCGACTACAACTACCTGCCGGGCCCGGACGACATCTACGTGTCGCCGTCGCAGATCCGCAAGTTCGACCTGCACACCGGCGACACGGTGTCGGGCAGATCCGGCCGCCCAAGGACGGCGAGCGCTACTTCGCGCTGATCAAGGTCGAAGCCGTCAACTTCGAGCCGCCCGAACGGGCGCGCGAGAAGGTGTTCTTCGAGAACCTGACGCCGCTCTATCCGCAGTCCGACGATCGCGCTCGAAACCGAAGCCGAGAACCTGTCGGCGCGGGTCCTCGACCTGATGGTGCCGATCGGCAAAGGCCAGCGCGGCCTCATCGTCGCGCCGCCGCGCACCGGCAAGACGATGCTGCTGCAGAACATCGCGAACAGCATCACGCACAACCATCCCGAGGTCTATCTGATCGTGCTGCTCATCGACGAGCGGCCGGAGGAAGTCACCGACATGCAGCGCTCGGTGCGCGGCGAGGTCATCTCGTCGACCTTCGACGAGCCGGCGCAGCGCCACGTGCAGGTCGCCGAGATGGTGATCGAGAAGGCCAAGCGCCTGGTCGAGCACAAGAAGGACGTCGTCATCCTGCTCGACTCGATCACGCGCCTGGCGCGCGCCTACAACACGATCGTGCCGCCGTCGGGCAAGGTGCTGTCGGGCGGCGTGGACAGCAACGCCCTGCAGCGGCCGAAGCGCTTCTTCGGCGCGGCGCGCAACATCGAAGAGGGCGGGTCGCTGACGATCATCTCGACCGCGCTCGATCGACACCGGCTCGCGCATGGACGAGGTCATCTTCGAGGAGTTCAAGGGCACCGGCAACCTCGAGAATCCACCTCGACCGCAAGCTGACCGATCGCCGCGTCTTCCCGTCCATCGACATCACGAAGAGCGGCACGCGGAAGGAAGAGCTGCTGCATCGCCGAAGGAAGACCTCAACCGCGTGTGGGTGCTGCGGAAGGTGCTGACGCCGCTGTCTCCGGTCGAGGCGATGGAGCTGCTGCTCTCGAAGATGTCCAAGACCAAGACCAACCAGGACTTCCTGGCGTCGATGTCGAACGGCGCAAAGGCCTAATCGCCAATTCATTGCAGGATTGCGGATTGCGGATTGGCGAGGAGCTGCCCAATCCGCGAACCGCCCCAATCCGCAGCCCAATCGGCGTTCAGTCCCAACCCCATCCCCAATCCCGCAATCCGCAATCCGCAATGGATTGGGGCTGCGCTATCAACGCGTAGGTGAACGGCTGCTTGGCCGTAAACCGCTTGGGGAACCGCTTCTTCGCCTCCTCATCCGACACCGCCGGCACGATGATGACGTCCTCGCCCAGTTTCCAGTCGGCCGGCGTCGCCACCGAGAGTGGTTCGCCGTCAGCTGCAGCGAGTCCACGACGCGCAGCAACTCCTGAAAGTTCCGGCCGGTGCTGGCCGGATAGGTCAGCGTGAGCTTCACCTTGTTGATCGGGCCCGATGACGAACACGGACCCGCACTGTCGCCGTGTCGCTGGCGTTCGGATGGATCATGTCGTAGCAGGTTGGCGACTCGACGGTCGGGATCGGCGATGAGCGGAAAGTTCAGCCGGTGCCCGGTGAGCGTCTTCGATGTCGCCCGTCCGGCGCTGATGATCGGCGATGGGGTCCACGCTGAGGCCGACGACCTCATTGCGGATTGGGGATTGGGGATTGGTCAGCTTGAACTGGTTCGCGCACCTCATCGCTCGCAGCCAGCGTCAAAATTACTGCCTGCATCTCAGGCCCCATCCGCCAGGCCGGGGGCCGCAATCAGGACGGCCCGTATCCGGCGCAATCCCCGCCTAGAATGTCCTGACAGGGCGCGGGTCAAGGACCAGTCAGGAGCGCGGTGGGCGGTCCTGACGCCGGGCTGATATAATGGGGTTTTCCCCGAACGACCAAGAGTCCGCCGTGAAGGAAGGCATTCACCCCAAGTACACGCAGTCGAGTCCGGTGCGCCTGCGGCATGACCTGGAAGACGCGATCGACCAAGCCCGAGCTGCACCTCGAAATCTGCTCGAACTGCCACCGTTCTTCACCGGCCAGTCAGAAGCTGATTGACACCGAGGGCCGCGTGGAGCGGTTCACCAAGTTCGGCGCCCAGACGGCTGAGCAGCGAAGACCGCCGCGAAGGCCAGAAGCGAGACCAGCGCAGCGCGCTAGCTGCGGCCCCGGCGCGTCAAGCGCCCCGGGATCCTGGTCGAGCAATCCGAACATCGGTTGCTCGGCCAGCCGCCGTTCCAGCCGGTTCAATCTCCACTTCACCGCATCCGTCCGCCGCTCGGTCAGCCGCGGCCTGCAGCGTCGCCGAGGCGAAGCGATGCGCCTCACGAAATCTCGCAGCCGATGCTCGTGGTGAATCGCGAGGGCTTCGCCGGCTTCCGCGGCAATCCCGGAGGACATCCGCGAGATGCCCAGCAGTTCCTGCCAGCGGCCCGCAGCGCCGCGTCGAGACTCACGCGCGTCTCCAGGCCAGGGCGAGCGCCCGCATCGCCTCGATCTTCACGGCATCGAAGGCGCCCCTCAGGGCGCGGCTCAGCTCGACGGCCTTTCGTAGCCGTCGCGGCCGCGGCTCTCGAGTCCCGCGCGCGGGTGAAGACGTGCCCGAGCGCCAATGCCTCGCGGGCATCGCCGCGCCGCCGCTGGGCCCTGCCGGGCGCCAGATCGAGCAGAGCGCGCCGTCGAGCGCAGCCAGCGAGGCAAGGTCCAGACCGGTTGTGCTCGAGCACCTGACAAAGCGGGGCCGGATCGCCGCTTCGCACGAACTGGAAGTAGCGCCCGGGACCTCAAATCCCGCGACGTCCCCGGCGTTTGTGGCCGACCAGCTGCCGCTCCAGCGCCTGGAGCGAAGCAATCGTCTCTCTCCTCCAGAACTGGCGGGCGGGATGGAGCACGGTCGACGTGGGGCTTCCTCGACGCCAAACCAGGAGAGGCGATGGAACAGGTATCGCGTCTCCAGCATCGGGGCATCGAACGACTTGCCGTTGAAGCTGACCAGCGCACCGGCGGAGCGCATTCCCGCGCCACCGTTTCGAGCATGGCTCGTTCGTCGGCGATGACGGCGCATGACGAACTGCCTGGTGACGAACTGCGCGTCGCCTCGAACCAGCCGCATCCGACGAGGAACGCGTGCGTGCCGGCGCCGCCGTTCAGCCCGGTCGTCTCCAGATCAGAAAAGCGAACGGCGGGCGGGCCGGGGCGCCGCAGGCGAAAGAACGGCGCTTCGCCGGCGGCGCGCTGGATCGGTCAGCCACCGCTCCGATAGTGTCGTGGCCATGGACGACCGTGGGTTCCAAGCGCCGCTCGACGACATGACGCAGCCATCGCGGACGGCGCCGCCCCAGACATCCTCGGCCAGGCGCGTGCTTTCAGGCTCAGTCGTCCCGGGAGGCAGTCGGGACGTGCGTCACAGCGGAGCACGCCGGCCTTCACGATGCCGCGCGAACGCGGTCGGCGAGACGAGCTCAAAACGCCACCTCGTCGTCATGCCCGCCACCGGCGGCGACGGCCCGAGCGCGTCGGCGGTTCCGAGCGCGGGTCTGTCGGCGAGTGCACCTTCTCGCAACAGCAGGTCGAGAATTCGCAGGGCAACGAGTCTTCGCCAGCGGACCGGTGTTGCCGACAGGTCCGACGCACCCCGGACAGCCGTTGGCGCAGTCGCACTCGTTGATCAGCCGCCGCGTGTGCTCGACAGCAGCTCGTCGTGCATCTGGTAAAGCGGAGCGCTGAGCCCGATGCCGCCCGGGTGAGTTGTCATGCATGTAGACGCGTGCGGGTCCGGACTCGGTTTCGGGCTTCCGGGTTTGACGCCAACGACTCGATCGAGCGTCCCCAGCGTCGTTGTCCGTCGCCACATGACGCAGCAGCTGCGCCGCCTGCTTCAGCGCGAGACGCCAGCGCGACCACACCATCGCGGCGATCGTCCGGCGAGTACAGCAGCACCCCCATGACCGACGCGGGAATGGTCAGCCAGTAGGCGGTGGTGTGCATCTGCTGCTCGGGCAGGTCCAGTTCGCCGGAGCCGACGTTCTCGTTGGTGTAGAACTTGATCTTCTTGAACCCCACCACCCGTGAGACGACGTGCACCTCGCCGTGCGAGACGCCGATCCTCGGCCGTCAAGCGTATCGATGGCAGACACCGCGTATAGGTGATCGCAGTCGGTGTAGTAGTCGCAGTCGATCTCGCGCACGAACGCCTTGCGGCCATCGAAATCGAACCGCTCGACCTGGTAGAGCCTGCCCTCGACGATGTAGATCGCCTTGGGATGCAGGGTGGCGGGGCCGCTCGTGAAGTCGGTTTCGCCGATGACGCGCGTGTCGCGTGTCGTGTCGACGATCACGAAGTTGTCCGATGAGAAATCGACCGCAGGCTGACCGCGTCGGCCGGATACGACTCGCTCGTCCACGTCCAGCTGGCCGTCGGCGCTGTGGACCAGCGACTGCTCAGCCAGCACGCCGAGAATCTCCACGACGTCGTGACGGCCGAACGTCTCGCCGGCGCCAAACGGCAGCTCGAACGCCGCGCACTTCAAGTGATCGACGAGGATGTGCAGGTTGTCCGGGTCGATCAGCGCGCGTTCGGGCGAGGCGTCGAAAAGCTGACCGGGTTGCGAACCACGAACTGATCCAGCGGCGCGCTGCTCGCCACCATCACCGCCGCCGATCGGCCCGACCGGCGGCCGGCGCGGCCGGCCCGCTGCCAGGTGGCCGCGATCGTGCCCGGATAGCCCGCCATCACCGCAGACGTCGAGCGCGCCGATGTCGATGCCGAGTTCGAGCGCGTTGGTGGACATCACCGCGCGGACCGGCGCCTTCGCGCAGGCCCTTCTCGATCTCACGGCGGCGCAGCGGCAGATAGCCGCCGCGGTAGCCGCGGATGCGCTCAGGCGCGCCCGGGTTGATTCTCGAAATCGTCCTTCAGATACGTCGTCAGGATCTCGGTCGCGAGGCGGCTCTGCGCGAAGACGATCGAGCTGCAGGTTCCGCTTCGAGGAACTCGACGCGACGCGCCGCGCCTCGGCCAGATAAGACCGCCGGATGCCGAGCTGGCGATTGACGACCGGCGGGTTGACGAAGACGAAGAACTTCTCGCCGCGCGGAGCGCCGCTGCTGCTCGACCAGCTCGAAGGGCTGCTCGGTCAGCCGCTCGGCCAGCTCGCGCGGATTCGCAATCGTCGCCGACGAACAGATGAACACCGGATCCGATCCGTAGTGCCGGCAGATGCGGCTGCAGGCGACGCAGCACGTTGCACAGATGGCTGCCGAACACGCCGCGATAGGCGTGCAGCTCGTCGATGACGACGTAAGCTGCAGGTTCTCGAACAGCTTCGCCCACCGCGGATGGTGCGGCAGGATTCCGGAGTGCACCATGTCGGGATTGCTCGAGCACGACGTGCGCGCGCGCGCGGATCGGCGCGCCGCGCGTCCTGCGGCGTGTCGCCGTCGTAGGTGAAGACGCCGACTTCCCCGCCGCCGGCACTGGCGATCGTTTCGCAGAGCGCCGTGGAGCTCGGCCAGCTGATCCTGGGCCAGCGCTTTGGTCGGAAACAGGTAGAGCGCGCGCGGCTCGATGGAGTCCTGGAGAATCGCGCTGAGGACCGGCGCGTTGTAGCAGCAGCGTCTTCCCGGACGCCGTCGGGGTGACCACACGACGTTGCGCTTTGCGAGCACGTGATCGAGCGCTTCGGCCTGGTGCGTGTAGAGCTGGTGGATGCCTCGCGAGCGGAGCGCCTGTGCCAGTCGCGGGTCGAGCGCCTCGGGGAACGGCGCCAGTTGCGCGGCCGATCGCTGGAAGCCGTCGGACGGCGGTGACGTGCAGATCCGGCGTGTCCGGCCGCTCGGGCAGATCGCCGGGCACGAGGCGGCTCAACGCAGCGTCGAGCGCGCTGTCGCTGGCGACACGAACCCGCGGGCAGCATGGGGCAGCATCGTAACAGGCAGGCGAAACAATGGCAAATGTGCCCGCGCCTGCCCAGGAAATCGCGGAGAAACGTGCTAGCGCTTCGCGCCACCATGACCACGCAGGCGACGTCTCGCGAACGTCTTCCCGGACGCTCGGCCTCTGGAGCTCGGTGGCCCTGGTCGTCGGCATCACCATCGGCTCGGGCATTTTCCGATCCCCGGCAGGCATCGCTCAGAAGGTGCCGGATCCCACCGTGATGCTGCTGCTGTGGGTGGCCGGCGGCGCCATCACGCTGTGTGGCGCGCTGTCCATTGGTGAACTGGCCGCTGCCCTGCCCGGAGACCGGCGGGCTGTACGCCTACCTGCGGGAAGGCTGGGGACGTCTGCGCCGCCTTCCTGTTCGGTTGGGCGGAACTGGTCCTCATCCGGGCCAACGCGCTCGGCGGCATCGCCGTCGTCTTTGGCAATACTTGCTGCGCAGCTTCAGCATCGACCCGGTCGAGCACTATCGTCGCGCGCAGTCTGTCGGCGGCGGCCATCGCGTTCGCCGCCGGCGGTGAACATCCGCGGCGCCAACATCGGCGCCGCTCATCGTCGGGAATCGCCACGTGGGCGAAGTTCACGGCGCTCGCCGTGCTGGCGATTTCCGCATTTCTCCTCGGCGGCAGCCATGGCGCGACGGTCTCGAATCTGAGCGACCGGCACGGGCGGGCCAGATCGCGCTCGGCAGCATGGGCCTCGCGCTCGTCAGCATCCTCTGGGCGTACGACGGATGGGCGGACCTGTCATTTGCATCGGGCGAGGTCAAGGATCCGCAGCGCGAACCTGCCCAAGCGCCATCGTCGCTCGGAACTATCGGCCATCATCGTGATCTATCTGCTGACCAACCTGGCGTATCTCTACGTCAATCCGATCGACGACGGTCGCGGAGTCGCCGACTGGTGGCCGCCGACACGATGTTCGGCGCTGTTTCGGTCGCGTCGGCGTCGTGCTCGTGTCGATGTTCGTCATGATCTCGTCGTTCAGTTCCCTGAACGGCAGCATGCTCGCCAGCCCCGCGCGTGTTCTTCGCGATGGCCGATGACGGGCTGTTCTTCGAGATCAATTGCGCAGCGTCCATCCCCGCTACAAGACGCCGTATGTTGCGATCGTCCTGGCGGCCGTGCTCGGAATGGCACTTGTCATGAGCCGCAGCTTCGAGTCGCTGACCGAACACCTTCGTGCTCGCGATCTGGCCGTTCTACGCGCTTGGCGTCGCCGCGATCTACCGGCTGCGCCGGCTGCGTCCCGACATGCCGCGGCCGTATCGCGCGCATCGGCTATCCGATCGTGCCCGGCGATTTTCGTCGCTGTCGGTGATCGCGTTCGTGATCAACGCGCTCGTCACACGAGCCGGTCTCCACCAGCGATCACCTTCGCGCTCATCCTCGCCGGCGTTCCCGTTTTCCAGTTTGCGTTCGCGAACGCGCGCGCGCCAGACCGTGCACTCTTCTGGTTTTTCGTCTTGACGCGCCGTGAACGGTACTGTTACTCTGTCGATTGACGGCCGATAAAGGCGGAAAGGAGGCGTGGAGATGGTTGCAGGACGAGCCGCGCGTGCGGCGCAGAGGTTTCTTCCTTCACTCGTCAGACGGCACTGAGTCCGATGTTTCCCACGGCAGCGAGCACGACAACCCGGAAGGCGTTCGCGGTCCGCGTCCGAGTGACGCGCCCCTCCGTCACCCGCGAAATCTCCGGCACCGGCCGGTCGACGCAGCGGCTCGCCAGGCCGAGGACACGACAGCCCGCAAATCAGATCAGGGAGCGTGACTGGCAGCCGTCAACGGGCACACTTGCCCCGCTGATCCAGCTCGCGCGCGGCGACGCGAGGAACGCGACGACCGCCCCGACCTCTTCGGGGCGGCCGAAGCGCCCGAACGGCAGCTCCGCTGCACGAACTCGGCCATCCCTCAGGATCGTCCTGGACGCGCCGATCCCACGACCCCCGCAAATCAGAATCGACCCGGGCGCCACGCTGTTGACCCGGATGTTGTCCCTGCGCCAGCTGCTGGGCCATCGCCTTCGCGAGGCTGATTTCGGCGGCCTTCACCGCGTTGTAGGTCATCCGGCCGCCGGATTCGCGGCCCCAGATCGACGCAATCATCACGATCGACGCCGCCGCCGCGCGTCGCATGTGCGGGACCGCCATGCGCGACGCTCGGATGGCCGGAAACAGCGTCTGGTCGAAGCGCCTCCTGCCACTCGGCGTCCGTGGTGTCCGACGATGCCCGCCGCCTCTGGCGAGCCCGACGTTGTTGACGAGGATGTCGAGGCCGCCGAAGGTCTCGACGGTTCTCATCACGACGTCGGCGACGCCTTTGTCGGTCGACACGTCAGCCTGGATGGCCAGCACCGCGCGGAATCCCGCCGTCAACGGTCCGCAGCTTTGCGGTCGCCTCCGGCGAGTCCTGCCTCGCCGCGGGCGCAGATGGTGACGTTACAGCCTTCCTGCAGCAGAGCCATGGCCGTGGCGAAGCCCGAGACCGCGAGTGGAGCCGGTGACGATGGCGGTTTTGTTGTCAAGGTCGAGATTCACGCGCCTACCGACCGCCGCGGCCGGTCAGGTCGTTCGAGGCGTCCAGTCGAACTGCCCGAATCGACCTGGAACGTGTTGGCTTCGAGGACTCTCCTTCTCGACGGTCAGGAGCTTCGTGGCTCGACGAACGCGAGGACGGCCTGCTCGATGGGGCTGCGGGAAGCGTAAGCGGCCGGGCGACTTGGCGGCGTATGCCGCCGCGAATTCCTTTTCGCGCCACGAGAAGATCGGGCGACACGACCACGTTTGCTTGGCGGGACGGTCGAGATGGGCGCACTGCTGGCGCGTCGCGCATTCGCCGGCCGCTTCTGCGAGCTGCTTTTCTAGCCCGGCGCCGCTGTAGGCCTCGCTGCGCGAGCCGTCCGCCGCCGCCCGAGCGCCCCGTCAAGCGCAAAGTAGATGCGGGGGTCCCCGAATTCGGGCAGCACGGTCTGCTCAATCTGGTCGAGCGTCACGCGAACGCCCGGCGACGCGATGGACAACTGCGATCGAACGCGCCCGGCATCTGGCGGATGCTCTTCGCCGGATACGCCGCCGCGTGACCCTGGATCGGGTAGTGATCGACGACCGTTCGCAGCACGATGGCGTTGTAGGCGTTGATCCAGAACGCCATCCGCTCGTCGCGCGACAGCTGATCGACGCTTTCACCGCCGATTCTGGTGACGAACGCGTCGAGCTTGCCGCGGTCGCTCTTCATGGCGCGGTAGTAGACATCGCCGTCGCGCACGTACGAGATCGAGGATGTCGTCGAGACCCTGTGGCCTGCTGTGCGCCGGATCTAGCGCCGAGCGCGAGGACCAGGGTGATCGCGCAGGCTGCCGCCTTCCACATGCGAACGACTATACCCGATGCTCCAGGAATCGCGCGAGCGCGGCGTTGAAGATCTCGGGCTGCTCGAGATTCGACAGATGACCGGCGCGGGGAATGCGGACCAGCTCCGACCCGGCGATGCGCTGCGTGGATGCTGCCATCGGCCGCCGGACGGCGGCGTGATGCGTGTCTTCGTCGCCGACAGCGATGCAGCGTCGGGACAGTGAATCGACGGCAGTAGCTGGTGTCGAATCCGGGCCGGCTCATGAGCGCGCGGATGCCGCCGGCGATTGCCGGCGTTGGAGTTGGCTCGATCAGCGCGCGCGGACCGCGTGCGACGACCTCCGCGTTTCGTCGCCCGAGTGGTCTCGCCGAGCAGCTTGGGGATCATCTCATCCGCGCACGGCCGCCGGCGCCTTGCGTTTGGCGACGAGATCGAGCATCTTCCGGCGCCCTTCAGGCCATCAGGCGTGTCGGCCTGCGATCGCGTGTCGGCGAGAATCAGGCGCACGAGCGTAGCTGGCGCGCGTGCCGCAGCAGCGCGAACGCCACGCAGCCGCCCATCGAGAGGCCGCCGATGACCGCTTCGTCGATGTGCAGGCCATCCAGCAGATCGATGACGTCGGCGGCGTAGTCGTCAATCGTCGTCGTCGGGCGGATCGCCGTCCTGACCGTCGACGCCGCGCACGTTCGGGGCGATGACATCGCCAGCCATCCGCTGGCGAGGCGACAGCTGCGCCTCCCACATCCGCCCGCTGAGCGGAAACGCGTGCAGCAGCACCAGTGTTCCCCCGCCGCCGTCCGCGGCGCTTCGGGCGTGGCAGGGCACTTCGAGGAAATGAATTCCGACCGACGGAAGGCATGCGGGAATGCTAGCACCGCGAGCATTCACCGAGCGCACTCGAGGGAGCGCGAAGGCTTTAGCCGAGGCGCGCCCGCTACGAATCCTGATAGCGACCAGCGGATCGATCCGCGTCGCGCGCAAGGACGGCACCGCCGCCGCGCACACGCCACGAGCGCCAGCAGGGCGCTGGCCACGATGCAGATCATCGGGTCAAGTGCGCTGACGCCGTCACTCAAGCGATCCGATGGCCCGGCTCATCAGCAGCGCCACGGCGACCCCGATGCCGATGCCAATCGCCATCATGACGCCGGCCTCGCCGAGCACCATAGGCAACGACCTGGCGTGGCGTCGCACCGAGCGCCATACGCACCCCGATTTCACGGGTCCGTTCAGCGACCAGATAGCTGCCATGACGCCGTCACGAGCCCGCGGCCGTGAGGAGCAGCGCCACGATCGCGAACGCCGAGCACCAGCACGAAATTCAGACGCTGGCGCCGACCGATTCGGCAATGCAGCTGGTCCATCGTGCCGCGTCGAGGCCTAGCGGCTGCTGCGGATCGACGGCCGTGACGACGGCGCGGACCGCCGGGCACCATCGCGAGCGGGTCGCCGCGTCGTGCGGATCATCAGCCGGTCAACGACCGCCCGAAGGAGTCGCCGAAGCGTCGTGAATCCCTGCGCATCCGGGATGAAGTGCCTCTGGCTCTGGCTCGACTTCGAGGCCCAAATGCCGGATGTCGCCGACGATGCCGACGATTTCCATCCACCGCGTCGGACTCCCCAGGCTGATGCGCCGGCCGATCGGATCCGTTGGGCCAGTCATCGCCGCGCAGCCGCCTCGTTGATGACCGTCACCAGCGGCCGCAGGCGTATCGTCGTGATCTTCGAGAGCGCGGCCGTCGGACGAGACGGATGCCGAGCGTGCGAGAAGTCGCTCGAAACCAGCCGCGGGTGCGCGCACAGCGGCCGTTGAGCCACGGTTCGACGGTCAGACTCAGGTTGAGCCGCGCATCGCTTCCGCGAATGGCGGCGCGCTCGTTGCGCGCGCGCACGCGCTGCACGCCAGGCGTCAGCTCGCGAGGCGCTCTATTACCTCGTCGTAGAACGCGACGGCGCGAGCTGTTCGCCATAGCGGCTGTATGGGGCGACAGGCGAACGATCGCGAGCTGATCGGATCGGAAGCCCGGGGCGACGTCGACCAGGTTCCTGAAGCTGACGATCAGGAGCGCGCGCGCGCCGCGAGCAGCACGAGCGAAAACGCCAGCTCTGCCACGACCAGCGCAGCCGAAGCCCGCCGGGCGCGGGACGCCGGCCGTCCCCCCGCGCGACTCCTCGTGCAGCGCCAGGGTGATCCGCTGGTCGGACGCGACCAGCGCCGGCAGGACGCCGAAAATCACCCCCGTCGCCGCCGATGCGACGATCGCCGCCGACGGCACGCGACCGTCCACGCCCATCTGATCGATCGCCCGGGCAGCTCCGAGAACTGCGCGGGCAGCAGCGTCTTGAACGCCGCGAGGCCCCATCCTCCAGCCAGGAGACCACGCCGCCGCCGATGATCGACATGACAGGCTTTCGGTCAGCAGCTGCTGGACGAAGGCTGCCTCGGGTCGCGCCGACGGCGCGCCGGACCGGACAGCTCCTTCTGCCGCACCGCGGCCCTCGCAAGCAGCGTCGCCACGTTCGCGCAGGCAATGAGCAGGACGCAGCCGACCGCCCCGAGCAGCAGCAGCAGTGCCGCGCGGGCATCGCCGACAGTCCTCGCGCATCCGGCGAAGGCTCGGACCATGATCCGGTGTTGTCTTCGGGATACGCCGTCGACAGCCGGTTGCCGATGACCTTCAGTTCCTCGCGCGCCGCCTGCTCCGACACGCCGGGCCGAAGGCGCCCGATGACCCAGAGAAAGTGCGCGGAGCGAAGCCCCGGTCGTGGTCGTCCAGGGCCAGCGGCACGAGCGTCGAGGCGGAGAGGGCCACCAGAATTTTCTGGAGAGAACACCAATGACCTCGTACGGGTTGCCGTTGAAGGTCACCGTGCGGCCCACGATGTCGGGAGCAGCGCCGAAGGCCGGCGCCAGAAGGCGTCGGTGAGCAGGACCGACGCGGTCTCGCCATCATTTCTTCCTCCAGCCGGAAATTCCGGCCACATCGCCGGCGGCAGGCCGAGCGCTCGAGGAAGCCGAGGGTGACGCGCCGCCAGCGTCCGGATGCGTTCGAGGCGCCCCTGTTCCGATCGGGTTCGTCGCGCCTTCGGTTGAACGCGGCCATCGCCGCGAACGATGTCGCGTCGCGCCGCCAGTCGAAGAAATCTGCCGGCGAGGCGCCGTACATAGCGGCCCTCGCGCGGCGCGCTGTTCGGCGAAGCGACATGATCCGGTCGGCGTCGGCGCGCGGCGAGGGGTCGCCAGAGAACGGCGTCCACCACGCTGAAAATCGCGGTGTTGGCGCCGATGCCGAGCGGCCAGCGCCGCCACGGCTCGACCAGCGTGAACGACGGCTGGCGGCGAAGCATGCGGAGGCTGAACCCGACGTCGCGTCGCAGCGAATCCCACCAGCCGGCGGCCGGGCGATCGCCTTCACCGAGAGGCGGCAGGCCGCGGCCGTGCACGACCCGCTCCCAGCGGAATGCGACGGCGAGCGCAGCGCCGTCGCCCACGCCAGACGGTCGCGCGAGAAGCCAGCCGTCACGCCGGGCGCGGGCGGCCCATTCCTCCCTCGATGTCGCCGGCCACCGGGTCCGCGCAAATCCGCGGGCAGAAGCCGGAGCACGAGCGTCCAGTTCATGCGAGCACCGCCTTCCAGTCCTTCCAGAGCGACACCAGCGCGCGGCGGTTGTCCGCAGCGCCGTGACCGCTCGCGGCCGCAGCGCGTAATGCCGTTTGGCGCGGCCGCCGCGTTCGGGTGTGGGATCGCCGAGCCAGGAGCGCCAGATAGCCTTTCGTCTCGAGCCGGTCGAGCGTGATGTAGATCGAGCCCCGCGACACGGTCCGCCCGGTGTGGACGAGGGATCTCCCGCCGATCGTCACCGCGTAGGCCCTCGCCCAGCCGCAGAATCGCCAGCAGCACGACCTGTTCGAACTCCCCGAGCGACTCTATTGCTGACATAGTAAGCAATATAACCAAAGAAAGGCGGACGCAAACGCGGCCGCCTTCGTCAGCTGGCTAGCGTAGGGAAAGGATTACGCCATCTCTAATTACCCCTTCCCCTGCCCTGCATCATGCGCTCGGTCGACGGCGGCACGAGGTTCTTCGAGCGGAGGTAGACCGCGCCGGTTCCGTAGATCTCGTTGCCGTGGGCGATGAAGCCGAAGAGCGCGGCGGCGCGCGTGACTTCGTTCTGACCGACCTTGATGAACTGCGTCGCGTTCTCGTCGGTCGTCTGCGCCGAACACCTCGTCGCAGATCGCGAACGAGATCGGCCAGCGCTTTGATCACTTCCGCCTTCGTCTTCAGCTCCTGTTCGAGATTCTTGCCCTGGCATCGGGTTGGGCACGCCCCTTGATGGCCGCGCAGGTCCTGAATGTGCGACTGGACGATGTGGGCGATGACCGCAGAGAACGGCCGCGCCTCCGCGGTCGTGCCGGGCTTCCAGCTGTAGTCGGCCTCCGGCATCTTGTCCGCTGCCTGCGTCAGGTTCTGCTTGATGTTCGCGTAGCCGCGCTGAATGCTGGTCGCCAGGCCGACCTTCTGGCCTGGCATCTGCGAAAACGCGACTGTCGCGGGGGTGAGGCGGGACGGTGTTGAACACACGCTTCATCAGAAGAACATCTCGCTGACGTGAAAACGAAATCGCAACAGCAAGTGATCGAAACTGGCACCACTTTTGCTTGGCACTCTTGTCTACTCGGTCCCCTAGGTGTGTCGCCGTTGCCTGCGCCGCGAATCAGTTCCGCAGCCGGACCGCGCTGCGGGCTTTTCGCGACCGCGTACCGCAAAGTCCGCTGACCTCGCTCGGTTCCCGAAGCCTTCTCGCGCGAGTCAGGCGCGACATATCGGCCGGCTCCACACGGATTCGCAGCACTGGCAACGGCAGCACCTGCTGCTCCGAGTCCGGGATGCAGCGCCTACTGCGCTCGAAGCGTCGACGGGATCGATCCGGCACTGGCGTAGCGTGCTGGCGAGTACGCCGCGGCCAGATGCGCTGCCAGCCAGCAGTACGACAACGACCGCGATCGTCGCCGGATCCATCGGCGACACTTCGGAACGGCTTACGGCGAAGGACGCAGCCAGCGCGAGCGACAAGCCAGCGGAGAGAGCAATCGCCACGACGTGCAGGCTTTCAACAACGACCATCGTCACGATGTCGCCCGGATCCCGCCCCGACAGCCAGGCGCACACCGATCTCGCGGCGACGCGGTTCAGCACACCAGATAGCGTCATACACGCGCCAATCATGGACACGACGACAGCTACGATTCCGAGCGCCGACATGAGAACGGTTACGAACCAGACTCGCGAATGCTCGTTGGCGATGAGAACCGCTGCAGCTCTGAGTGCTCGTGACGGAGGCACGCCGGGCAGAATGATCCTGTCGCCCGCAGCAGACCGGCGATCGATTGGGTAAAGTACGGTTGAACGCACGACGAGCATTTGAAACGAAAGCGGACCCCTGGCGGCGGCGCGGTTCATGAAGACGGCGAACGATGCCGAGCGGTTGATCCGAATCCGACCAGGCGTCGCCTCGTAACGCCAGCGACACTCAGCCACAGGTCGTCAGTGCTCAACCTCAACCGGCCGCCCGACAGCCTCTCGTCCGGGCCACAGTCGGTCGGCCAGCGACGGCGTGATCGACGACGGACGGCACTTCAGGGAACCCGTCAAGGCTGCGCCGGCGAGAAGCGGAATCCGCAGTGTCAGTAGCCGTCGTCAACGGACGCGAACCCAGGTGGAGATATCTGATGCGGCGAGCGCGGCGCCCTCCGCCGTCTCGATCTCGCCCGCGCCGACTGAAACGGCGGCATTCCATCGGCGATCGACGCAGCCGTGACACCGGGAATCGCCATCGCTGCTGATCAAGTCCGCAGCTTCGCCTCGGTCGATGCCTTGTCGTTGGACTTCCACGACGGGTCTCAACATCATGACCGTCAGGCCATCCGTCTCATATCCCGGACTCGTGCATCAGGCGAACAAATCCGTTGACGAGAGTACGCCCGCGGCGGCAGAAGCATCAGGGTCGCGGCAGCTGGACGGTGAGACCGTCGCGCATCCGCGCGACTGCAGGGGGCCGCGGGCGCGCGCCCGGCTACAGTGCGCCTTGAACGTCGCCGTGCGCGATCTGAAGACAGGCACGATTGCGGCGCAGGCCGCCGCGGAAGCAACCGCGGCGAACACAGCGCGCGCGCCAGTCGAGTTCAATCAGTCGCAGAGACTGATGCACGTCAGTATGCGTGGGACACCGTGCAATCGTACCTGGAAACGATAGCAACTAACTTTATCAGCGCTAGTACCGCGGCCGACATCGACCGCAAAGCCACTTCGACGACGATCTGCCGGATGAGCGCAAACGGCTCGCCAGGCTCGACGGATCGCCATCTCGCCTCGACGCTGGACCGCCTCGGCCAGAACGAGATTGGCGTTCGACCCCGACCATCAGCAGGCACAGCATCGCGGCAAGCGCCACGCGACAATGGCCTGAGATGCGCTGGCAGTCGCGCTCGCGAGCGGCGTGAGCCGGAGGCTCCCCCACTCCGACGAGACCTCGGGAGGTCGTAGCGGTGAGCTCCGCCGCCTGCGCGAACGTCAGGTTCGAACGGATTCTGGCAATTGCGCGAACGAGCGTCGGCGGCGGCCCGGCCGTCACCGGCAGCCAGGCGGACCTGGTGTTGAGGGAACGCAAAGCCGCGCGGCGCGACATAGCCGACGATTGTGTGCGCCTCGCCGTCGATACGGATAAGATCGGCCGAGCGCGTCATGCGGACTCTGAGTGCGCTCGCGCGGGCTTGTCGCTCAGAATCGCCATACGCTGGCCGACATCGGCGGCGATGAACTCGCGACCGAGCACGGGCGCGCCGAGTTCGGTGATGAGCCGGCGAGACCCGGGCGATCCCCGCCGATTCTACGCGGTCGTCTGACTCGATGACCGAACCGAGACCGACCAGAAGTGGACGGTAGCGCACGATCTGATCGCGCGCGCCCCCACGCGTCAAAGCGCAGTAGACCGTTATCTGATTCGGCTGACTGGGATGGTAGCCGTGAATGTTCACGAAGCCGTTCGGATCGCGGAATGGAACCGGACCGCGAAGGGATGGCGTCGGCCAGACAAAAAGTCGTGACACCGGCGATGGCAATCGAGAACGACGACGGTCGCGGTGGTCGTTTCCCGGCCGCCAGCACCAGCATTCGCAGCGCGTAACGGACGTCCACTCCACATCCCGCCGCCATTCTACGCCCAGCCGAAGCGCTCGCGCGACCTGGAGCGATGAGGTTGTAGACGGATGGAAAGTTAGTAATCGTTTCGCCGGCGACGTGCGCCGCGAGGCTGACGGTCAGTGCGACCCAAGCGCGGCCCAAATCTCATTGCGGATTTCGGATTGCTAAACTACGAGTGAAGGGAATTTGATTCTGAATCCTGAAACCTGCAACTCGAATCCCGAAATCCCGACAGTCATCACGACGAGCGAGCAATACGTAATAA
>ERZ1370068.10537-contig-9227_pt1 | contig 41156 bp, 63 predicted proteins | sample MGYA00561227_ERZ1370068 | MGnify/ENA primary metagenome ERZ1370068 (study PRJEB38410, sample SAMEA6850437) | metagenome | study: Metagenomic assessment of the ecological functions of the soil: analysis of the soil microbiota associated with the... | reverse complement strand
GTATTACTTCGTTCAGTTACGTATTGCTCACCATGCGCACCGATTTCCTCGGCGATTGCGACCTGTTCTACGGCCTGCCCGAAGCCGCTGAGATCGCGGCCGCTACACTGGTGCCGAGGATGACCCGCGGCGAATTGCGCGACGCGATCGGAATGTCCGGCGATGCTGCGCAGCGCGCAGATTGCGCCTCGTCTGTCCGACCAGCTGCTCAACAGCGAGCTCGGCGACCGGTTCGACCGGCTGCCGCTGTTGCAGCGCGCGCTGATGCGGGCCTGGGACCGCTGGCGGAAGAGCTGGCGGGATCGGCCTTGTCGACCTCGAAAACTATGTCGCCGCCACGGCGGGGTCGAGCGCGCGCTCAGCAATGACGCAGATCAGCGCCGTCGAAGGGCTCGACGAGGCGGTCGTGGCGCGGAGTGTTCAAGCGGCTGGGCCGACACCGATCCGAACTTGCGCCGCGTCCGCAGTCCGCACGAGGTCAGCGAACTGGCGGCGGTGGCGGGCACCGATGCCCGCGACAGTCGGGAGATCGTCCGGCGGTTCAGCAGATCCGACGGCCGCAGCTTCGTCTATGCGTCGGCCGACGGCGATCCCGCCGATCTCCGCGTCGACATTTCGCACGAAAGTCTGATCAGGCGCTGGGACCGGCTGGGGATATGGGCGGACGAGGAGCAGCGCGATCGTGACGAGTTCGTCGAGCTGGTCCACCGGGCGCGACGCTTCGCGCGTGGCGAGGCGGCACCGCTTCAGGGCCCGGAACCGCTGGCGCTCGCCGAATGGAAGCGACCGCGCCAATCCGTCAGCACCGCCTGGGCTGCGCGATACTGGCAGCGACCGACGATTTTCCGTTGCCATGGATTATGTCGAGGTGCAAAGCGTGCCTGCCAGAAGCGGAGTCGATGGCGGATGCGGAGCACGCGCCGTCGCTGGGCACAGGCCTGGGCTCCTCCGCTTCTCGCCCTGTTTGCCATGCTGAGCCCCTGGCGTGGAGAGATATCCCTGCATTCGCAAGAAGAGTCGATGATTAACTTCAAGAATAACTCCTTGTCAGATCCATGGAAAATCTGGGACGACACGTTGTCGTCCTATCAGGTACCCGAATTCGATAAAGGTACTGTTTTTCCTGGGCATTTGCTTCGCCCTCTACATCTCCGCAAAGCAATTCTATATTCGCCGTGCGTGACGTCACGCGTCGAGACGAGATCTCGACTTGCGAGGTTGGCGGATCGAGCCTCGGGTAGGGGAGAAGGACCCGCTCGTCCTGTAGAAGACGGAATAACATGGATCGCTGTCCCGCCGGATGCCCGGCAAAGGCCATCGACCTTGATCCTTGCTCCTCGCCGTCGCCCCTCCTCAGCGGTATCCCGATGGGGATCTTTTCCCGAGACTTCCAGACGATGGGTCGGTCGACCTTGCCCTGTTCACCTGGTTCCGGATTCATCGCCGCCTGGGCCTGGCTCTATTCGATCCGCCGCCAGATTGTTTCCCGGCACCAGCCCCGACGCTGGGCATGCGCGTTGCCGGGGTCTTCCGTACCGATCTCTACGGGAGTCCGGCTGAGCTTCGCTCCGGGCCAACGCCCTCCCGTCCGGGCTGCGCATCGTCTCCTACCCGTTCTACGGCCTCGGCTTCCTGCCGAGCGCAGCCTTTCACCGCGCGGCGGCAGACCTTTCACGACATGATGGCCGGGAGCGTGGTCCTTCTCGCGGGCGTTCTGCCAAAGGCGCCGGCGGCAAGCAGATAGCCGAACGGGAGGTGACGGAACCCGGACGGCCAGGCGGAGGCTGAACCCGGGAACCCGAGCCTGCTCCTGCAACGATCTGACCGTCCTGTAATCCAGGCGCCGGATCTCAGATCTAGCGATCGCCGTTGCCGCGGTCGCCGTTGCCGCGGTCGCCATTGCCCGCGGTCGCCATTGCCGCGATCGCCATTGCCCTCGGTCGCCGTTGCCCGCGATCACCGTTGCCTCGGTCGCCATTGCCCCGATCACCGTTGCCGCGATCACCGTTGCCGCGATCGCCGTTCCCGCGCCCGCCTTCTCGCGAGGTTCGCTGGTGCCGCGCTCGGTGGCACCACGATCGCCATTGCCGCGATCACCATTGCCCCGATCGCCGTTGCCGCGTTCACCGCCATCACGGTCGCCATTACCTCGATCGCCGTTGCCGCGGTCGCCGGAAGGGTGCGTTTCAGCGGGGATCGACGATCATCGGAAATTCCTCCTTCTGGACGGCGTGACGAGGCTTAGTCGAAGCCGAGCCGGTTGAGCTTAAAGAGATAAATGCGCCGGCTTGCGGCGCAGCGGGATCGACGAACGGGTCGTTGCGCAGATAGATGAGGCCCGCATCGTTGCGCGCCAGCGCCTCGACGAGACGCGCCATGGCCTGGTCTTCCCCGTCCCCATTGGGCGAGGATTTGCGCCTGCCGGTACAGGCTGTTGTCGCCATGCTCGCTGGCAGAGCTGCTCGAACGACCGGGCGGCATCGGGCTGTCGACCCTGGCGATGGGCGATGATGGCGAGGCCCGGCAGCTTGAACAGGCCGTTCGGCTCGCGATCATATTCCGGCTTTGGCTTCGTCGACCCGGCCAATCATCAGCAGGCTGGCGCCGATCGCCGAATGGGCGACCGACAATTGCGGACTGAGTCTCGAGCGCGCGCCGCATCGGCGGGATCGCCGGCGTAGCGGCGCGCCGAATATCTCGACGTCGCCGATCAGCCGCTGGGTGCGGGCATTGAGCGGATCGAGCGCCGCCGAGCGGTCGATGGCGCCGCGCGCGGCCTCGATCCTTCCGCAGCGCGCGCTGTACAGGGCGTAGCGGCTGAGTAACGTCCGCGTCGCCGCCGCCGAGCGTCAATGAGCGCTCGTAGGCGTGCGCGGGCGGCGCGGGCATCGAGGCGCGCCGTTGAACAAGGCGAAGCCGAGCGCCGACTGCGTTTCGGCGACGTCGGGCGCCAGGCTCGCGCCGCGCTGCGCCGCCGCGATCGCCGCTCCATAAGTCGGATGCGCTGCTCGCCCTCATCATATTGATTGCCGATCACCGTCAGGATGCGCGAGCGCGCGGCATGCGCCAAAGCGTAGCGGGATCGGCCGTGATCGCCGCGTCGAAATGGGCCAGGGCCGCGCGGTCGCTGGCTTCATCGATCGCCCGATCGAACAGATCCTTGCCGCGCAGCAGGGCGTCGAAGGCGGCGACATTCGAGGTGCCGCCGTCACCGCCATGATCGCTATCCCGGCGCACGTCCTGTTGCTGGAGCTGCGCGGACAGGGCGCTGGTCACAGCCCGGGCGATCTCCTCCTGGACGGCGAAGACGTCGGCCAGTGGCCGATCGAAAGAGCGGGACCATTGGCTGAAGCCGGTCCGGCCGTCGATCAGCTCGGCCGAAACCGCGGACCATGGAACCGGTCGGCCGGACATTGCCGTCGAGCAGATAGCCCACATGCAGCGCCCGCGAGATCGCGCGCGCGTCCTCGTCGCTGTTGCGAAACCGGTTGGACGACGTCTGTGCGGCGACATGAAGCAGCGGGTTGCGGGCGAGCTGGGCGCGAATCTCGGCGGCGAGACCGTCCGAGAAATAGTCGCGGGCAGGATCGCCGCTGAGATTGTCGAAAGGCAGGACGCCGACGCTGCGCGCATTCGCCGTCCCCGGCTCCCAGAAGACCGGTCCACCAGGCCGCGCCGCCGGCAGCGGCGGCAATGGCGACCGTGCCGCCGACGACCCAACGGCGGCTGACGCGGCCTGGAGAAGGACTGGCACGCTGACGCAGCGATCGCCGGCGCCGGCACCGGTTGATCGTGAAGCGCCGCGACGGCGCGGAGCATGGCGTCGAGCCCCGCTTCCCGGTTCTTTCGGCCGGGCCGCGACAGGTCGATCGTCTGGAACTGGCGGAAGCCGAGCGGCGGCTCGGCGCCGTCGATGCTGAGCGGCACAAGGCAGCTGCGGTCGCGGCCGCGCATCGCCTCGTCATGGACCCAGTGCGAGCCGGTCGAGTTCCTTGACCAAAGGACAACGACCACCCTGGCGCCTTCGAGCGCCGCTTCGGTTGTTTTCAGATAACGTTCGCCGCCCTCGAGCTTGCCGTCCCACCAGACCGAATAACCGGCCTGCTCGAGCGCGCGGATGACCGGCAGCGCGCCTTCTGGTCTACCCTGGAATAGCTGACGAAGACGCTCGCCGACGCTCGCCGCCCGCAGCCTCTTCGTCCTCGGCCGCCGCCATCGCCTTCCCCAGCCCTTTCGACGCACCTGCCGCGAGCACGCCCGGACATCAGTATGCCCGTGTCGGCATGGTATCAAACTGTCGGGATAAGCCAATGGGGGACTTGTCCCAACGACGGCGACCGTTACGCTGCGACAATGAAGAAAGAACGGGTGAGCGACGAGATCGACACCGCTTCCGCCGGCGCGGCTGAGCGTCGGGCATCACCGGACATCGCGACAACAATGCCGCCTTCGCTGGCAATCGCACCACAGGATCGAAGGCGCGCTCGCGGCGCTGCTCGAAGCCCTCGATCAGGCGGCGCGATCGCTTCCGGGAGAAGGCGCGGACCAGACTTCATTCCTGCTCGCCCCCGGCGTCGACATGATGGCGATCGAGCTTGCTCTGCCCGGGATTGGGAAATTGTCCTGCCGCTGCCGTTTGGCCGCGACCTCAGCATCGCCGTGACCTGCCACGGCGTTGACGGCGAGGCAGACGCGCGCGCCCTGGTCGAACGGCGGCGTTCCTCCCTCCCTGCCGTGGCAGCGCAGGCCGAGGCGATGCGAAACCTCACTGCGCATGTGCAGCTCTTCCCGCTGGCCGAACAGGATGCGCTCGTCGCCGAACAGTTCATCGCCACCAAGATGGCACCCGGACGATCCGCGGGCGGCGACAAGCTTTTCCATCGTGGCTTCGCAGCGCGCGGCCGTTGCCGCCCGCGTAATGATCGAGCAGTCGGATCTGCTGATCGCCATCTGGGACGGCGCCACGCCCGGATCGATCGGAGGAACCCGCCATACGATCGAGAGCGCGCTCTATCACGGCGCGCCGGTGATCTGGATCAATGCCGCCAATCCCGCCTCCATGCGCCTGCTCGAAGGTCCCGACGCGCTTGAAAGGCTGGGGCCCGAACAGGATCTGGCTGAGATCTCGGCCCAGGTCGCCACCATCGTCCGACCGGCCGATCCCGATCATGCGGAGCGCGCCGCCGCGTTCCATGCGGAGCGGTGGCGCGAAGCGCAGCAGCCGACACTTCCACGCCTATCGGCGGGTCGAAGCCCTGTTTGGCGGTGGTGAGGGCCGATCCCTGCGCAGCCTCGTTCAGCATTATGAAGCACCCGAAGCGATCGCGGACGGATCGGGCGCGGAACTGATGGCGGCAGCCGAGATCGCTGCCGGGAATCGAAGCCGGCTTCGTCGACCGATTGAGGACTCAGGTGCTGCGGCGATTTGCCCGCGCGGACGGCCTGTCGACCTATCTTTCGGACGCCTATCGCGGCGGCATGGTGATGAACTTCCTGCTGTCAGCCAGTGCGGTCATTGCCGGTGTCGCCTATCTTCCGCTGGTCGGCGTGGACTGGAAATGGCCCCTTCGCCCTCGCCGAGCTGCTGCTGCTCCTCGCCATCGTCGGGATCACCGTCATCGGCCGCAAGCGGCGCTGGCACGGCCGCTGGCTGGAGACGCGCCGGCGTTGCCGAATATCTCCGTCATGCGCCCGATCCTGCAGCTGCTCGGCGTCGCTCGACCGGTGGCGCGCTGGCCGCAGGGCTCCGGAACCCAATGGCCAGAATATTACACCCGACAGCGTCTTGCGCGCGGTGGGCCTGCCGAGGGTCGTGGTGACCCAGGCCTATCTACATTCGGCGCTGGCGAGCCTGCTTGAGCGGCACGCCGAATTGCAGCGCGCCTATCATCGGCAGAAGGCGGCAAGGCTGGCGCACGTCCATCACAGCATCGACCGATTCTCCCACGCGCTGTTCATTCTCGCGATCGTCTCGGTGTCGGCCTATCTCCTGCTGGATCGCGGCCGGCGCCCTGAGCCTCGTGCCCGAGGAAACCGGGCATGTCGTGGCCAAGCCGCTGACCTTCCTCGGCCTCGCCATGCCGGCGCTCGGCGCCGCCTTCGCCGGCATCCGCTATCTCGGCGACTTCGACCGCTTCGCCGCGATCTCCGAGATTGCCGCCGAGAAGCTCGAGGCGCTTGGCAGCCGGATCGAAGTACCTGCTCTCCGGGGCCGAACCACAGCTTCAATATGCGCAGGTCGCAAGCCTCGCCCATGCCCTCGACGAGATCGTGATCGCCGAGATCGAGAGCTGGCAATCCGTCTTCGCGGTCAAGAACATGGCCGTGCCGGTTTGAAGTTCATCGACGGTCAGGCAGCGATCAACGGCCTGACGAACCGCCTTCATGACCAGCTCGAACGAGCGCAGCCTGCGCCGTGAGGGTCGTGGATCTGCGCGGTGATCATCAACTCGTCGGCTCCGGTCCGCTCGACGAACGCCTCGATGGCGGCCCTGACCGTCGCCGGCGCGCCGATCGCCGAGCAGGATAGGCACCTGCCTGAGGATGGCGCGGGCCTCGAGCGGCAGGGCCTCGGCATAGCCCTCGAGCGGCGGCGGCAGCCTGATCGGATGCCCGGTGCGCAGCGCGACAAAGGCCTGCTGGACCGAGGTGGCGAGGCAAATGCGCCTCCCCGTCGCTTTCGGCGGCGATGGCGTTGAAGCCGAGCATGACATAGGGGCGGTCGAGCTGTTCAGACGGCTCGAAGCGCTCGCGATAGACGCCGATCGCCTCCATCATCATCGCCGGCGCGAAGTGCGAAGCGAAGAGCAAAGGGCAGGCCGAGCATCGCCGCCAGCTGCGCCCCGAACAGGCTCGAACCCAGGATCCAGATCGGGACGGCAAGACCTTCGCCGGGAATGGCGCGGACATTGCGGCCCTCGCCGCCTTTGAAATAGTCGATCAGCTCGGTCGACATCGTGCGGGAACTGCTTCTCGTCGGAGGCGAGGTTGCGGCGCAGCGGCGTAGGCCGCGGCCCGGTCGGTGCCGGGGGCGCGGCCGAGACCGAGGTCGACGCGGCCGGGATAGAGGGTTTCCAGGCGTGCCGAACTGCTCGGCGATGACCAAGGGCGCATGGTTGGGCAGCATGATGCCCGCCGGCGCCGATGCAGATCGTCGAGGTGCCGGCGCCGACATAGGCAAGGCAGACCGCGGTGGCGGCGCTGGCGATGCCGGGCATGGAATGATGCTCGGCCATCCAGAAACGCCGGTAGCCGAGCTTTTCGGCGTGGCGCGCGAGATCGAGGGCGTGGCGCAGCGCCTGTCCGGCGTCGCCGCCCTCGATGACCGGAGCGAAGGTCGAGAACGGACAAGGGGATCATGATGGCCAGATGAGCGATCCGGCCCTGCCCAGTCCAGCTTGTCGGCAACTTTGCCGGCGGGCGGCGGCGCCTGACGACCGGGCGGCATCAATCGGCCCGTCCCGCTTTCGGCTCAGGCCAACGGCACCGGTCCTGACTGACCGGCTCCCAGTGCTCCTCTCTAAGCCCCTCTCTGGGAACATCTCTGGATGTTTCTCCTTCCTGAACAATGGGTTCAGAGCAGGCTCACGCACGTTGTGCGATCCAGCCGCCATGTTGTGGGGGACGACGGAATGAAGGAGTCGACCCAGATGAAAAGGAACATGATCGCCCTTTTGATGGCGGCCACGATGATGACGCCGGTGATGGTGGAAGCCGCCGATTCCGGTGCGCAGTCGCACGAACGCGCCGAAGCGCGGGTGCAGGCGCACCAGCAGCGGGCGCAACAGCGCCAGCAGGCGGCGGCCGAGCCAGTCCGCCGCTCGCCAGCGCCAGCGACAGCAGCGCCAGATCAGGCTCGCCAGGCGGCGGCCGCTCGCCAGGCCCAAGAGCATCAGGCAACGGCCGCTCACCAGACGCAGCAGCGCAACCAGACGCGCCTCGCCGCTCAGCAGCGCGCCCAGGTCAATCTGCGCGCCGAGCGCAACCAGCAACTGGCGAGCGCAGCGCCAGGCGCGCGCCGAGAACCAGGCGCGCAACAGCGCCTCCGTGCGGCCAGGTGGCGCAGCGGCAGCGCCTGCGCGCCGCCCAGGCCGCGCATCGGCAGCGGCTGCAATCGGTCCGAGGCCCGCACACAGGCCCAGGCGCAAAACCAGGTGCAGCTGCGCCAGCGAGCGCGGCGGCACGGCAGCGGCGCCAGGCCGCCCAGCGCCAGCGCCAGTCAGCTCAATTCGCCGCGCAGCGGACCCGCCAGCTCCAGCAGCGAAGCGCCGTGCAGCAGCGCCAGGTCGCCCAGCGCCAGGCGCAGCGGCGGCGGCTCGCCGCAGTTCGTGAGAACCAGATCCGCCAGCAGCGGCTCAACCAGCAAAGTCAGCTTTCGCTACGCGAGGGCAGCGGCAGCAGCAGCTGCGACTTCGCGCGGCGCGGCAAGCGCAATTCCAGCGGGTCGCGGCCCAGCAGCAGCGCTTGCGGGCGGGCCGGCTGGGCGCAGGCAGCAGCGGCTGCGTGTGGCGCAGGCGGCTCAGCAGCGGCGACGCGCAGATGATGCAGGCGGCGCAGCGTCGGTCGCCTTCCAGCAGGCGCTGCGGCGCGAACAGCTGGAGCAGGGCCGGCTCGACCAGGCTGTTCCAGGCCCAGCGCGCGCCCGCGAGAGCGCGGTCGAGGACCCAGATGCGTCGGCAGGCGATGTGGCGAGCCGAGCTTCGCGACGAGCAGATGTGGCAGGCGCGAATGGAACGGCGGGCCTATCAGGACTGGCTGCGGCGACAGCGCGCGCGCGGACCTGATGCTGCTTCGCCAGGCGCAATATGACAGCTGGCAGCAGCCGGAGTGTCGTCTATCTGGTCGGCCAGCAGCTGCCCGCCTCGTAGTGGCTATTACGACTCGTGCCGGTTCGCTATCGCGACGATTATTACGACAACGCGCGACTATTATTACCGCTACGACGACGACGCAGACTCGGATCTACCAGGTCGATCGACGCTCCGGCCTCGATCGAAACCGTCATCAGCCTGCTGCCGGGCCTGTTCAATGTCGGCCAGCCGATGCCGGGCGGCTATGACGCCTACAATCTGCCTTATCAGTATCGCGGCCTCTACCAGGACAATGACGACTGGCTGTATCGCTATGACGGCCGCGACGTATACCAGGTGGACGCCCAGTCGAGGCATAATCGAGGCGATCGTCAGTGCGCTCGGCGGCCAGTTCCGGCATCGGCCAGCTGCCGCCGGCCGGCTTACGACGCCTACAATCTGCCCCTGGCAGTATCGCGACAGCTATGTCGACAATGACGACTATCTCTATCGTTACAGCGAGGGCGACATCTACCAGGTCGACGCCCAGTCCGGGCTGATCGAGGCGATCCTGCCGACCCTGTTCGGATAATCGCGTGACCTCCCGGCGCCGATGCCGCTAGCTGAATGGCGGCATCGGTGGCTGAAGACGAGATGTTCCGGAACGTGATGGGAGCGATGCTGCTTGTCCTGCTGTTCGCAGGCGCAGGCGCGACGGCGCAGACGCCGAGTACGGCCGAGGCGGAGATGTGGCAGACGCTTGCCGAGGTTCAACGCGCGATTTCCGAAAGCGAGTTCGTCTTTCACCGACGATGACCGGGCCGAGTGGCGATGCCCGGCTGTCCGACGTGCTGCGCCATTGGACCGGATTCCGCGACGCCCGCTGCGACGTGGGTCTGATCGGCTTCCGAGCAGTCGGTCAGCGAAGCCGCGGCCGGCGCTTCGGCGGCGCGGTGCCGCGAAGGCTTTGAACCGGACGATCTCGGCCGACCTGCGCTATCGCTACAATTACACCGATGAGGCGCCGAGGCGGCTCGCTCGATCCGGCGGTCCGACGCCCGGCCTTTCTATCCCGAGGAACCCGACTCCTCGATTGCGATCCGCCGCCGCCGGCCGAGATGCGACTATTGCGGCGTCAACGTCTCGCTGGGAGCGGGAGCTCGCGCGCGACGATCGCGAGGCTGAACGCGGTGATGGCGCCGCGCTGCTGCCGGCGCAAACCGCCAACCCGGGCTCGATCGGGTCAAGCGCGCCGGACTGGGTCGAGGCGGCTGCGCCGCAGTCAGCGCGCCTGGCTGCTGCTGCGCGACGACAATTGCGACCTGGAGAGCTGGGAGTCACCGAACCGCTGGGCCCATTCCATATACGCGACCCAGTGGGCGCCCTGTGTCCATGCCGAGACGCGGGCACGAATGGAGTGGCTGAGCGCCACCTATCGCGTCGGTGGCGGCCACGCCATGATCCTGCTCGTCGTCGCCCTGACGATCGAAGCGCCGGAAATCCCGTCCATTCCTGCCGAATTTCGCGGCCGATGGGCGGCGACGGCGCAGCTCTGCGCTGAACCGGACGGGTTCGTCGAGATACGCATCGACGGCATGGATTATGCGGCCTCGGCCGTTCGGCCGGTCGCGGCGACGCCTTCAACCGACAGGCTTTCGCCTTCACGTCGCGGACGATGGAGGAAGGCGAGAGGATCGACGAGCAGGTCCGACTGCGCCGCGACGGCGCGCGCCGCGTCGTCGAACGGGACGGAGAGTTGCAAACCTATATCCGCTGCCCGCGCGACGCAGACTGCAGGAGCGAGCGCCGCCGCTGCTCATTCGTGGCGTAGCGCGTCGATCGGGTTCAGCGAGGCGGCGCGCGCGCGCCGGGAAATAGCCGAAGACGATGCCGATCAGCGCCGAGACGCTGAACGCGATCAGCGTTGATGCGCGGATCGAACAGAAACGGGACCTGGATGATCGGCGCGAGGATCACGGTCGTCGACCAGCGCCAGCAGCAGGCCGATGATTCCGCCGAGGCAGGCGAGCACCACCGCCTCGACCAGGAACTGCATCAGCACCTCGCGCGCCGACGCGCGCCGATGGCGAGGCGGATGCCGATCTCGCGCGTCCGCTCGGTCACCGACACCAGCATGATGTTCATGATGCCGATGCCGCCGACGATCAGGCTGACCGCCGCGACCGCGCGCCATCAGCCGCGGTCAGGATCCGCGGTCGTGCCCTGTCAGCGTCTCGGAGATCTGGCGTGGTGTCGAAGATGTTGAAATTGTCCTCCTGCGCCGCGGCTGAGTGTGGCGCCGTTCGCGCAGCAGATCCTCGATCTGCGACTGGACCGTCGCCGTGTCATAGGCGTCGTCGACGCGCGACCATGATGAAGCGGAGCTGTCGCGGTTGCCGGTGAAGCGGCGCTGCACCGCGCTTGATCGGCATCAGACGACGACGTCGTCCTGGTCCTGACGAAGCCTGCCCTGGCCGCGCGACGCCAGCATGCCGATCACGTCGCAGGCAATGTCGCTGACGCGGACGCGCTGGCCGACCGGCTCCTCGCCGCGGAAACAGGTTCTGGCGGACGGTCTGGCCGATGACGCACGACCGCCTTGCCCGCCTGCTCCTCGGCGTCGGTCAAGATGCGGCCCGTCGGTCAGCGCCCAGTTGCCGAGCGGTCCGAAGAGACTGCCGGTCGGTGCCGCTCGATCGTGGTCTGCCAGTTGGCGGCGTTGCGAGACGGCCAGCGCCGGAGCGCCTGGGCCTGCGGGCGCGACCGCGCGCGACGCCGGCGATCTGGCTCTGGATCGCCGTCGACGTCGTCCATGTCGAAATCGGGCGCTGCGGCCGCGCCGCCGCCGCGGCCAGCGAAGCCCTGGCCGGGCCGGATCTGCGAGGATGTTGGCGCCGAGGCTCGGAAATCTGCTCGGCGACCGCCGCGCGTGCGCGCCCTTGCCGAGCGTCGACCATCGCGATCACCGCGGCGACGCCGATGACGATGCCGAGCACGGTGAGGAACGGAGCGCATGCAGTGGCGCCGGATCGCGCGTAGCGCGAGGAGTGATGGTGTGTGACGAGCATCAGGCGGCCTTCCCAGCGTCGACGCGTCAGTCGACCAGGCCGTCGCGGAAGTGGACGATGCGTGCGGGCATAGGCGGCCATGTCGGGCTCGTGGGTCACCATCAGCACGGTGATGCCGCTGTCGCGGTTGAGGCCGGTCGAGCAGGTCCATGATCTCGACCGAGGTCTTGCTGTCGAGATTGCCGGTCGGCTCGTCGGCGAGCAGCGACGTCGGGCTCGGTGACGATGGCGCGGGCGATGGCGACGCGCTGCTGCTGGCCGCCGGAGAGCTCGGCCGGCGTATGGATCCCACCAGTCGTGCGAGCCCGACCTTGCCGAAGCGCCGCCATCGCGCCGGCGCGCCGCTTCGCCTTGTGCTCGCCGCGATAGAGCAGCGGCAAGCTCGACATTCTCGAGCGCGTTGGTGCGGGCGAGCAGGTTGAAACCCTGGAAGACGAAGCCGAGATAGCGGCGACGGAGCAAGCGCGCGCTGGTCGCGGTCGAGCGTCTCGACGCGGTACGCCCTTGAAGCGGAACGTGCCGGTCGTCGGCACGTCGAGGCAGCCCGAGGATGTTCATCGCCGTCGACTTGCCCGAGCCGGACGGCCCCATCACCGCGACGAAATCGCCGCGTCTCGACGTCGAGGTCGATGCCCTTCAGCGCCTGGAAGGCGGTCGCCCCGCTGCCGTAGGTCTTTGGTGACGCCCCTGAGCGCGATGATCGGCTCACTGGCCATCGGGCGGCGCCGCTTCCTGCCGCCTGCCGGGCCGCCGCCGCTGCTTCCACCGCTCGCGCATCTGCGCGCGCTGCTCGGGAGTCAGGCTTTCCATGAAGGCGCGCCGTTGCTCCGGGCGTCATGTCGCGCAGGCCGCGGGCGGGTCGCGCCTGCGCGCCGTCGCCCGGCGCGGCCGACAGCGCCGCCGCGCTGGCCGGCGGCCGGCGCGCGCCGCCGCTGGCGCCGCAGCTGGTGCCTGCGCGCCATGTGGGCAAAGCGGCGGGCGCCGCCTGGGCGGCCGGTCTGGCGGGCCGGCGCGGCCTGGTTGCCGTCGCGCCTTCGCGGTCACGGCCGGCCGCGGCGAGCTTGCCGCTCGCTCTTGTCCTGGGTCTGGACTGGCGCGCGAGGCCGAGCGGTGATCACCTCCATGGCCCTCGTGCAGGTCGCCGCCGACAATCTCGGTCTCCGGAGCCGTTGGTCTCGCCGGTGACGACCTGGATCGGGCGGGATTGCCGTCGTCGCCGAGCACATAGACGGTCTGGCGGCTGCCGCGGCCGATCGAGACCTCGCGCGGCGCGGCCTCCGCCGCGGCCGCCCCGCCATCGGCCGTGGCACCAGCACGCTGGTGACGCCGCCCGGCTGGCCCTTCTGGCGGCAGCGTCGCGCTCCGGCGAAAAGCGCATGGCGGCGTTGGGCACGAGCAGGGCGTTGCGCCGCTCGCTGGTGACGATCTCGGCGGTCGCGGTCATGCCGGGACGAAGGAGCAGCTGGGCGTTCTGCACGCAAGCTCGGCCGTATAGGCGACGACGCTGCCGGTTCCGGACGCGGAGGCGGCGGTCGACACCGGAGGCATTGGCGCCGACGTCGACCGGGTCACCGCGGCCGGGAAGGTCCGGCCCGGATAGGCGTCGACGGTGAAGGTCGCCCGCTGGCCCTCGCGCACCGCGCCGACGTCGGCCTCGTCGACGCGGACCTCGAGCTTCATCGCCGCCAGATCCTCGGCGATGGTGAACAGAACCGGCGCCTGGAAGCGAGGCGGCGACGGTCTGGCCGGGGTCGATCTGGCGGGACAGGACGACGCCGGTCACCGGCGAGTAGATGGTCGCCTTGGAGAGGTTGGTCTGCGCCGAGGACAGCTGGGCGCGCGCAGTGGCGACCTGCGCCTGGGCCGAGCGGCACGCCGGCGAGGGCGCGCCGGTTCTCCGCCCGCGCCGCGTCGAGCTCGGTCTCGGACGGAACCCGTCCGCCGGACACGCGATAGACCTCTTCCTGGCGGGCAAGGTTGGCGCGGGCCTGCGCGGCTGAAGCCTCGGCCGTCGCGACCTGGCGCCTGCGCCGACGCGAGGCCGGCCTGGGCCTGGGCGATCGTGTCCTGGAGCCGCGCCGTGTCGAGCCGGGCGAGCGGCTGGCCGGCGGCGACGCGATCATTGTTGTCGACGAACACCTGGGTCACCAGGCCGGATTGCTCGGAGCCGACCTCGACCTGGTTGGTCGGCTGGAGATTGCCGGTGGCGGAGACCGTGACGGTGAGGTTGCCGCGCCGCACCTTCTCCGTCGCATAGCCGCCCACGCCCTCGCCGGCGAAGCAGCGCGACAGGAGCAGCAGGACCAGCACCAGCCCGACCGCGCCGGCGATCCAGGCCGGCGCTGCGATACCAGGGTGGCGCGGCGGGCGCGCCGAGGAAGACTTCGAGCTGTCTCCCTGTCGGGCGCGCCGTCGGCCCGGGCCGCCGGGGCATTGGTCACGGTCCTGATCGTGTCGTTCATCAATGGGTTCCAGCGATTTGCGGGCTCGACGGGTCCCAGCCGCCACCAAGCGCGCGATAGAGCTGAACCAGAGCGAGCGCTTCGTCGCCGCGCGCCCCTGGCCATGCCGTCGCGGGCGTTGACCAGCGAACGCTCGGCATCCAGCAGGATCTGAAAGTCGGTGAGGCCGGCGCGATACTGGGTGCGGGCCAGGATCGCGCTGTTGTTCGCCGCCTCGAAGCGCGATGGCGAATTCCGCCTGCCGGGCTCGTGCCGTGCGCAGCGCAACCAGCGCATTCTCGACATCCTCGAGCGCGGTCAGCACCGACTGGCGATAGGCGGCGAGAGCCCCGTCGGCTGCCGCCTCCTGCGAGCGAACCTGCGAACGCAGCCGGCCGCCGTCGAACAGGGTCTGGTCGAGGCCGGCGAAGACGGCGCCGGTAATCGCGCTGAACAGATTGCCGAGCGAGAGCGCGGTCGTGCCGATATTCCCGGTCAGCCTGAGGGCGGGATAGAGCTGGGCCTCGGCGACACCGATCCGCGCCGTCGCCGCCGCCAGCGCCCGCTCGCTGGCGCGCACGTCGGGCCGCTGGCGCAGGGTCTCGGCCGGGATGCCGACCGCGACCTCGTCCGGCCCGTCCGGGATCGGGCTTGGCCGCAGAAAGCTCCGCGGTCAGGCGATCCCGGCGGCCGGCCGGTGAGCGACGGCGAGCCGGTAGGTCGCGCTAGCGAAGGCGCTCTCGAGGCTGGGAATGGCCGCGGCGGTCTGCGCGCGGGCAGCGCGCGCCTGCTCGAATCGAGCGACGAGACCAGGCCGGCCTGGACGCGCCACTGGGCGATCTGGAGGTTGTCGTCGGCGATCGCGAGCGTGTCGCGGGCCAGCGCCAGCCGATCCTGGGCGAGCCGCGCGCTGGACATAATTGGTCGCGACCTCGGCGGCGATGGCGACGCGCAGCGCCTCGCGGTCGTACAGGGCCGCCTCGGCGTCGGCGCCCGCCGCCTCGATGCCGCGGCGCGATCCGGCCGAACAGGTCGATCTCCCAGGCCGCGTCGACGCCGACGTCGACGCGGGTGACGTCGTGGCCGTCGAGGACGCTGCGGCTGGCACCGCCGAGACGCCGACCGTCGGCACCTGCCCGGCACGCGCCTGGACTAGCGCCTCGCGCGCCTGGGTCAGGCGCGCCGCCGCCACCGCCAGGTCGAGATTGCCGGCGCTCGCCTCCTCGATCAGGCGGGTGAGCAGGGGATCGTCGAAATATTCCCACCACCGGCCGAGATCGGCGGCATCGCCTGTCCCGACGGGCCTGGGGCAGGGCCGTAATAGGCTTCCGGGATCGACAGCGCGGCCGCTTCCGGCGCGCGATAATCGGGGCCGACCGTCGTGCAGGCGGTCGTTGCAAGCGCCACGAAACAGAGAGGGGCGACAAATCTCATGCTCGCCGCCCCTACTCTACGTCCGATGTCGCGCAAGTATGTTCGGGCGCGCTGTAACTTGTGTCAAATTGTCCTGATAGCGTCAGCCGCCGATGTGCGTCTGCGCGACCATGCAGTAGAGCATCGGGATCGACAGGATGAGGTTGGTGCGCGACGCCATCATCGCGGTGCCGCGCCGCACGTCGCCTTCACCGCATCGTCGACCTGGACGATGCCCAGCGCCTTCTTCTGGTTCGGCCAGATGATGAACCAGACGTTCGCTGCCATGATCAGGCCGAGCCACATGCCGATGCCGATCGTGCGATAGCCCTCGGTCAGGGTCAGCGCGCGCTGACATAGCCGCCCATCGACATTTCGGCGACCAGCAGGCCGAGCACGACGGTCGGCGAGCGCCGCCCAGCGGAACCAGAACAGGGCCGCCGGCGCGATATATTTGGAGACGGCCGGCTTCAGCTCGGCCGGCACCTTGGGCATGGTCGGGATCTGCACGAAGTTGAAATAGTAGAGCAGGCCGATCCACAGGACACCCGCGAAGACGTGGACGAAGCGCAGCCATTGCGCCCAATAGCCCGCCATGCCGATCGCCTCGCGATGAAGGCCGAACATGACCGCCACGAGCAGGACGATTCCGATCAGCAGCGCCACGTGAAAGTTGCCGAGAATCTTTGCCATTTTTCAGTTCCCCTTCGAACCGGTGAAAGCTCTAGCTCATCTGAGAGCGTCAATCGAGCCGCCACATGATGCTCTGCGACAAGCGGCGTCCATAGCCCGGTGCGGATGCCGGATCTGCGAAGCGCGCGGCCGGTCCATTCGTTGCAGGTCAGCACGAAACTGTAGCCGCCATTGGCCTCGTAGAACATGTCCCAATCACCATAGCCGCGGCCGAGCAACGGAATGGTATGGCCGCGCGCGTCGAGCCTGAAACGGGCGCGAATGAAGGTGACGAGGCGACGATATTGGTCCGGCGTCACCCGCAGCGGCCGCTGCCAGTCGTCGGGATGGGGCTGATAATCGTGCTCGACATGGAGCAGGGTGGGACCGCCACCGAAAAAGGCATAGAAGGCGGTGCGCGCGTCGAGGTCCGCCCAGGTCGGCGTGTTCAGGTAGAAATCGCGATTGCCATAGCCGATGGCGACATAATCGCCGCGCCCATAGCGCGGATCGCGCAGATGCTCGGGCGGCGCATAGGGCCGCCAGTCCATGATGGCGTTGACCTTGGGCATGACGATCCAGGTGTGGACGCCGTTGGTGCGGATATAGAGGGTGATGCCCCGGTCCGGTTCGTGCCAGGCGACATTGGCCGGGATCGCGCCGAGCACCAGGGCGGCGATGAACCAGGTCAGGGGCACGGCGACGACGAACAGCACGAACCTGAACAGGCCCACGATTACCCGCCGTCTGACCGTCCTCGTCGCCATGGCCTTGTGCTAGACCGGAGCGAAGCCGACAGAAAGCCCTGATGAGAGACGCGCTCGAACGCATCTTCCACGCCGGAGTCGAAGCGTGCCGGCCCGAAAGGGTGCTTCCGCCGCACCTGCCTGCGTCGCCGGCCGGACGGACGATATTGCTCGCCATTGGCAAGGCCGCGGCGGCGATGGCGCACGTCGCCGAAGGCGCTCTCGCGGGACGGCTGACCGGCCTCGCCGTGGTGCCGCACGGCGCGGCCGGCCGGCTCGGGAACGCGTCGAGCTGGTTCATGCCGGCCATCCGGTTCCGGACGAAGGAAGCGTCGCGGCGGCGCAGCGACTGCTGGCCCTGGCCGGGGAAGCGGGCGAGGAGGATCTGGTCCTCGTGCTGCTCAGCGGCGGCGCGTCCGCGCTGGCCTGCCTGCCGGGCGACGGGCTGGACCTGGCGGAAAAGCGGCGGGTCACCGAGGCCCTGCTCCGCTCCGGCGCGTCGATCGGCGAGATCAACAATGTCCGGCGCCATCTGTCGCAGAATCAAGGGCGGGCGCCTCGCCCTCGCCGCCGCGCCGGCGCGCCTGCTCACCCTCGCCATTTCCGACGTCGCCGGCGATCGACCGGAGGATATCGGCTCCGGCCCGACCGTCGCCGATCCGACGACGGTCGCCGATGCGAAGGCGGTGCTGGACGCGGCACGGTATCGCCGGTTCGGCGGCGGGCTGGTCGGAGACGCCGAAAGCGCTGGCTTCGACTATCGGATCCTCGCCCGCCCGGCCGACGCATCGCCGCGGCCGCGGACGAGGCGGCAAGGCTCGGCTACCGGCCAGTCCTGCTCGGCGAGTGTGACGGCGAGGCGCGCGAGCTCGGTCGCGCCCATGCCGAGCTCGCCCTGAAGGCCGCGAAGGGCACCGCCCCTGATTTCCGGCGGCGAGCTGGTCGTGCGGGTGACCGGACGCGGGACTGGCGGCCGCAACCGCGAATATGCCCTCGCCGCCGCTCTCCGCCTTGCCGGCCATGCCGACATAGATGGTCTCGCCGCCGATACCGACGGGATCGACGGCGCCGGCCCGGCGGCAGGCGCCTTCTTCGACGGGACGACGCTGGCGCGCCCGACGCGACGCCGCCGAGGCGCTCGCGGCGAACGATCTGGGCGGCTACTTCGACGCGCTGGGCGATCTGTTCGTCACCGGCCCGACCGGCACCAACGTCAACGACTTGCGGATCATCCTGATTGCCCCATAGGGTCCGGCCGATGAGCGAATGGACGATCGGCATATTGGGCGGCTCCGGCCTCTACGCGCTGGACGCGCTCGAGGACGCGCAATGGATTGCGGTCGACACGCCGTGGGGCGCCTTCGGACGAATTGCTGGTCGGCCGGATCGAGGGCGTGAAGTTCGTGTTCCTGCCGCGCCACGGCCGCGGCCATCCGATCCCGCCGGGCGCGATCAACTGCCCGCGCCAATATCGATGCGCTGAAGCGGGCCGGCTGCACCGACCTGGTGGCGATCTCGGCGATCGGGTCGCTGCGCGAGGAGCTGCGCGCCGGGCCGCTTCGTCGTCGTCGACCAGTTCATCGACCGCACCTTCGCCCGCGAGACGAGCTTCTTCGGTCCGGGCCTCGTCGCCCATGTCTCGATGGCCGACCCGGTCTGCCCGCGCCTGTCGGGCCTCGCCGCCGACGCCGCCGCAGGCCGCCGGCGCGCAGGTGACGCGCGGCGGCACCTATCTGGCGATGGAAGGGCCGCAATTCTCGACCCGCGCCGAGAGCCAGCTCTACCGCAGCTGGGGCTGCGACGTGATCGGCATGACCGCGATGCCCGAAGCCAAGCTCGCCCGCGAGGCCGAGCTCCCCTACGCGCTCGATCGGCATGGTCACCGACTACGATTGCTGGCGTGACGACGGCGAGGCCGGTCGAAGTCTCGGAGATCGTCGCCCAGCTCATGGCCAATGCCGATACCGCCCGAAACCTCGTCTTGGAGCTCGCGCGCCGTCTGCCGGAGAAGCGCGAGCCGTCGCCGATCGACACCAACCTCGACGCACGCCCTGATCACCGCGCCGGGCGCGCGCGATCCGGCGATGCTGGCCAGGCTCGACGCGATTTGCGGTCGGGTGCTCGGTCCTCAGGCGTAAAGTCTGGCGATCCGCTCGGGCGGGACGCCGAGGCCGTAAAGACCCAGGCAGGCAAGGTTGTGGGCCGAACGGCGGACCCAGCCGTCGCGCCGCCAGCGCTCGGCGCTGGTCCAGGCCTCCGCCTCCAATGCAATCAGGCGCCGACGGCCGATCCGCCGGACCAGGTCGACGTCCTCCATCAGGGGCAGCGGCCGGTATCCGCCGACTTCCTCGTAGAGGGCGCGGGGCATGAGCAGGCCCCTGATCACCATAAGGCAGGCCGAGGGCCGCCGACCGCGCCGCCACCGCCTGCTTGATTGCGCGCGCCTGCCAGGCGCGGTCGGCGAGCCGGAGAATAAAAATACGCACTCTTATTCGGGTGGTGGTCGATATGGGCGGCAATCGCGGCTGGCCAGGCCCGGTCCGGAAGCGTGTCCGCATGCAGGAAGAGTAGCCAGTCGCCGCGCGCTGCCTCGGCGCCGGCACGCAGTTGCGCACTCCTCGCCCCTCGGCGCCGACAGAAAGCGTGCACCAAGTTGTTCCGCTACCGAAATGGTTTCGTCGGTCGAGCCGCCGTCGACGACGACGATTTCGTCCGCTTCTTTCATGCGTTCCAGGCAGTCAGCAAGATTGAGCTCGGCGTTCAGAGTCGGGATAACGACCGAGAGCATCATCCCGAGCAACTCGCGCCGCCGAGGACGCAGAAGCGCGCGCAATGGGATGGTTCAGGGGCACCGGCCGGATCGTGTCCGCCCAGCGCCTCGCCCATCGCGAACCTCTCGTCAGTAGGGAAGCAGGGTGCAGGCGACGACGTGGTCCGCGCGTCGCCTTTCGCCTTCACCACCATCCGGCTCGACGCGCACATCATCGCGTCGGGCGAGACTATGAAGGATGTCCCAGCAGTCTTCGGTGATCTCGGGCACGTCGGCGGCCGCGTCCATGGTCGGGAACAGGACGAGATGATCGACCTCGATGCCGAGCGAATAAAACAGATTATTATATTCGGCGCGCTCCTCGGTCTCCCCGCCGCAACGTCTACCGGCGACAGCGACGCGGAAGCCGGCCTCGCGCCAGCCAGACCAGGCCGTCCAGCGCCCTTTGCCAGCTGTCCGCGCCCCTTTCCGCCTCGTGCAGGTCCCGGCTGGGATGATCGATGCTGACCCGCATCACCACCCTGTCGCCATGCTCCCGGGCGATGGCGGCCAGCTCGGCGTCGAAGCGCTGCATCGGCCGCATCGCATTGGTCAGCACCAGCAGTTCGAAACCGCGCGCCAGCGCCGAGCGCATCATCGCGACCATGTCCGGGTCTGCGTAAAAGGCTCGCCGCCGGTGAAGCCGATCACCCGCGTGCCGATCGCTTTCGCCTGTTCGAAATAATCCTCGGCCTCGGTCCAGGCTCAGATAGGCCAGGGCATCGTTGACCGGCGAACTTTCGATATAACAGCTGGTGCAGGCGAGGTTGCAGACGTGCCGGTATTGATCCAGAGGGTCTCGAGCCGCTCCATGCCGACCCAGGCGCGTTTCTCGCCCTTGGCACCGTCAGGCCCGGATCCCGGAATTTCCGACTTGATCGAGGGGATGAGGCTCCAATAGCTGGAATGGTGATTGAAGCGCGGCCGGCTTGTTCATGGCGCGTTTCATAGGCCGTTCAGCCGGCGCGGCTCCACACCTGCTGCAGATGCGCGCGTCGCGGCCGCAGCCACGGCGGTACATGCCGTAGCGCGTCGGGTTGCGGCGCGCGAAATCCCTGTTGATATTCCTCGGCCGCATAGAAGGAAGCGGCGGGGCGGATCGTGGTCACGACCGGAACGCGCAGCTGGCGCGCGGCCTCCGCCTTGGCCGCTTCGGCGGCGCGCCGTTCGGCGGCGTTGGCGACGAAGATCGCGGTCCGATATTGATCGCCCTGGTCGCAGAACTGGCCGTCGGGGTCGGTCGGATCGATCGTCCGCGGAAGCGGGTAACGAGGTTGGCGTAGCTGATCTGCCGCGGATCGTAGACCACCCGCACCGATTCGCAGATGACCGGTGCCGCCGCCGCCGACCTGCTCGTAGGTCGGGTTGGCGGTGCGGCCGCCACTGAAGCCGGACGTCGCCGAGACCACGCCCGGCATATGCTCGAAGGCGGATTCGGTGGACCAGAAGCAGCCGCCGGCGAAGACCGCGCTCGCCGTCGGGCCCGGTCGGACGCGCGCGGGCACCGGCTCGGGGGCGCGGGCCGAGTGCTGGGCGACGACGCCGGCGAGCCCGACACCGGCCGCGATCAACAGGACAAGGGCGAGAAGCCTGCGCGGCTGCCATCTCAGGCTCTGGGCCGAGCGCAAACTTGAGCGCGATGCCGTTCATGCACCAGCGCTGGCCGGTCGGCGGCGGGCCGTCTCGAAGACGTGGCCGAGATGGCCACCGCAGCGACGGCAGCGGACGACCTCGGTCGGGTCACCAGCAGGACACTATCCGAGCGCGTGCGTACCGCGCCGCGATCGGCCGGGTGAAGCTCGGCCAGCCGGTGCCACTGTCGAACTTGTCCTGCGACCGATAGATCGGCAGGTCGCAGCCCGCGCACAGGAAAGTGCCGCGGCGATGCTCGTCGTTCAACGGGCTGGCGACGCCCGTTCGGTCGCCGCCTCGCGCAGCACCCGAAATTGCTGTGGCGTCAGCCGGCAGCGCCACTGGTCGGGGTCAGGTTCACTTCGAAAACCTCGGCGGACGCCTGGGACCCGCACCCGGCCAGAGCCGCGGCCGACGCCAACATGGTGCCCAGGAAGGCCCTCTTTGCTCAGATTCATAAATTCTCCTCGATCCTGACTCGTCCCCATTTCGGCCGCGCGCCCTTTCAGGTTACAGCAAATTCCAGTGGAGGCCGAACTGGCGAACAGTGACGACAGGGATTGGGAAGCTTTGCTCGCCGCGGCACAAGGCGGCGATAGCGGGCCTATCGCACCTTCCTCCAGGCGATCCTTCCTTATGCCCGGGCCGTGGCAAGGCGCGCCGACTCGGCAACGAAAATCTGATCGAGGACGTCGTCCAGGACGCACTGCTGACCCTCCATCGCGTGCGCCACACCTACCAACCCGGCCGTCCGGTAAGGCCGTGGCTGGCGGCGGGATCGCCAACCGGCGGGCGATCGATAGCGCGGCGCGGCGGAGCGGTCGGGTCGGCGCGCGCGAGGTCTCCGACGACTTCGCTCTTGAAACCTTCGCCGATCCCGACGCGAACCCCAATGGGGCGGCTGAAGCCTCAGGATCCTCGCCCGGATGATGACCGAGCTGACGCCCAGGCAGAAGGAGGCGCTGGAACTTGGCCGAAGCTGAAGGAGATGTCGTTGGCCGAAGCCTCGGCGGCGCTCCAGAAGCCAGTCGGTCGGCGCGCTGAAGGTCAACGTCCACCGCGCCATCCGGTCATGGCTTCTGGCGTGGCCTCGACCGGGACGCGGCGGAATGAGCGGGCGCGCGACCGGGGATGCCATCGCTTCCTCGCGGCCGAAGCGGCGCCGGTGCGGCCTTTGGCCCTGCCGCCGCTGGCACTGGGCCGGTCGCCTGCTGCTCGTTCTCGGCCTCCGCTGTCGGCCGTGATCGATCGCGTCCTCGGCGACCTCGACGGCATGATGGTGCGCGCGCTATGCCGGACGCGAGACGATGATGATGGCGGAGACCGGCGCAATGCTGGCGACCGCGATCCTCGCCTTTTGCGGCGCATTCGCCTTGTCCGTCCCGGGCGGATCGCGTTCTGCAACGGATCGCGCCCCTGCCACCCTTCCTGCTGTGGATCGGCCTCAGCGGCGCCGGTTGCTACTGACCTCATGCTCCGCCGCGGCCTTGGCGGCTGGGGCGCTGTCGGCGATGGCGCCTGTTTCCTCTTCCTGTACTGGCAGCAAGCGCGTCGGCGTCGGCGTGCCGGTACTGTGGCTGCGTTGGTCGCGGGCGCGGCCGATCGAGCCGCTGGCGGTGGGGCCACGCTCGGCGGGCTCGGCGTCGCCGCGACCGCGGCCACCACCTGCTGCAATTTTTCCATCCGTTCCGCCGTGCACCGTGATCGATCCTCGCATTTCACCTGCTCGCCAGTGCTGCATCGTCGCGTCACGGTGGCCGCCTTGCTGCGACGCCTCGCCCTCCGGCCCGCATGAGCCGCGGATGAAGCGCGCTCTGGCCGGCCGGCTCGTTCTGGCGCTCTTCATCGTCGCCCGCCCTCGCCGCCTTCTTCTTCCAGTTTCTTCACGTCGGCGACTGGCTCACCCTCGACATGCTGAAGGCGCGGCGGCGGCGAGCTCGCGGCACTCCTGGACCAGCGCCTCGCTCGCGGGAATGGCCATCTAGCTTCCTGCTCTATGTCACGATCGCCGCGCTTCTCGATCCCGGGCGCCGCGGTGATGACCATCGCCGGTGGCGCTGTCTTCGGCCTGCTGCGGGGCGTGATCCTCGTCTCCTTCGCTTCCGGTGCTCGGCGCCAACCCTCGCCTTCCTGGGCTCGCGCTACCTGTTCCGCAACCTGGTCAGGAACGGGTTCGGCCGGCAGCTCGAGGCGATCGACCGCGGCCTCGAGCGCGACGGCGTCCTTTATCTGCTTTCCCTCAGGCTCAATCCCCGTCATCCCCTATTTCCTCGTCAACCTGGCGATGGGACTGACCCGGCTGCCGGCCTGGAAGTTTGCCCTGATCAGCCGGATCCGGCGTGCTGCCCGCCACCTTCGTCTATGTGGGAATGCGGGCACCCAGGATCGCCCACATCCAGGACGCCCGGCGACATCGCTTCGCCAGGCCTGACCGGCTCTCGCTCGTCCTGCTCGGCTCTGTTCCCATTGATCGGCAAGCTCGCGGCCGGACTCGGCTGGAGACGGCGGCGCGTCTACCAGCGAGCTGGCGCCGACCACGGCGATACGAGCGCAATCTGGTCGTGATCGGCGCCGGGGCCCGGCGGCCTCGTCACCGCCTACATCGCCGCCGCGGTGCGGGCGAAGGTGACCCTCATCGAGCCGAAACCGCATGGGGGCGATTGCCTCAACACCGGCTGCGTCCCTCCAAGTCGCTGATCCGGAGCGCCCGCGCCGCGTCATGCGAAATCCGCCATGCCGATCGCTTCGGCCTCGCGGTGCAGGAGCCGCAGGTCGACTTTCCGGCCGTCATGCAGCGGATCCGCACCATCATCGCCGAGATCGAGCCGGCCGACAGCGTCGAGCGCTACATGGGGCTCGGCGTCGACGTGCGGACCGGCCATGCCCGGATCGTCGATCCGTGGACGGTCGATGTGGACGGCGAGCGCCTGACGACGCGCGCGATCGTCATCGCCGCCGGCGGCGAGCCGGTGATTCCCCGATATCCCTGGTCTGGCCGAGACGTCCTATCTCACCAGCGACACGATGTGGGACTCGCTCGGCACACGCAAAACGCTGCCGGAGCGACTCGTGATCCTCGGCGGCGGGCCGATCGGCGTCGAAATGGCCCAGGCTTTTGCGCGGCTGGGCTCGAGGGTTACCCTCGTCCAGTCAGGCGAGCGGATCCTGCCAAGGGAGGATGCCGACGCCGCCGCCTTCGTGGCGGAGACGCTGGCCGGCGAGGGCGTCGACATCCCGCACCGGCCACGAAGACAATACGATGCAGAAGGAAAGTCGCTCATCGTCGGCGCGGGAGGAGAAGAGAGCCCCTCCCCCTTCGACGACCTCATCGTCGCCGTCGGCCGCAAGCCGAGGGCTGAAGGCTACGGCATCGAGACGCTCGGCATCGATACAGATCGCCCGCTCGAGACCAATGCCTGGCTGGAGACGCTTTTCCCGAACATATACGCGGTCGGCGACGTCGTCCGGGCCTATCTCTTCACCCACGCCGCGTCGCACCAGGCCTGGCATGCGGCAGTCAACGCCCTGTTCGGTCGATTCAAGCGCTTCCGCGTCGACTATGGCGTGCTGCCCGGGTCACCTTCACCGATCCCGAAATCGCCCATGTCGGCCACAATGAGGAGAGCGCGAGGGCGGCCGGATGCGCCTATGAGCTGGTCCGCTACGACCTCGCTCATCTCGACCGTGCCGTCGCCGAGAGCGCCAGTTGCGGCTTCGTCAAACTGCTTGTCGCGCCTGGCAAGGACCGGATCCTCGGCGCGACCATTGTCGCGCTCCCCATGCCGGCGAGCTGATCGCCGAGATCGCACTGGCGATGAAGCACCGAGTCGGCCTTAAAAGCTGCTCGGCACCGTCCACGCCTATCCGACCCTGGCGGAAGCCAACAAGGCCGCGGCCGGCGGTGGCGCAAAAGGCGCACCAGCCCGAGCGGCTGTTGCGCTGGGTCGAGGCCTATCATCGCTGGCGGCGGCGATGATGCGCATCCTGATCTTCGCCAAGGCGCCGGTGGCGGGAAGGTGAAGACGCGGCTCATCCCGCACTGGGCGCGGAAGGCGCGGCCGCGCTGGCGGCGAAATGCTGCACCGAACGGCCAGCGAAGCTTCCGCCGCCGCCCTCGGCCCAGTCGAGCTCTGCGCCGATCCCGACCCCGGCCATCCTGACTGGCGCGGCCAGATCCCGCCGGGCCTCGACCTTCCGCCCAGGGCGAGGGCGACCTTGGTCAGCGCATGGCGCGCGCGGCACCGGCAGGCGATCGATGACGGCGAGCACGATCCTGATCGGCACCGACTGTGCCCGACCTCGACCGCGCCCGCCTCGCCGAGGCCGCGGCTGCGCTCGAGTGGCATGACGCGATCATCCCATCCCGCCCGGGACGGCGGTTATGTCTTGCTCGGCCTGAGACGGTTCGATCCTTCGCTGTTCGAAGGCATCGCCTGGAGCACATCGGCCGTCGCAGCCGCGACGATCGCCGAGGATCGAAGCACTCGGTTGGTCGCTGAAGGTCGGCGCAACACTGCATGACATGGACGAGCCCGCGGACCTTCTCTAGGCAGCGCGCCATGGACCCGCTTCCACCCTACGCCCGGTTCCTCGGTATCGAGGACGCCGCTCCGACGAGGGCGAGCTTCAGTTCGTCATGCCGTTTGCCGACGTCGTGCTGGGACGACCCGGATCCTCCACGGCAGCGCCATCGCCGCCTGCTCGAGTTCGCCGCCATCGCCGCCATCTACGAGCGCTCGGAACGCGCGAGGGCGTGACGGTCAAGCCGATCAACATCAACGTCGCTTCATGCGCGGCGGCGCCCAGCACGACACCATCGCCGCGGCCACCGTCACCCGCCTCGGCAACCCGCGTCGCCAATGTCGAGGCCCATGCCGCGGCAGCTCGATCGGCGACAAGCCACGATCGCCGCGGCCCAGCTCAGCGTGCTGTTGCGGCGAAGATAGATGGCGGCCGATTACTTGCCTGTTATTCGGTGACCGGAGTTCGCCAGATCCAGCGACTGGCGAGCGGCTTGACGCCCGCGGTCACCGGCGAGGCCCGCATGGACCATCGTCGTATCGGACGTCCCTCGGCATCGACATTTTCGAACAGGAGGGCGTCGCCCTTGTTCCCTTTCACGGTCAGGCCGGTCTCGATGAACCGGGTCTCGCCGCCCTCATAATCGTCGTTGAGCCAGACCAGCATGGTGAGGATGCGCTGATTGGCGAGCCCGGGCACCGCATCGATGTGCGGCCGATATTCCTGCCCCGGCGCATAGCGCAGCACCTGCAGCGGCTCGCCCTGCTCGGCCCGCGTCGCGCTGCGCTGCGGCGATGCGGCGGTTGAGGGCGTAACCGCCGGATTCTCGGCGACCCAGGGGAAGACGGCGGTATCGGAGGTCCGGACCGGGTTCATGATCAGCCGACCGGTGCGCTCGTCGACGGTCGGGGCCGGCTCGAACATCGGCTCGGCCGCCTGGGCCAGCCAGGCGCATTCGCCGGCGGCGCTGAGAATTCGTTGAAGCGGACGATCCTCGGCGACTCGCCGATCGTCTCGCCGCTCGGGACCGCCACGGGATCGCCCATGTCGGTCAGCCGCATCCCGCGCACCAGCGACAGCTGCCGCGCGGCGGGCGAGATCGATCCCTGGCACGAGCTCGCCAAGAATGACCGGGCTCTGCGCCCAATCACGCGGACCGCCGGCGCCGGCGGCGAGAAAGGCGGTATAGGCGTCGGATCCCTCGATGATACCGGGCCTGGCCGGCAAGGCGATAAAGGTCGCGCGCCATGGCGAAATCGCGCGGGACGATCTCGCCTTCGCCCGCCATTCGGCGAGCTGATAGCGGGCCGCGCCATCCCCGGTCATTGCCAGCCGCCTCGAGCAGGCGCACCGCTTCCGTTGCACGGCCCGCCGCGACGAGGGCAAAGGCCTGCGGCGATCTGGGGCGGCAGTTCCATGGCCGGGTCCTGCTCCGGGCTGGCGCCGCGGCACAAGCGCTTCGGCCGCCACGACCATCGCCTCGACGCCGGCCGTGACGGACGGCTCGGGCTGGATGCGGAACAGGGGTGAAGTGGTGGCCGGGCGCGTTGGCGAGCTCGGCCGGGCGGCGTTCCGCCGACGCTGAAATAGACGCCGCTGACGCCGGTATCGGGCGTGACCAAGATAGGCGAAGTCCTCGCGCCCATGCCGGTGCGCCTCTGCTCGAGCAGCCGCTCGCGGCCCATCGCCGACGCGATCGCCTCGCGCACCAATGCCGCCGTCGCGGGATCGTTGATCGTCGGCGGCGTCGTCTCTGTCGCGGAGCGGGTCACGACCGGAAGCCGATCCTGGGGCACACCCAGCGCCAGAGCGGTGCCGCGGGCGACGCGGTCTATGCCGTCGAGCAGGCGAGCGCGAACCTCGGCCGGTCGGCGCGGACGGTGAGCTGAAGCTCGACCCGCTCGGGAATGATGTTGCTCTTTACCCCGCCATGGATCGAGCCGACGCTGATCACCGCGCCCTCGAGCGGATTGATGTCGCGACCGACCATCGACTGGAGCGAGACGACGATCTGGGAGGCGACCAGCACCGGATCGACGCCAAGATGCGGATAGGCGCCGTGGGTGCCGACGCCGTTGACGACGATCGAGACCGGATCGGCGCTCGAAATTGACGATCGTCTCGGGGACGACGATCTGGCCCGCCGGGCCATCGGCGGCGACGTGGAAAGGCGACGGCAAAGTCCGGCTCGGGAAAGCGGGTGTAGAGGCCGTCCTGGATCATCGCCCGGGCGCCCGAGATCGTCTCCTCGGCCGGTTGGGCGATCAGCACCAGCGTGCCTGACCAGCTGGTGCGGCGCGCGATCAGCTGCCGCGCGGTCCCGACCATGGCGGTGATGTGCACGTCATGGCCGCAGGCGTGCATGACCGGCTGCTCGGTGCCGGCGGCGTCGGTCTGGCGGACGCGCGAGGCATTGGCGACGCCCGACCGCTCCTCGAGCGGCAGCCCGTCCATGTCGGCGCGAAGCAGAACGGTCGGGCCAGCGCCGTTGCGCAGCACCGCGACGACGCCGGTGCCGCCGACGCCGGTGGTCACTTCATAGCCGAGCGCGCGCAGCTCTGCGCCATCCGCGCGGAAGTCTGCACCTCGCGGCCGGACAGCTCGGGGTTGCGGTGGAAATGGTCGAACAGCGCGGCGAGGTTGGCATGATAATCGGCGGCGATCGCGTCGTGCAGCGAGCTCTGTTGCGCCTGCGCCGGCACGCGAAATGGCCGCCACCGCCGCGGCGAGAATCCACTTCCTCATTCAACGTACTCCCCCAGTTACGATTACCCGCCCTGCTTTATCGTTTCGCGGGCGATGACCAGCTGCTGGATCTGGCTGGTACCTTCGTAGATGCGGAACAGGCGGACGTCGCGGTAGAGCCGCTCGATGCCGTAATCGGCGATATAGCCGGCGCCGCCGAAGATCTGGACGGCGCGGTCGGCGACGCGGCCGACCATCTCGCTGGCGAAATATTTGGCGGCCGCGGCCTCGAGGGTGATCGGCTTGCGCCCGGTCCTTTAACGCCGCGGTCTCCAGCACCAGCGCCTTCGCCGCCATGCGTCTCGGTCTTGCGAATCGGCGATCATCGCCTGGATCAGCTGGAAGTCGGCGAGCGGCTTGCCGAACTGCCTGCGCTCGGTCGCATAGGCGACGGCATCGGCGATCAGCCGCTCGGCGATGCCGACGCAGACCGCGGCGATGTGCAGCCGGCCGCGGTCGAGCACGCGCATCGCGATCCGGAAGCCCTCGCCTTCCTCGGCCGAGGCGGTTGGCGGCCGGCACCGGCGCCTCGTCGAAATTGACGTCGCAGACATGGGCGCCCTGCTGGCCCATCTTCTTCTCGGGCTTGCCGATCGCTGACGCCGGGCAGGTCGGCCGGCACGAGGAAGGCGGAGACGCCCTGCGCGCCGGCGCTCGCCGGTGCCGCGCCATCACCGTGAACAGCGTAGGCCTTGTCGGCATTGGTGATGAAGCGCTTGGTGCCGGAGAGCGCGATAGACGTCGCCGTCGCGGACCGCGCGGGTCTGCACCGAGGCGCTGTCGGAGCCGGCGCCGGGCTCGGTCAGCGCAAAGCTGGTGACGATTTCGCCGCTGGCGATGCTCGGCAGCCACTGTCTCTTCTGCTCGTCGCTGCCGGCCATGACCAGGCCCTGGCTGCCGATGCCGACATTGGTGCCGAAGGTCGAGCGGAAGGCCGGGCGTGGTGCGGCCGAACTCGAAGGCGAGCCTGGCCTCCTCCGACATGGTCAGGCCGAGGCCGCCATATTCCTCGGGGATGGAGAGGCCGAACAGCCCCATCTCGCGCATCTCGCGCGACAATCTCGTCGGGACCTCGTCGGTCCTCGGCGACCTGGTCCTCCAGCGGCCGCAGCCGCTCGGCGACGAAGCGGCGGACGGTGTCGATCAGGGCGTCGAAGGTTTCGGGATCGAGGGGCATGGCAATCTCCTCCCTCCCTTCAGGGAGGGGCCGGGATGAGTACGACGTCTGGCTCGTGCCGGCGGCAGCGTTTCCAAACTCGGACGAAGGCTCGCTGGCGCTCGCCTACCCACTCTAACCCCTCCCCGTCGGGAGAGAAAAGGCTAGTACCCCTTCATCCGCGCCAGTCTGTCGGCGTGGTAATTGGCGTCGCCGAACAGCTCGTTCAGGACGCGGTCGCGCTTCATGTAGAGGCCGATATCGATATTCGTCGGTCATGCCGATGCCGCCGTGCATCTGCACGCCCTCCTGCACCGCCAGCGCCGAGGCGCGGCCGGCCTTGGCCTTGGCGACCGAGACCATCGCTTCGGCGTCGGCGCTGCCCTCGTCGAGCAATTGCTGCGCCTTCATCGTCGCCGGCGCGGGCAATCTCGAGCTCTGAATAGAGATGGGCGGCGCGGAACTGGAGCGCCTGGAACTCGCCGATCAGCCGGCCGAACTGCTTGCGCTGCTTCAGATAGTCGACGGTCATGTCCATCGAGGCCGAGCCGACACCGACCAGCTCGGCGGCGGCGCCGGTCGCGGCCGGCATTGAGCACCCGCGGTCAGGATTTCGCGCGCCGCCGCCGACCTCGCCGACCACCGCGTCGGCATCGACCGCGACGTTGTCGAAGGTCAGCCGCGCGCCGATGCTGCGGATCGGCGAGCCGGACGCCCTCGACGTCGAGGCCCTTGCGCGTCCTTCTCGACCGCGAACAGGGTCAGGCCCTCGTCGGTGCTGCGCGGCAACCAGGGTGACGTCGGCCGAGGCGCCCTGGACGACGAACTGCTTGCTGCCCGACAGGCTGAAGCCGTTGCCCGAACGCTCGGCGCGCATCGCGATCGCTTCCGGCCGGTGCTTCGCGCCCTCGTCGATCGCGAGCGCCGCGACCATGTCGCCGGCGAGCATGCCGGGAAACCAGCGCTCGCGCGGCGCCGTGCCCTTCAGCGCCTCGACGAAGGCGACGGCGCTGGTCAGGAAGGGCGACGGCGTCAGGTTGCGGCCGATCTCCTCGAGCACGATCCCGGCCTCGACATGGCCGAGGCCGAGGCCGCCGTCGGCCTCGTCGATCAGGATGCCGGTTGAAGCCCATCTCGGCGAACTGCTTCCACAGGCCGTGGCCGAAGCCGTCCTTGCAGCCCTTGTCGCGCCAGTGGCGCAGCTGCTTCGCGATCGCGCCTTCCTCGGCCATGAAGCTTCGCGCGGTATCGCGCAGCATCGCCTGGTCTTCGGTGAGGTAGAGCGGCATTCGGCTCAGGCTCCCGGCAGGTCGAGGATGCGCTTGGCGACGATGCCGAGCTGGATCTCGCTGGTGCCGCCCTCGATCGAATTGGCCTTGGTGCGCAGCCATTCGCGCGCCGCCTTGCCCTTGCGTCGAGCGGTCGCTTTCCCATTCGAGCGCGTCGGAGCCGCCCGCGCGCCATGACCAGTTCGTGGCGGCGCCTTGTTCAGCTCGGTGCCGGCATATTTCATCATCGAGGGCTGGGCGCGGATGCGCCTGGCCGGCCTTCAGCTCGTCGATGAACCGCTCGGACATCGCCCGGAACGCCATCGCGTCGACGTCGAAGCGGGCGACGTCGGCGCGCAGGAGCGGATCGTCGGCCAGCGGCCTCGGCGAGCGCCGCGCCGAGCGCTTCGGTCTGGCCGCCGAGGCCCATGCCGCTGATCATCTCGCGCTCGTGGCCGAGCAGATATTTGGCGACGTCCCAGCCCTTGTTGAGCGTCGCCGACCAGCTGGTCCTTGGGCACCTTCACGTCGTCGAAGAAGGTCTCGCAGAAGGGCGAATTGCCGGAGATGAGCAGGATCGGCTTGGTCGAGACGCCCGGGCTCGCCATGTCGAACAGGAGGAAGCTGATCCCCTGATGCTTGGGCGCTGCGGGATCGGTGCGGACCAGGCAGAAGATCCAGTCGGCCTTGTCGGCATAGCTGGTCCAGACCTTCTGGCCGTTGACCAGCCAATGATCGCCCTTGTCCTCGCATTTGGTCTGCAGGCAGGCGAGGTCGGAGCCGGCGCCGGGCTCCGGAATAGCCCTGGCACCAGCGGATCTCGCCGCGGGCGATCTCGGGCAGATAGCGCATTCTTCTGCTCCTCGCTGCCATATTTCGAGCAAGCGCCGGGCCGAGCATCGAGATGCCGAAGCTCATCAGCGGATTGCGGGCGCCGATCCGCGCCATTTCCTGCTTCAGAATCTTGGTCTCGGCCGGCGAGAGCCGCCGCCGCCATATTCCTTCGGCCAGTCGGGCACGGTCCAGCCGCGCGCGGCCATCACGTCCATCCAGGCCTTCTGGCGCCTCGTTCTTGAAGGTCGGATTGCGGCCGCCCCAGCAGGCGTCGCTTTCGTCGCGCATCGGCTCGCGCATCTCCGGCGGGCAATTCGCCTCCAGCCAGGCGCGCGTCTCGGCGCGGAACGTCTCGAGATCGCTCATTCGGCGCCCTCTCGCTTTACGTAAACGTCAGGTGCCGCGCTCCGCATTGCGAGTCAACCGGTACCGGCGCGCCGGAACTCCATCACCGCCGTCGGTCGACCGTGCCGAAGCGCGAGCGCGGCGAGATCCCTGAGATAATTCTGATGGACCGCCACGGCGCCATCGGCCCCTGCCTCGGCAGGCTGCCGGCGGCGCGCGCGGACATAGCGGAGCTGAAATCGAGCATCGGCTGCGCGCTCCGACCCGCTGTCGGCCGGCAGGCGCGGCACGCAGATGTCGACGCCGTGCCGGTCCATATGGCTGAGCAGCCGGCAGACAATAGCGCGCGGTCAGGTCGCATTTCAGCGTCCACGAGGCATTGGTATAGCCGAAGCGACAGCGCCAGATTGGGCACGTCGCTCAGCATCATGCCCTTGTAGTTGAAGCGCTCGGCGACGTTCGACCGGCGCGCCGTCGACGGATGAGCGCGATGCCGCCGAGCAGCCGCACGTCGAGGCCCGGTCGCGGTGACGACGATGTCGGCCTCGAGCTCGTCGCCGGATTCCAGCGCGATGCCCGGTCTCGGTGAAGCGTCTCGATCCGTGTCGGTGACGATCGACGCGCTGCCGGCCTTGCATCGCCGCGAACAGGTCGCCGTCGGGCACCAGGCAGAGCGCGCTGGTCCCACGGATTGTAGTGCGGCGCTGAAATGCGCGCTCGACGTCGTAGCCGGCCGGCAGCTCGCTTCGACGCCAGCTGCGAGCAGCATCGCGCGCACCTGCGCCGGCCGCGTTGCGCGAGCGCGGAAGAAGAGCATGCCGAGCAGCACGTTCTTCCAGCGCACGGTCGCGTAGCCGGCGGCGCTCGCGGCAGGCAGGCGCTGCAGCCGGCGCGCGATCCGTCCTCGCGACGGGCAGCGAGACGACGTAGGAGGGCGAGCGCTGCAGCATCGTCACGTGCGCGGCCGTCTCGGCCAGCGCCGGGCACCAGCGTCACCGCGGTCGCGCCGCTGCCGATCACGACGATCCGCTTGCCGGCGTAGTCGAGGTCCTCGCGGCCAGTGCTGCGGATGGACGATGCGGCCGCGATAGCGCTCGTCGCCCGGCCATTCCGGGCGGTAGCCCTCGTCGTAGTCGTAGTAGCCGCTGCACAGGAACGAGGAAGCAGGCGCAGCGTGACGGCCTCGTCGCCGTCGGGCGCTCGGCCTCGACCGTCCAGCGCGCCTCGGCCGACGACCACGGCCGCGCGCACGACGCGCGTGGCCGAAGCGGATCTGCCGTCGATCCCGAACTCGCGCGCGCGTCTCCTCGACGTAGTCGCAGGATCGACGGCGCCGTCGGCGATCGACTTGCGCCCCGGTCCAGGGCCGGAACGGAAAGCCGAGCGTGTACATGTCGGAGTCCGAGCGGATGCCGGGATAGCGGAACAGGTCCCAGGTGCCGCCGATCCGCTCGCGCGCCTCGAGGATCGGCGTAGGCTCTTGCCCGGGCAGCGCTTCTGCAGGTGATAGGCGCGCGTCGATCCCGGAAATGCCGGCGCCGACGATCAGGACATCGAGTTCCTCGACCGCGGCGGAAAGGGAGGTAGTGGCTTTCGCTGACATTGCCGGAGGTACAGGCAGAGCCGCGACGTGGAGCAAGGCTAGCCGCCTCGCACCCGTCGGAGGGCTCGCATTGCCGTGATGGTCACGCGCCGAACTGGCTCCGCTTTACTTCATCAATCCTGCCTGTTCCTGTCGGACGAATCGTGACATCCTGAATTCCAGCGATTTCGTCGAGCCTTCACGCCCAACTCAAGGTGATGACATCATGACTGATACTCTCCCGGAACGGACGCTGGACGCTCTTCCCGATACGATCGACTTTCGCGATGCCATGTATGTGCCGGCTTTGGTGGAGGTGGCCGCGCTTTCGACGTCGAAGGCTACCGGAAGATCAAAGTACCCGTGTTTCTCGACCAGGGCGAAGGCGCATGCACTGCTTCGCGCTGGCGACGGCTGTCAATTATCTGCCGACGATGCGCGGCAAGAAGCCGACGGCCGACGCGGTGGGAGCGCCGCGATGCTCTATCAGATGGCGAAGCGCTGCGACGAATGGCCGGGCGAGGATTATGACGGGTCGAGCGCGCGCGGGGCGATGAAGGGCTGGCACAAGCACGGCGCCTGCGCCGCGAAAAATCTGGGAGGATAATAGCAACACGCTGAACGATAGCGTCGCCGCCGACGCGCTGAAGCGCCCGCTGGGCGCCTATTTTCGCGTCAATCACCGCGATCTGGTCGCGATGCACGCTGCGATCAGCGAGGTCGGCGTCCTCTCCGCCACCGCCAAGGTGCACAGTGGCTGGATGGACGTCCGGCAGGGCGACGAAGACATCAAATATCGAAGGCGATCTGGTCGGCGGTCATGCCTTCGCCATCGTGGGCTACGATCATGAAGGCTTGGATCCAGAACAGCTGGGGCCCCGACTAGCAGCGGCGGCCTCGCCCGGCTCGGTTATGCGGACTGGCTTGAGAACGGAACGGACATCTGGGTGGCCGCTCTTGGCGTGCCGGTGTCCGTCCAAAGGCGCCGGGCCGTCCGCAACCGCGCCGGCGCGCCCGGCCGTTACGAAGGCAATGTCTATTCAGCGCTGCGTCCGCACATCGTCACCTGCAAGAATGATGGCCAGCTCGACGACAAAAGGCGAATACGGGCTCACCGAGGTGGCGCTCGACGACCTGATCGGACAGCAGATCCCGCGGATCACGGCAGGTCGGGTTAACAAGCGCGTGCTGCTTTACGCGCATGGCGGACTGGTCTCTGAGCCGACCGCGGTCCAGCATGCCGCCAACACGCGGAGCGCGGCGCTGGACGCCGAGGTTCATCCGCTGAACTTCTGGCGCTCCGACATCTGGTCGACGATCCGCAACATCCTCTCCGACGCCTTCTCCAGCCGCCGCGACGAGGCTTATCGACCGCGCGAGGGATTTCATGCTCGACCGGCTCGACGACACGCGCTGGAACCGGTGGGCTCGCGCGCTTGGCGGCAAGGGCGCTCTGGGACGAGATGAAGGAGAATGCCGAACGCGCGACGACGACCAAGAAAGGGGCGGCGTCTCGTCGCCGAACGGTTGGTCCCGCTGCTGCAGGCCGGAACGGTCGGCGAAATCCATCTCGCAGGCCACAGCGGCGCGATCTTCATGGCGCCGCTGGCGAAATTCCTGACCGATGCCGGCATCACGATCCAGAGCCTACCTGGGCGCCCGCCTGCACGCTCGAATTGTTCGACGAGGTGTACAAGCCACTTTGCGAGAGCGGCGCGATCCGGGCGTTCGATCTCTATACGCTCGACGATGCCACCGAACGGGACGACGATTGTGCCAACATCTATCACAAGTCGTTGCTCTATCTGGTCAGCGGTGCGTTCGAGACCAAACCTCCGCATCCCGCTCTTCCGACCGGATGGTTCGCCCTGCTCGGGCTCGAACGGGACGCGAAGACGATTGCCCGCGACTTCCTGGGCTCCAGACACGCGCAAGTGGTATCGGGTCCCGGCAAGTCCGCGGTCCATCGCGCACGGGCACCATGGCGATTTTGACGACGACGCGGAGACGTTCCGAGCCACGCTGGAGCGCATCACCGGCGGCAAGGTCAGCGCCGCGCCGACGATTTCCGGCCTGACCCGGCAGCCGTCGCGTGAGCGCCGCCGCCAGCTGAACAGCGCCTTCAGACAAATGCCTGGGCTGGGTCGCCGCGGCGCCCGTTCTCCGGCGGCGGCGGCCGGGCTGACCGGTTTCTGAAAGCAGAGCTGGTAGCCCGTCCGGATCGTGCAGCCAGGTCTGGCGCATGCCGTAGGCCGCCGTGCTCGGCCCTTCCACCTCGAGCCCGCGCGACCCGCGCAGCCAGGCCGCGGCGGCGTCGACGTGCCGGCGCAGCCGAGACCAGAGGCAGAGATCGTCATGCGCCGCCTGGCGCGCCGGATCGCGCGCGGGCGGGCGTTCGCCGGCATCATGAGCGGAGTTGAGCATCAGGTCGGCCGGGGCCCAGCCGCCAGCCAGCACCAGTGGAAGACAGCGCCCCTCGGGCGTATCGACCTCTCGCCGGAATCGGCGACGGCCTCGGGAAGCCCAAGCGTGTCGCGGTAGAAAGCCCAGCGCCTCGTTCATGTCGTAGACCCGGATGAGCGGGGCCATGCCAACGTCGACTGTGCCATGCGCCATCTGCTGCCTCCTGGGCCGGCGGAGCCGGATCGCGCCATCCCTTCTCATTGTCGGGCCGCGGACGCCAGCCTAATGAGGAGCCCCGAACTCCGCGTCCGCAGGAGCCTCATGTCCGACGCGTGGGAACCGAGCCTCACTTGCCTATCTTCCCTATGAGCGCTTCCTCGAGGAGGTCGAGACGCTCGCCACGGCGCATCGAGGCGGACGCGTGGACAACCGGATTTCCTGGTCGGGATCGGGCGCGGCGGGCTGGTGCCGGCCGCCTATCTCTCGCACCGCAGCCGGCATCCAGATGCTTTCCGTCGATCACAGCTCGGGCGAGGTCGGCTTCGGCGACGACCTGCTCGATGTCAAGCTGGCCGCGAAGATCAGGGCCGGGTGCCAGATCCTGATCGTCGACGACATCAACCGACTCCGGGCGGCACCATCCCGGTATCTCCGCACGGCGCGATCGGGGCGAAGGGCGCCGATCCCAGCGGGGCCTGCGCGTCGCGCCGTCCTTGGTCCACAATGTCCGCTCGAGGGCGCAGGCCGAATCTATCTGCGGCTCGGAGATCGACCGCGACCAGGACAAGAGCTGGTAGCATGTCTTCCCGTAGGGAAGCCGTCGCGCCCCGCTCGACCCTGCAAGATCGAGGCGCTGGCCGTCGCCGGGAGCGGCTCGCCTAGCGCCGCCTGGTCGGCCGAAGCTCACCTTGCCGGGCCTGCGCCTGGTCGATCACCCGACCTGTTGCTCCTGCTTCGGCGCCTTCGCCGCTCTGGCGGCGGCGCGGCATTCGCCAGGTCGCGCGACGCGCGTTGCCAACCGCCGCGCGCTGTCATCAGAAGACCCGTTTCACCGTGGCCACGTGCGCTTGGTTAGCGGATCGGGTTTGCTGCGGCTGCGGCTCGGCACCGCTCACGGCGAATGGGCGCGGAGGTGACGACGACGGCGGCAAGCACAGCGCGGACAGACATGAGCTTTCCGCCAGACCGAGCGCAGTCCCGCCAGCCCGGAATACGCTCCCGGAAGCCGACCAGGCGCTGCAACGTTCTCACGTGCAGAGCGAGAGAAAGGCTGATCTGCCTCGGTGACCGTGCCGCCTCTCGACGGTGCGACGGCACCTCCTCCGCGATCGATCATGGTCGCGCCCTCGACCACGCAGCGCCGGCGGCGTCGTAGAGCCGAGTGCGCGAGCGGGCGGATGCTGCGCGCTGCGGCAATCGATCCGAGGCGATGAGGCGTGCAGGCTGAGATCCCGGCCGGCGGCAGGATCGATCATCCCGGAACCAGGCGGTGCGCGCCGTCCTCCTCCTGCCTCCAGCGGCGGCGCCGTCGTGGCGGCGATCTCGCCTGATCCGACGGCGCTGGCGCCGAGGTTGAGCCAGACGGACGGACGGGCGCCGCGTGATACTGGCCGCCTGCCGGCGGCGGCGCGGCGGCGGCGGCGATCCGGGGCGTCGGCTGGACGTTGCAGGCGGCAAAGGCGCACGGACCAGTTTCCACCGACGCGCGTCCCGAAGCCCGCCTGCCGCCCAGGCGGAAGTCGCGCGGCGTGAACCGCGCCGGATCGTAATAGGGCCGCTGGATGTGGTTGGTGGCGCGGACCACAGCAAGCGCAGCTGGCGCGGGCGGAGCGTCTGCGCCGAGCCGGTCGCCGACGCAGGTGGTCTCTCGGGCAGGCTGAAGCCGTAGCGGATCAGCTGCGGCGGACGATGGACGCGCGCGAGCCCGATATAATCGCGCAACTGCTCCGGCAGCCGGCGAGCAGGCCGAGCGCGCGGGCAGGATGAACAAGGCGGCAGACGAGTCACGGTCCCTTATGCCTCGGCAGGCGGCGCTCAACGCCAGCCTCCAGCCCGATCCTGGCGCCAGTCCAAGGTCCGTCACCCTGCTGCCGGCATTTCATCAGCGGCTGGATGCGCGTGCCGAAATTCTCGGTCCCGTCGATGAAATCGTCGAAGGTCAGCAGCACGCCGCCGGTGTTCGGCACGGTCGAGACCTCGTCGAGCATGCGGGCGATGCTCTCGTAGGAGCCGACCAGGGTGCCCATGTTGAGGTTCACCGCGCTCTCGCTTGTCGGCGAGCTGGCGGACGTTGGTGGTGGTCGAGGTCTTGTCGGCGGCGCCCTGCACGCCGAGCCAGGCGACCGCGTCCTCGTCGACGCCTTCGCGATACGCAGATCCATTTCTCCATCGCCTCCTCGTCGGTCTCGGCGGCGATGACCATGAACAAGGGCGTAGATCCGGACGTCGCGGCCGGTCTTCGCGGTGGCCGCCATCAGCCGCTCGTTGTTCGGAGGCGAAGGCGGTCGGCGTGTTGACGCCCTTGCCGAGGCAGAAGGCATAATCCGCATATTGCGCCGAGAAAGCGAGGCCCTCGTCCGACGAGCCGGCGCAGATGATCTTCATGTCGCCGGTCGGCAGCGGCTGGACGCGGCAATCGTCCATCTGGTAATATTCGCCCTTGAAGTCGGACTACGCCGGTCGCCCAGAGCTCGCGCAGGATGTGGGCATATTCGCCGAGCATCTGTGTAGCGGTTGCGGAAATGCTCGTCGCCCGGCCACAGGCCCATCTGGCTATATTCGGGGCGCTGCCAGCCGGTGATCAGGTTGAGCCCGAAGCGGCCGTGGCTGATCGGATCGATCGTGTTGCACATCCGCGCGCAGAAGGCGGGCGGGATGACCAGAGTCGGGCAGGTCGCGTAGATCTTGATCTTCTCGGTGACCGCGGCGAGCCCGGCCATCAGGGTGAAGCTCTCGAGATTATATTCCCAGAATTCGGTCTTGCCGCCGAAGCCGCGCAGCTTGATCATCGAGAGCAGGAAATCGACGCCGTATTTCTCGGCCTTGAGCGCGATCTCCTTGTTGAGATCGAAGCTCGGCATATATTGCGGGCTGAATTCTCCGAGATCAGCCAGCCATTGTTGCCGATCGGCGTGAAGATTCCGACTTCCATGATCTAGCTCCCCGCAGAAATCCATGAGCAGCGTGGCGGTTGAAGATCGTTCGGGCGCTGGTGACGGTTGCAGAGCGTGGCCGCCGCGCATCCGTGCCAGCGGGCATGCGGCAGGCCCTGTTGCGAGCTGCTCGGAGCAGAGGTCGGGACGAGCATATCGTCCTCGGCCGCGATCAGCAGCGTCAGGCGTCTCGATCTCCGCCGAGCCGGTCGGCGATGTCGAAGCCGGCGAGCGCGCGATCCGCGCCTCGACATTCGCCGCGCCCTGGAAATGGGCGACATGGCCCGGCCTCCTCGGCCTGCGAGCCGCGCGTATGCTTTCGAAATCCAGCGCGCCGGATAAAGGAAGAGCGGCTGGGCGCGGACGAAGGCGACGCACGCCGCTGCTGATGGAGCAGATGCGAGCCGCGTCTCCATGCGGCGCGGACGAAATGCGGATCGGGTGCGGCGAAGCCGTTGATCGACGACCAGCGAGCGCGAGACGCGCTCCGGCCGGCGCAGCGCGAGCGCCAGGCCGATCACGCCGCCGGCCGCATGCCCGACCATGCTGGCGCGTTCGCCCAGAGTTTCGATCCGTCCTGATCAAAGCAAACTGGTCATCGGGTCCGCCATGATCGTCGACGCTCAGGTCACTGGCAGCGCGTCCGAGCACCAGGAGCGCCGGCGATGATCGGGTGAGGCTGACGCGACAGACGTCTCTCGCCAGGCTTCATGGCGTGCTCGGCGCCGCTCAGCAGTGCCGTGAGCTGCCGAGCCCGGGATTTACGAGGATCAATGGCGGCCCGTCCGGGGAGCCTGCAAGCTCTTTATATCAGAGCCTCAAGTGACCGCCCGACCAGCTTGATAGCGCGCCACAATGCTGGAGGCAGATCTGATGACGAGCGGGGTTTCACCACATGGTGTCCCAATTACCTTGCGGTAACAGAAAATGGCTCTTGTCGCCGAACTTCAAGACCGAATCCGCCGCCGGCCGGAGCAGTGGGCCACCAGCTGTGAGGAACACGTGGCTGGAAGGCTATATCCTGGTGGACAAACACTTGAGAGAAATGATCCTGACATTTAGACAGGAAAGTGTGGCCTGTGCCAAAAGTGGAAGTCATCTGACACATCACGTTCGCCGCCGCCAGTTTAGCGTGCCCACATAATGTAACTACGCGGTCGCTGAGCTCCGTCATCGGAACAAGGCGACCGGAATGACGTTGACCGTGGTCTGGGGCAAAAGGCGCAATATTCACCTTCTGATCGCGGGGATTCGTCTGAACGCGAAGATGGTATGACAACCTTGGGTTGTCACGCTCTTGTGCACAACAATGATGTGGGTTTGGGTGTCCTGAGCATCACTCCTTGAATATTCTGAGGGAAGCTCGCGTCGCAAGAAAGGCCTGACTGACGCAGGACATTTCATAAGGACACGACGTGGGCGGACGATGTGCGCAGGATTCCATGTAAGCAATACGTGCCATTGGGAGCTAAGTAACTTGGTATAAGGCGCTAAAAAGCGGGTCCTGTGGAGGGACGTGGATACTTCAATAGCCAAAAACGCCAGCGCCTAATCCTTGCCAGACTCAGAGCAACTTCTTC
>ERZ1370068.7032-contig-5974_pt1 | contig 41173 bp, 64 predicted proteins | sample MGYA00561227_ERZ1370068 | MGnify/ENA primary metagenome ERZ1370068 (study PRJEB38410, sample SAMEA6850437) | metagenome | study: Metagenomic assessment of the ecological functions of the soil: analysis of the soil microbiota associated with the... | reverse complement strand
ATGTACTTCGTTCAGTTACGTATTGCTAGCAGCAGGTCGAGGCGACGCGCGTTGCACTGCGCGCACGCGATCCCCGCTCGGACGCAGCTCGCCCTGCGTGCGCTGCGAGGCTGCCGCGCGCACCAACGGCAACATCTTCGCCGAGCTGCTGCGGAAGGCGGTGAAGCGTGTGCTCGCTGGGAGAGATCACGCGCACGCGCTCTACGACGTCGGAGGGCGCTATCGGCGCAACATGTGAGCGCCGCGGAGCTTTCCGGCTCCGCAGCGTTCATGGGGAAACGTTGCAGCACCCGGGTCGACCTGGCCCGCGGCCTTGCGCAGTGGTGATGGTTGAAGAGGCGACAGACGATGCGTCCGCAACGGCATGCCGCTCGTGTGTTCGGCGGCATTTTCGCTATGGAGCCGCCGCCACCGCGGCGCTCCTCGTGCTGTCGCTGTTTGCACTGATCGAGAGCCTCGTCGCGCGCCAGGGCCCGGCGTTCGACGGCACAGCACAGGCGGTCGATTTCTCGGCTCACGCACGACGACTTCACCCGCATTCCGCCGCGCACGACGCCGCGCAAGCCGGATCTGCCGATGCGGTCGCCTGCCTACGCGCGGGTCGTGGGGCTGCCGGCGCTCAGGTTGCCGGTCATGCCGGTCGCGAGCGGATAAATCGCTCGCGATCAGGTCTGAGAATCCGGCGCGCGGCCGAGCGTCGGGCGGGCGTCGAGCACAGCCTCGACAACGAAGTCGTGCCGCTCTTCCGGGACGCGCCCGCTATCCGCACGAAGCGCTCATGAATCGCCTGGAAGGCTGGGTCGAGATCCGAGTTCACCATCGCGGTGGACGGCGGCGTGAAGGACGCCGTCGTCGTGGGTGCGCAGCCGGATCGCGTGTTCGAGCGCGACGCCCTGCGCGCGCGATCGCGCGCTGGAAATTCCAACCCGTCGTCGTCGGCGGCGTTGTGGTGGAACGATCGGGCGCGACAGATCATCCGAATTCACTCTCCGATCAGGCGGGTTGCGAAGACGCGACTGCACACACGGCCCGTCGTTCGGGGAAGTGATTCTCGCTCGAGGCAACCCCCGCTTTGCCCTTTGCCGCGACCGCGGAGTTAACATAGCCGGGGGCAGGAGTTCGCCGCCGTCATCGCCGTTCGCCGGCACGCATCGGCAGCCGAGTGTTGGCACCACCGTCTCTCGCCGGAGGCCGTGAGGGTCTGTGTGGCTTACCTGGTGGGGCTTCTGCAACCTACCGTTCCTGGTGTTGTTCTATCTTGTTGCATGGAAACGCAGCGGGAGGCGCCGAGGACGGCAGTGCAGGACGCGCTTGCTTGGCGACGAGGATCGCGACTCGCGAAGCCCGTCGTAGTATCGGTCGGACTCCCGCTCGAGATCCGGCTCTTCGAGAAGCTCGAGGATGGCGCGGCGGCTGGCGTCGCGCAGGCGAACGGCTGCATGCGACGCGCCGCCTCGTCTGCCTCGATCGCCGGACGCACGATGACTTCGAGACGGCCATGTCTCGGCAGCCACACGCGCCCGAGGCAGCACTTCACGCGAGCCGCGGATAACGATGGGAACGACGGGCAGCCCGGCGCGCGCGGCTGTCGGTGAAGGCGCCCCGAGTGAAAGCGCCCGAGCCCGGGTAGCGCCTGAAGGTGCCCTCCGGAAAGAACGCGAGCGCTTCACCGCGCGGCGTACCGCGCGAGGGTGCGCCGAGCGTCGACCCGCTGCGATGGCGATCGAAACGTTCAACGAATTGCGACCCGATACGGCGCAACAAGAGATGCAGAAACGGGACACTCGCCACTTCGCGCTTGATCACGAAGCTGAAGCAGGGCAGCAGCGCGGCGGTGAGGATCATGCCGTCCAGGTACTCGCGTGGTTGGCGACCGCCACACAGGGCCGACGCCGATCTGCTCGGTGCCGGGCGCTGAGCGGGATGCCCACGACCCTGAACGCGAGGCGCGCGCAGGCGCCGTGGAGGCGCCGGCGCCGGCGCCAGGCCCGGCGTCACGACCAGAAGGAGGCAGGCCATGGCGGCCAGGCTGATGGCCCGCGGTGAGCGTAGAGACCGCTAAGCAAGATCGGCCGCGCCGGGTTTCCGCACCGGCGGCGCCGCATCGACGGCTGGGGTCGGATTCTGCAAAATACCGCCTGAAACTGTGACCGGGTTCCAAGCCCATGTCAATGAGCCATGTGAATGGGATCACGGCCGACCCGGTACCGCCGACCGCATACTTGCGGCCAGTGAGGGCAATCCCGGCCTCGTTGGTGCGGGTGCGCCGAGCGCGCCCGAGCCGTTTGAGGCAAGGCGCCGGATGGTAGCACGAGCCGGAACGAGCGGCGCGAGCGATCCTCCGGCAGTTTGGCGGACCTTCGACCAGCTGGCAAGTAATTGACGCGAGATGGATTCGACCCCGTGAGAGCCTTGATGACGCAAGACCCCGTGAAGCCCCAGCGGACCCATCGGCAGCCTCTGCCGAAGCGGTCGTCGAGCGGTTCCTCGACGCCATTTGGATGGAGCGGGCCTCTCGAAAGAACACGCTGGCTGCCGTACCGCGCCGACCTCATCGCGCTGGCGCGCTGGCTATCGCAGCAGAACGTCTCGCTGGTCGAAGCGGGTCGCAGCCGACCTGCTCGACTTCATCGCCTGGCGGGTCGAGAGCGGCGCACGACCGCGTTCGACGGCGCGGCAGCTCTCGAGCTTCCGCCGCTTCTTCCGGTATCTGCTCCGCGAAGGCATGACGCAGCGACGATCCCGACCGCGCAGATCGCAGATGCCGAAGATCGGGCGCACGCTGCCGAAGTCGCTGACGCGAGGAGGAGGTCGAATCGCTGCTCGCTGCGCCCGCCGACGGACGATCCGCTCGGCTACCGCGATCGCACGATGCTCGAGGTGCTGTACGCGACCGGGCCTGCGCGTCATCGGAGCTGATCAACCTGACGCTCGCGCAGGTGAACCTGAACCAGGGCGTCTGCGCATCATGGGCAAGGGCGACCGCGAGCGGCTCATTCCGCTCGGCGAGAGGCGCATGCGACTGGCTGCAAGCGTCTCGTCGACGGCCCGCGCGGCGAGATCCTGCTCGAGCGCCAGACCGACTATCTGTTTCCGACGCGCCGCGGCGATCGCATGACGCGCCAGGCCTTCTGGCACATCATCAAGCGCTATGCCCGCAAGGCGGGCGTCGAGAAGGAGCCTGTCGCCGCACACGCTGCGCCACGCGTTCGCGACGCACCTGCTCAACCACGGCGCGGACCTGCGTGTCGTGCAGATGCTGCTCGGCCACAGCGACCTGTCGACCACCCAGATCTACACGCACGTCGCGCGCGAGCGCCTCGAAGGACCTGCACTCCGAGCATCATCCGCGCGGCTGATCGCGCGTTCCTTTCGCGGCGCGCAGCGTGTCACACGTGCGACACGAACGCGCAATCCCCGTGCCTCGATCACTCGCAGGCGTGTGCTAAGATCCCGCTGCTTTACAGGGACTGAACGGACCTGCTGAGGCGCAGATCGCAAGTGCTGCGCAACCCAACTCGCCGGAAGAGCGTATCGTCATCATGAAGACACCGATCGGACTGCTGTCTCTGCTGCTCGGCCTGGCCGCCCCGCCCGCGCTCGCCGACGACACGGCCGCTGCGGCCGCGAAGGCGCGCGCGGATCCTGTGAAGGTCATCGCCGAAAAGCTGCCGGGGATCGACAAATCGAGCATCAAGGCCACCCCACTTCCGGGCGTCTACGAAGTCGGCGTCGGCGCCAACATCGCCTACGTGAGCGGCGATGCGCGTTATCTGCTGCGCGGTGACCTCATCGACCTCGCTCCGATGTGAATCTTACGGAGCAGCGGCGCAGCGAGGAGCGCGTCGAACAGCCTGCGGGAGCTCGGCGAGCGACAACATGATCATCTTCGGTCCGTCGGCGAAGGACGCGAAGTACGCAGATCACCGTGTTCACGGACATCGACTGCGGCTATTGCCGCAAGCTGCATTCGGAGATCGCGCAGCTCAACAGCATGGGTGTGCGCGTGCGTTACGTGCTCTATCCGCGCAGCGGTCCGAACAGCGCCTCGTGGAAGAAGGCGGAAGAAGTGTGGTGCGCGCCCGATCGCAAGTCCGCGTTCACGGCGCGAGGCCGGGCAGTCGATCGCGAGCCAGGACTGCGGGCCGACGCCCGTGAGCGAGGAGTGGGAGATGGGACGAGGCGCTTCGGCGCTGCGCGGCACCCTGCCATCATCACGGCGCAGGGCACGCTGGATCGCAGGCTATCTGCCCCCGTCGCAGCTCGTCCGCGCGCCTCGACAGCGGAGAAGCGCATCGCCGCAGCCGGCGAAGTGAGTCAGACGCTGCAATAAGCGCTGCGCGCAGGAGCGGATCCACCCCCGCCACCCGCAAATCCGGCCCGAAGACCTCCCCCGATTACCGCTCCAGGTACTGGTGCTTGTCGGGAACGTCCTTCCACTGATCGCGTCTTCAGGCGGATCACCTTCTTCTGCCGGATCACGGGCCAGCTCTTCGCCAGCTCCTTGTTCAGCTGCAGGTATTGCTCCTGCCCCAGCGGCACCTCGTCCTCCGAGTAGATCGCCTCTACGGGGCACTCTGGCTCGCACAGGGTGCAGTCGATGCACTCTTCGGGATCGATGACCAGGAAGTTCGGTCCTTCGTGGAAGCAGTCGACCGGGCACACCTCCACGCAGTCCATGTACTTGCACCGTATGCAGCTTCGGTCACGACGAAGGTCATTGTTGTGCCGCTGCCGCTGCTCGACCGAAGCTGCCAACCGTGCCACGCCGGGGGAGGCGCCGCCGCTGTCGCCGTGCCGTGGTTCAGCGCGGATCCCCGCCGCCGGGCAGTTCCGACCGTGGCGGCGTGCGACGCCTTCTCCACGGCCCTCCGCCCGGTCGGCGAAATAGCGCTGCAACGTGAACTCGACGCTGGGGAACGCGAGGTCGTCCCAGGCACCCTGGCCTCCGTGGAAGCAGCGCGGCGTCGAGGCTCTCGCCAGACCGACGCCGAACCGCCTGCCGACGAGCCCGGCACGATAGAACACCCAGGTGCACCTGGCTCGCGTGCGGAACGTTGATGACGCGGTGAGCAGACTGCCGACGTCGATCTCGGCGAGCGCTTCCTCGCGCGCTTCGCGTTGCAGCACTGCGGCCTCCAGCGTCTCCTCGTTCTCCATGAAACCGGCAGGCAGCGTCCAGTAGCCGCGGCGCGGCTCCGATGGCGCGGCGACAGAGCAGCATCTTTCCCGGCCCACTCGGTGACTGAGCCGACCACCATGCGCGGGTTCTAGGTGGTGGATCGTGCCGCACGACTCGCAGACGAAGCGCGCGCAGCTTGTCGTCGGCGGAATTCGGCCAGACTACGACCGGTTGGCCGCACTGGCTGCGGTAGTTCATGGATGCCTCCGCGCGAAGCGCGCTCGGCAGAAGTCGATGACCTGCCCGACGAGCAGCGCCATCTGCTCCTCCGCGCGGCGGTCGCCGAAGGCGCCCGGATCTGTCGAAGGTGCGCGCTCCCGCCGTATTCAGCGTCACGCCGAGCGGCGTCGGGCCAGCCGCGCAGCGCGTGGATGGTCGTGCGCACGGAGATGAGCGTCGAGCCCGCCGCCCTGCCATCCGTACCGCAGTGACGATGCAGCCGACGGCGCGGCTGGAAGATAAGGCCGCGCGTCATCGCGCAGATCCTCGAGCAGATCGATCCCGTTCTTGAGCAGGCCCGAAATCCCGGCGTGGTGGCGCCGGCGTCGCCACTGATGAGGCCGTCAGCCTGGCGGACGGTCGCCACCAGCTCCTCCTGCACCGGTGTGCGCACCTTTGCACCTCCGGTGCATAGAGCGGAAGGCGCGCGGGGAAGTGCCCGTCGATGGTGCGGCGCGTCCGTGCACCGCGCTCCTCGGCCATGCAGCAGCGCCGCGCGCAGCACGAGCTCGGTCGAACGACACGGGATTCGTCGTGCCGCCGATGCCGACGATCATGGGCAGAAGCTTGTTTGATCGCGCAGCGCATGATTCAGCCGTGCATCCCTGTGCTGACGAAGATATAGGATCAGCCAGACCGATCGAGACGGCGACGGTCAGCGCGGTGCCGGCCGCGCCGGCGAACGGGCCCGCGCCCCGCATCGTGTCAGCACGCAGTCCGGAATGCATGGCACGCGCGGGCGATGACGAGCTCGCCGCCGAGCACGTGAATCCGCTGACTTCGGAGACGCCGCTCATTCTCGAAGACGTGCAATGAGGACGAGCGCGAGGCGGCGCCCACTCCGCAAAGTTGGCATGACGCCGCATATTGGCGAAGCAGCGAGATCCCCTGTTGCCGCCGTCCCCGATGGGAACATTGAGCTGCCCGCGCAGCCGGCCGGCCTTGAAGGCGATGGCAATGGCCATGAGGTCCGAGGAGTCCGGGCATAGATCGCGAGCGACGACAGGCATGTGCAGTTCTCCCCGGTTGCGGATGATCGCGAGTCTAGAGCTGCGACAGCAGCTTCATCTCCGCCTCCGGCACGATGTGCGGCGCGGTGCTGTTCGACGTGATGAGCAGCTCGAGTCCGGAAGCCTCCCCCCCGTGCCTGACGGCGCCACTGTCCCATCGCCATCTCGGCTGCGGCGACGCTGCGGATCGGGCTGTCGCGGAAATTCACCGAGCCCACGAGCGTGTCCAGGCTCAGAGTTCGCGATCGCGGCGCGGCCGCGCGATCGCGCGGATCGCCTGGAGCGCTTCAGCACTTCGATGGCAACTTCGAACAGCGCGTGCACGTAGCCGATCGGCTGCGTCCACTGTTTGCCCGTCGAAGCCTCCCACTGGGCCGCGACGGTCTGCGCGGCTTCGCCCGTGAAGAGCGAGGACGTGAAGGGCACCTTCCGGAGTCCACCAGACCTCCGTCCGTACATGCCGTCGCCGCGCTCGCCGAGTTCTCACGCCCTCGGAAAGAGAAACGCCGCCGCCACCGTGCACGTCCGGGCGGAATCCCTGGCGCTTGGCTTCGGTCCAGAGGCGCGGAACCGTGATGGAAAGAGCAGGCCCGACAATATCTGCACGTCGGCTGCCTTGAACGCGGCAACCTGCGAGGAGAAATCGTCGACCTCGGGCGGATAGAAGCCGGCCGCGACGCGGCGGTACGCGTATTTGTCGAGCCCGCGGGACGCCCGTCTTCGCATCGGCAAAGGCATGACCGGTGGGATGATCGAGATAGAGACTCTGACGACATGATTGGTCGCGAGCTGGCCCCACTGCGCGACATATTCACGGCGATGTCGTGCGCGCCGACGCGTGAAGAGAAGCACCAGGGGAAGCCGCGATCCGGACTCGAGTGGAAGCGCGTACAGCTGGCTCCACGGCGTCAGGGTGGAGATGAAGGGTACGCCAATGCGATCGCACAGCTCACCGACCGCGTAGTGCGAATCGCCGTCGTCGGCGAGCAGCAGATCGACGCTGTCGTGCAGCAGCAGAGCCCCGGCCTCTGGCTGCGCGCCCCGTCATCGACTGCGTGTCCCGCACGAGGATCTCCACCGGAAAGCTGCGCCCGCCGACGCGCAGGCCACTTTGAGCAGTAGCGCACGCGCGCGACGTTCCAGGCCGCAGATTCGCCGAAGCCCGCACGCGCCGCTCGCCGAGGTCAGGTAGCCGATCTTGACGACGCGTTTGGTGAGTACAGCTGGCGAGGGCGGGCAAGCCGAGAGCGAGCGCGCCGCTGGTCCAGGCGGCCCTGCGCAGGAAAGCGTCGGTCCATACCGATGCGTGGCGTGTCGTCGTCACGCATGGGCGGCTGACATATCCCGAGCGCCGCAGACATGCGCACGCCCGAGCGTAATCCGCCGAGCATCCGGCGCCCCATTCCACCGCGGTTACCTGAGTCCGTGTCAGCGAGGTCTGATTACTGAAAAACAGGCAGTTCGGCAGATATTTGCAATGCGCGGGACGCATCGTGTTAGTCGATGAACGCAGGACGGATTCGCTTGTTCAGACCGCGAGCGGTGCACGCGCCCACCGATCGAACGTTGTCATGGTTGTCAGAGGGCGACACGAATCGTCGCCCGGTGCCTCGCGCCCGATGCAGGCGCGACCGCAAGAAGCGAGTACAGCAAATGACGCACGTGCTACTGACCTCTGACGCCTTCGCGAGCACGAGAAGGCGACGACTACCTGAGCTGGCTCGATGTGAAAAACGCCTCGCTGGAACTTGGATCCGACGACGGACCGGAGCTCATTTCCGGGGATTTCTGGTCAGAAGCGCATCCCTTCGCCGACTTCGTCATGTGGTTCGGCCGGTGAGCTGACGCTGAGGCGGTCTCGAAGCGCGTGCTCGCCGCCCGGCCCGCGTTCGCTCACTCGCGGTCGACCGGCGCGGCCGGTGCATTCGCCGTCAGCGCTCGCCTGCCGGATGGCGGCAGCGTCACACGCGCGAGCAGCAATGCACTCGCAAAAAGGCGAGAGCGCGGCGGTGAGAAAGGCTGCGCCAGGCGAGACTGGGGCGTGCGCTGGAGAAATACGCGAGCGCCTGCGTGAGCAGCGGCGGACCGACGATCGAGCTCAGGTCGTACAGGCTCGCCACCCCGCCCTGAGCCACCTTGCGCGCTCGCAGGCACCTCGCGCGACATCAGCGCGTTCATGGACGGATACGCGAGCCCCGCGTACCGCAGCCAGCTCGCAAGCATCCACGCGTACATCATCCAGCCCGTGGGTCGCGAGCGCGTACGCCGGCGAAGCACGCGGCGGCGCCCGAGAGCATGCCGATGATCGCCGCGGGTCGCTCGCCACCGACGCGCGGGATGAGGATGCGGGTGAGGCCACCCTGGGTGATCACCACTGATCACGCCGACGAAGGCGAGCGAATAGCCGACCGCCGCTGCGACCAGCCGAAGCGCAGCATCGTGAAGAAGCGACCACGGTCGACGGATAAACCCGCATGGCGAGTTGCCACAGGAACGTCACTGCGAGCAGTCCGATCACGACCGGATACTTCGCGCAGCTGCAGCAGCGTTCCGAGCGGATTCGCGCGCGCACCACTGAAATGAACGGCGCTGCCGCGGCAGCAGCGTCTCGCGGCAGCAGGAACCAGCCGCAGGCGAAGTTGAGCAGCGCCATGCCGCCCGCGACGAAGAAGGCGCGCGCGAGCCGAAGGCTCCTGAGCAAGCCGCCGATCGCCGGGCCGATGATGAAGCCGGCGCCGAACGCCGCGCCGATGAGACCGAAGTTCTCGTGCCCGTTTCTCCGGAGGACTGATGTCGGCGATGATAGGCATAGGCGGGCGTGTATGCAGCGCCCGCGATTCCCGCCACGACACGACCGACGAACAGCCACCCGATCCAGCGTCGACGGATCCCATGATGGAGATAGTCGAGGCCGAAAGCGAGCAGCGAGCACGAGGATGACCGGACGGCGTCCGAAGCGATCGCTCAGGTTGCCGAGCACCGGGCGCGCAGAAGAACTGCGCCAGCGCGGAACGAGAAGAACATCAGCGCCGCTGTACACCGAAGCGCCGGCCGAGATCCTTGCCGGTCAGCTCCATGAGCAGGCGAGGGCATCACTGGTACGATGATTCCGAACCCGATCGTATCGATCAGGCCACCGTGGCGAATATGATGAGAATGGCCCGCCGGCCCGGCGCGTGGTCGCTCATGATGCGTGCGAATCCGGCGCGGCGATGTCGGATGGAGCGAGCGCGGCCTGTGTTTCATGGCGCGCAGAGGATATCGTCGATCGACGCGACTGCTCAGGCGCCTCGTCGGTGAAATGCAGGAACTCGGGCCCGAACGACAGCAGCGGAGGCCAGTGATGGCGAGCACCGTCCCCGAATCCCGCGAATCGACCGGCGACCGCTGCTGCAGCCGGCGCCGTGCGGGAGGTGCGCAACTTCATCGATGGCCGCTATGTTGGCGGCGTCGGGCTGGTTCCAGAAGCGCTCTCCCGTCGATTCGGACGCGTCATCGCGCGCATCGCGAGGCGGGACGCGGCGAAGTCGATGCGGTGGCGCGGCACGCGGTGCGCTGCGCGGTGCGTGGGGACGTACGACCGTTGCGCGCGCGGAGATGCTCCATCGCATCGCGGACGGGATCAGCGCCCGCTTCGACGAGCTTCTCGCCCTGGAGGTCGCCGACACCGGCAAGCCGGTGGCGCTCGCGCGGCAGCTCGACATCCCGCGCGGCGCCGCGAACTCTCACAGGCCTTCGCCGACGTCGTCAGGGGCGTCGCCGCCGAGACTTTCGAGACGAGCACGCCCGATGGCCGCCGGCGCGCTCAACTACGCGCTGCGCAAACCGGTCGGCGTCGTCGCCGTCGTGTGCCCCTGGAACCTGCCGCTGCTGCTCGCGACCTGGAAGGTTGCGCCGGCGCTCGCGTGCGGCGACACCGTGGTCGTCAAGCCGTCCGAGGAAACGCCGCAGACCGCGGCACTCCTCGGCGAAGTGATGAACGAAGCTGGCGTGCCGAAGGGCGTGTACAACGTCGTGCACGGCTTTGGACCCGACTCACACGGCGAGCTCCTCACGACGCATCGCGGCGTCGAATGCGCATCACCTTCACGGGCGAGACGCGCACCGGCGCTGCGATCATGCGCGCCGCGGCGGCCGGCGCGCGCGCCGTGTCACTCGAGCTCGGCGGAAAGAATCCCGCGCTCGTCTTCGCCGATTGCGACTTTCGACGGCAGCGATCGCCGGCACGCTGCGCTCGTGTTTCGAGAACTGCGGACAGGTCTGTCTCGGCACCGAGCGCGTGTACGTGGAGCGGCCGCTATTCGAAGCGCTTCGTCCAGGCGCTCAAGGCGACCGCCGAGGCGCTGCAGCCACGGACGGCCGGAAGATGCCGCGACGCGCATCGGGCCGCTCATCAGCGAGGAGCATCGCCGCAAGGTGCTCGCCTATTACCAGAGAGCCCGCGCGATGATGGTGCCCGCGTCGTGACCGGCGGTGGAACGTGCCGGCGATGGCAGCGGAGCTCGCCGCCGGCGCCATGGGTGCAACCGAATCCATCTGGACGGGTCTGACGCGAATCCCTCCGCGGTCGTGCAGCGAGATCTTCGGACCGTGCTGCCACATCACGCGCCTTCGACGAGCGAGGACAGGCGATCCGGCTCGCGCGAACGACACTGACTACGGCCTCGCCGCCGCGATATGGACGTCAGAATCTGCAGCGCGCGCATCGCGTGGCCGCGCAGCATCGAAGCAGGCATCGTGTGGGTGAACGGCTGGTACCTGCGTGACCTGCGCACGCCGTTCGGCGGCGCGAAACGGTCGGGCATCGGCCGCGGGGGCGGCGGTGCACTCGCTCGAGTTCTACACCGAGCTCCAGCAACGTCTGCATCAAGCTCTGAATGCGCATGGTGGCGGCGACGTCGGCAGCCCTGTAACCTGCGCAGAACGACCGCGCATCCAGAGGTCACTCATGTCGTCCGATCGACGGTCCCGCCCTGGCGGGACGAGCGGCGCCGGTGAGCGGCGGTCACGCTCGAGATCTACGGCGAGATCATGGCCGACAAGACGCTGCTGCCCACGATGCCCGAGGTCGCGGTGCGGATGCGCGCCGCCATGAACGATCCGAAGTACGACGTCGGACGCATCGCGCGCATCGTGCAGGCGGACGCGGGCGTCTCCGCCTATCTCGTGCGCATGGCCAACAGCGCCGCTGTTCCGCGGCAATGCGCCGAGCAAGGATGTGCCGGCCGCCGTGATGCGCCTCGGCATGAACCTCACGCGCAACGTCGTCATCGCCACACACGCTGCGCTCCATGTTCCGCATCCGCTCGACCGCGCTCGCTGAGGTGATGCAGGAGATGTGGACGCGCAGCGCGCGTCTCGCGGCTCTGAGCGCCGTGCTCGCCAAGCGCGCGGGTGCTTTCAGCCCCGATCGCGCGCTGCTCGCCGGTCTGCTCCAGGACATCGGCGCACTGCCCATCCTCAACGCCCTCGAACGGCGCCGGGAAGACCCGCCGACGGCGGAACGCGTGCACGCCACGATCGAGGAGCTCGCGTCGAAGGTCGGAACGACGCTGCTGCGGCACTGGAACTTCGACGACGAGCTGGTCGAAGTCGTGCGCAGCCGCAAAGGAGTGGTTCCGCGATCCGGGCCAGGCGCGCCGACCTCGCGGACCTCGTGCTGATCGCGCGGCTGCACGCCTACATCGGCACGCCGGAGAGCAAGCGCTGTCCACGCATCGACCACGTTCCGGCATTCGCCAAGCTCCCGCTCGGCCCGCTGGGTCCGGACGAGAGTCTCTGCGCTCCTGGCCGAGGCCGAATCCGAGGTGCGCGAAGTCGCCGACATGCTCGGGGTCTGACTCGCGCTCTCACCGCCGCAAAGTGCGGCGCCTTTTCAGGATGATGTACGCGAGCGCATGGCATCGACGCTCCATGCGCCGCCGCCCGCAGCGGCGAAGAACAGAACACGAAGCAGTACATCACGGCGAGCTCGCCCTGGTTGAGCAACGGCATCGGCGCCCCGGAAAATGCACAGCGAAATACGCGATCGCCATCATGCCGGAGAGCAGGAAGGCGACCGGCCGGCGTGCACAAGCCTGATCAGGATCAGCGGTCCGCCGACGATCCTCGAGAATGCCCGCGAACCACATGAGAGAGCCGGTCTCGATGTTGTCGAACATCGCGACGTGCGGCACGTGCAGCAGCTTCGCCGTTCCATGCTGGACGAAGAGGAAGCCGGTTACGATCCGGAGCACGCCATGCAGGCGCGCGCGACCACGACTGCAGGAAGGTTTCTGAAATCATCGCTTTCCCCCGGGCTGGTTGATGAGTCGTTCGAGCGAGCGCATGCACTCGACGACGGCGCCCGGACATCTCGTTGTCGCGGCGGCCGGGATTCTAGCGCTGCCGATGATTGCCCGCGCCAGGCGTACTCTCGCACCGTTGCGTCGCGCGGCACGTGAACGACGCAGTCCCGATGAGCGCCATCACCCACACGATGACCGGGCTCGAGGGCAGATCGACGACGGCCGAGTGCACCACAGGCCGAGCGACGTAGCTCGACGAACGCGAGCACATAGCCGATGGCGAGCTGGCGCCGCGGCGGATAGCGATAGGTCGCGAGCGCGGGCACGATGAGGCTCGTGAACACGAGATAGACGCCCACGAGCTGCACGGACGACCGTCACCACGAGCGCGAACAGCACGTAGAAGCCGATGCGGCCGATGCGCTCGCGCCAGCGGAACCAGACGAGCGAGGAAGATCGCCGTGAGCATCGCGGCGCGCATCGAGCTGATCGGTGGACACCCACAGGATCTGCCCGGCGAGCAGGTCCTTCAGGTCCTCGCCGCCGTGCGGATCGTTCGCGAGCAGCAGGATCTGCGCGGTGGAGGCGAGCACGAACAGGACGCCGATGAGCGCCTCCTGCACCTCCGGCCGCTTGCGCTCCGGTCCAGGTGAGCAGCAGCGCGCCGGCGAGCGCGCGGCGCACCGCGGCGATCTGCGTCGTCCAGCCGCGCGACTCGAAGCCGAAGCTGTGCGCGGCGATGACGCCGAGCCCGGCGACCTGCGCGATCGCGAGGTCGATGAACACGATGCCGCGCGACGAGCACCTGCTGTCCGAGCGGCACGTGCGAGAGCACGACCAGCAGGCCGGCGATCAGCGCCGGCCACAGGATGCTCAACTCCGACTGCAGAAGTGTGCTCATTTCGGCGGCCGCCAGCAGCCTGGTTGATGGTGTCGTCGAAGAGCCCGAACAGATCCTTCGCCTCGGGCGTACCGCCGACCGAGAAGGGCAGCAGCACGACGCGGCGCGTGCACGCGCTCGGCCAGCCAGTCGGCGGCCTTCGGATCGTTGTAGGCGTTGCGCAGGATCATCTTCGGCGGTGTCGCGGCGAGCTTGCGTGACGAGCTCGGCGAGATAGCCGGCGCTCGGCGGCACGCCGGGCTTGGGCTCGATGGCGGCGAGCTCGCTTGAGCCCGAGCCAGTTGCGCAGATAGCGCCTGGTCGCGTGTGGATGACGACCACGCCGGACGCCCTTGAGCGGCGCCGCCTCGGCCTCCCAGTGCGCGATCGCTGCGCTCCAGCGCGTCTGGAAGTCCGCGCCGCGCTGCGCGTAGTAGTCGGCGTTCTGCGCGTCGAGCTGCGCGAGGCGCGCCGCCAGCGCCTGCGCGACGAGCGCGATGTTGTGCGGATCGAGCTGGACGTGCGGATTGCCGAGCGGATGGATGTCGCCCATCGAGCGGTCGACCGCCGAGGGCACCTCGAGCAGGCGCACCAGCGGCGCCGCCTCGAAGTAGCCGGGGCTGCCGGGCTGGATGCTTGGCGTTGCCCGAGTCCTGCAGCAGCACCGGCAGCCAGCCGATCTCGAGCTCGGCGCCGGTCGCGACGACCAGATCCGCCGTGCGCGCGCGCGCGATGAGGCTCGGCTTCGCGTCGACGCGGTGCACGTCCTGGAAGGCGCTCGTGGCCGTGTGGACGCTGACCTGATCGCCGCCGGAGCTCGGTGACGAGCGCGCCCCAGTCGGCGGTCGTCGCGAGCACCTTGAGCGCCGCGTTCGCCGGTATCCTGCGAGCGCCAGACATAGCAGAGCGCCACGAGATGGCGGCGTATCCATAGATTCATGTGTCGTGCTCCTAGAACTTGTGCGCGCCGTGTGCGCCGATGCTGTAGAGGTATTGCAGGAGCAACTGCTGATCCTCCTCGTCGTCGACGCGCGCCTCGTCCCACGCGTACTGCGCGCAGGCGCGAGAACTCGCTCGGGCTCCAGTCGAGCATGAGCGAGAAGCGCTCGGGCGAGGCCGCGAGCAGCAGCGGGAAAGCGTCCCCGGCAGCAGCGTCCCGATTTCGACCAGCCCGATGCTGGCGTCGTCCGCAGTCGAGCGCGTCGTAGCGCAGCGCCGACGCGCCAGCGCGGGATGAACTGGTAGACGCTCTGCAGGTACCAGCCCGACTGCCGGTTGCTGTAGCTCGCCGGTGCAGATTCGGCGCCGGCGTGATCGAAGGCGAGCTCGCCGTCCTCGGTGCGCGTGCATGTACTCGCCCTGCACCTTGAGCTGCCTGCGTGCGTGGGATTGCCGCGCGGCGACCACTTGAGCGTGGCGTCGGCGATCCAGGTGTCGCGAGGTGCCGGTGAATGCGTTCGTCGACCGGGCAGTCCGAGAGTGGTCGACGTCCTCGTAAGCTGCGATCGTCCGCATCCGTGTCGAGCCACGAGATGCCCGCGCGCCAGCTCGTCGGAGTCGCCGACGTCGCTGCCGACGTGCGCGAACGCGCCGCGAGCGTGTTCATGCCGTTGCGATTGCGGCGCGTGCCGGGAACGGCGTCGCCGTTGCCGGCCTCGGCGCCGAGCTCGACGAAGAGATCGGTCGGCGCGAGCCACTTGCAGCTGCAGTGCCGTCCTCGCGCCAGCTGTCCGCCGAAGAAGGCCTGGTACACGAGCGGCTGATCGACGAAGTCCCAGGCGTGCGCGTGGATCTCGTTGAGGTAGCCGACGCCGGAGAAGAAACGCGCCGCCCTTGAGCAGCGAAGCCGCGGGCAGCGCAAGCGTCTTGAAGAACGCCTCCTCGACGCCGATCTCGCCGTTCGGCTGTCGATCGCGGCGGTGACGTTGGCGAAGAAATAAGGATCGACGTTCGCCGAGAACGTGAGCTCCGACTCGCCGACGTTGAAGCTGCGCTCGCCGGGGCCGACCTCGCCGCCGCTCGGGATGAAGCCGGCGATGTGCATAGGTCGTCCGGATCCTTCGAGAGATCCGCGTAGTTGCCGGCGAGGATCACCGACATCGCGGGGTTGAAGGCGGAGAGGCCGCCCTTGCCGGCGGTCGGGATCGGTGTCGGCGCAGGGTAGGCAGGCTCGACGGGCGCCGCGGGCACGGGCGGCGCGGCGACTGCAGCGGCCGCCGCCGCTCGGCGGCGCCGGCGGCCTGTGCCGACTCGAGCTCGGCGATGCGTTTCTCGAGCGCGGCGACGCGCGCGTCGTAACTCGTCTTGAGCGCGTCGATCTCGGCGCGCAGTTGCGCGAGATCGGCGTCGGCCGCTCGTGTCGGCGACGACGCCGAGCAACGGCGATCGCAATGAACGCCGAGAGAGGGAATGAACCTTCTCATGGGGATTCCTCCTGACTGAACAGCAGCGATGACCGCGACGCATGCGCGGCCGTCCCGAGAAACTGTCACAGCTCAGTGCAGGAGGCGCGCGGGACTGGAAGGGGTCGGAAGCGGACGTGCTCGACGACGGAAGCGTCGACGAAAGTCGAGATCGCTTCGACCGTCGGATGCAGGAATGCGATGGCATGGACCGGTGCGTCGCTGCCGGCGAGCAGCGGCGAGCAGGCGAGGCACTCGCTGCACGGCTGCGTCGTCGTGCCGCGCGGATCGCCGTTCAGCCGCAGATGAGATGTAGCTGTGGGCCTGCGCCGGAATTGCGCGATGACCAGCGTCAGCGCGAGCGCGATGTGAACGAGCTTCTGTGTCCGGATGTTCAGCGACCGGCCCTCGGGTACAGGCCGCGGCATTCCTAGCGCGATTGATGCGGGGCGGAAGCATCCGAAAACGCGCTCATGGCGCGCTCGTCGCGTGCTCAGCCCAGCCGCACGGGACGCCGTCGGCAGCTTCAAGGTCACGCGCAGGCCGGGCGCGTTGTCCTCCAGCTCGAGCGTGCCGTGATGCATGGAGGCGACGGCCTGCACGAGGCTCAGTCCGAGGCCGCTGCCGGCCGCCTCGCGGTCGCGCTCGGAGCCGATAGAAGCGCTGCATGACCTTCTCGCGCTCATCGGCCGGCACGCCGCGGCCCGTATCGCTCACGACGAGCTTCCCCCAAGCGCCTTCCACGGCCACGGTGACGACGATGCGTCCGTCGGACGGCGTGTACTTCACGGCGTTGTCGAGCACGTTGGCGAGCGCCTGGAACAGGAGATCACGATCACCGTGCACGGTGACGGGTCGCTCGGTCAGCACGAGCGCGACGCCGCGCTCCTCAGCCAGCGCGCGATACAGATCGCAGGCGTCGCGCACTACTTCATCGAGACGCAGCTCCACGAACGACGCGACGACGCTGCCTGATTCGATGCGGCGATGCGCAGCAGCGCCGCGAACGTCGTCAGCAGGCCGTCGGCTTCGGTGAGCGCCGGCCTCGACCGCGCGTGCGACCGCCTTCGTCGAGCCGTGCGTGGGCCTTCAGCTCCTCCAGGCTCGCGCGCGCAGTCGCGTGAGCGGCGTGCGCAGGTCGTGGGCGATGCCGTCCGCGACGTGACGCACGCCGTCCATGAGCTGCTCGATGCGATCGAGCATGTCGTTGACGGTGGCCGCCAGGCGGTCGATCTCGTCGCCCGCGCCGCGCGTGTGGATGCGCTGCGAGAGATCGCCCGACATGATGCGGCGACAGGTCTGGTTGATCGCATCGAAGCGGCGCAGCGTGCTGCGGCTCATCGCCGATGCCGCTGCGACGCGAGCGCAAGCGTCACACCGAGGCCGAGGAAGAGCGCGCGCCGGAACAGCTCGCGCAGCGCGATGATCTCGCGCACGTCGCGGCCGACCAGCAGGTGCAGCTCCTCGCGCAGACCTGCGCGCAGGGAGAAGACGCGGGCGCGCGCCGGAATCCTGATGTCCCTGCACGTCCTCGCGAATGAACGTGAACCAGCCGTCGGGCTCGGGCGTGAGCGCCGGCCAGGCGGCAAGGTTGCCTGCGAGCGGCGTGAAATCGGGCGCAGCGAACAGGTACAACGCCAGGAGCTTCGCCGGATCGGCGGCGATGCGCTTCGCTGACGCGCGCGGGAGTCCGCTTCAGACCCTCGGCGCGATACTGGTCCTGCAGTCCCGTGATCTCCGCGTCGATCGTCTCCTCGGTCTGGCGCTCCATGTAGCCGACCGTCGCCCAGTGCATGAAGTACATGAGGATGAGGACGGAACCTGGCAGAACAAGAGCGCGTAGATCAACGCGAGCTGGAACGTCGAGGTGCGCAGGATCTTAGGCTGTCTCATGCAGCTTGTAGCCGGCGCCCCGCACGGTGTGCAGCAGCGGCCGCTCGAAGCCCTTGTCGATCTTCGAGCGCAGCCGGCTGATGTGCACGTCGATGACGTTCGTCTGCGGGTCGAAGTGATAGTCCCAGACGCCCTCGAGCAGCATCGTGCGCGTCACGACCTGGCCCGACGTGGCGCAGCAGGAACTCGAGCAGCTGGAACTCGCGCGGCTGCAGGTCGATGGGCTTGCCGGCGCGGCTGCACCTCGCGGCGCAGCAGGTCCATCTCGAGATCGGCGACGCGCGAGCACCGTCGACGGCGCGTCGCCGCCGCGTCTGCGCGCGGCGCTGCGAGCGCCTCGAGGCGAGCGAGCAGCTCGCTGAACGCGAACGGCTTGACGAGGTAGTCGTCGCCGCCGGCTTTGAGGCCCTTGCACGCGATCGTCGACCTCGCCGAGCGCGCTCAAGATCAGTGACGGGCGTCGTGTTCGACGACGCGCGCAGCGTGCGGATCACCGTGAGGCCGTCGATGCCGGGCAGCATGCGGTCGACGACGAGCGCGTCGTAGCTCTCGGTGGTCGCGAGGAACAGGCCGTCCCTGCCGTTCGCGGCATGGTCGACGGTGTAGCCGCTCTCGCGCAGGCCCTTCACGAGATAACGCGGCGACGTTGCGATCGTCTTCGACTACGAGGATCCGCATCGTCTCGCGTGTCCGATTCGGCATTCAGTCCGTTGGCGCGCGCGGTGCCGGCGCATGGCGTCATCCACCTTGTCGGCGAGCGCATCGTACGCGCTGCTTCGCGGGAAATCGCATGAATGGACGCGATCCGATAGACGCATGCCCCGCACGATGACGGAATCGAAGCGCGCATACAGCTCGTGTCCCGTGGACGTCACACCCACGTTCTCCACGAACGGCAGATCGAATGCAGGCCGATCCAGCTTCAGCAGGTAGGGCTCGAACAGCCGTCGCCCAGAGTATGATCGCGTCTCGACCTACGGCTCGCCACCCGTCGATGTGAAACACGGTGATGTGATCCAGGCCGGGATTGCCGAGGTCGTCCGGTGTCAGGGTCTCGACCTCCGGCTCGGAGCCCCGCCGACGGCGCGGTGGCGTCAGCGGCGCAGGCGGGCCCTGCGATGCCGAGCGCGGTCGACGTGGCCAGTATTAACAATGTCTTGCGCAACATGAGGTGCTCACCTCCGGAACGCGGTCAAATGGCCGCGACCTGCGTTAGAGTGTTCATGTTGGCATGCGCGTCACCTTAACGCAAGCTCATGGCCGGATTAAATATCGTCCATTTCCGCGATTCCGCGGCGGCAACAGCGGGGTAATCTCCGGGAACCTTTTGCCGCCCACCGCGACCAGAATCGCGAGACCCGGCAGATCATTCGCGCTGACTACGGCGTTGCGCGCCGGGCCTGACCCTCGAGGAGACATGCCATGCATTCGATCTCGACCCACCGCGGCTCTGTGCCGTGCTGACCGTGGCGTTCGCGGCCACGCCGGGCTCGGGCTGCCTCGCGGCCGACAAGCAGGCGGGCGGCGGGCAATGTCCTTGCAATCGTCGACGGCAAGCCCATCACCGAAGCCGACGTGAGAAGAGCGCCTCGGCGGACTTCGAAGCGCTCGACCACGACTATGCGCAGAAGCGCTACTGACCTGCTCCAGACCGGCGTCGACAAGCTGGTCGAGCAGCGCCTGATCGCCGCCGAAGCCGCGAAGCGCGGCACGACCGAGGAGGAACTGCTCGCGACGGTCACGACCAAGCCGGTCACGGATGCCACGTCGATCTGTTCTATCAGCAGAACCAGGCCCGCATCCGCGGAACGAAGGAGCAGATGGAACCGCAGATCCTGGCGAGTACCTGGAGCAGCTCGGTCAGGATAGCGCGCAGAAGGCTTTCGTCGCCGAGCTGCGCGGCAAGCATTCGGTCGATGTCCGGCTGGAGCCGCTGCGCGGTCGACGTCGGCCGCGACCGGACCCGCGCTCGGACCGGCCGACGCGCCGGTGACCATCGTCGAATTCGCCGATTTCCAGTGTCCTGTGCTGCGCAAAGATCGAGCCCGCGCTGAAGCAGGTGATGCAGATGTACGGCGACGAGGTGCGGCTCGCTACCGCCACTATCCGCCGCCGATGCACAACAACGCCGAGCGCGCCGCACAGGCCTCCGATGTGCGCGCAGGAGCAGGGCAAGTTCTGGGAGATGCACGACGGCATGTTCGCGAACCAGCGCGCGCGCTCGATGCCGAGATCAGCTCAAGGCGACGGCCGCCGGGCTTCGGTCTCGACGCCCAGAACAGTTCGACACCTGCCTCGGATTCCGGCCGATTCGCAGCTGCAGGTCGCCGCCGGACGCGGCGGCCGGGAATGCGCGGCCGGAGTGAGCGGCACCCCGGCGCTGTTCGTGAATGGACGCTTCATCTCGCGGCGCGTGCCGGTCGAACAGATCACGTCGATCGTCGATGACGAGCTGCGCCGCCACGGCGTGAAAACAGCTCAGAACTCAGCCGGATCCCTCCGGGGTCAGGGCCTGACCTGACCCCGGCCGCCCGGCCGCGCCCGCTGTGGTGGCGCTGCGGGCGAGCCTGACGCTCCTCCGACGGCCGGCTTCCTTACGAGTTCTTAATGTCGTGGCAATGGGCGGGTAATGCGCCCGGATGCCTACTAGCGCCATGGAATTCTGCAGGAGGCTGGACCCGAAATGACCGATCCGCTCGGATCCGATCCGTCTCGCAGGGCAGTCGCTGCCGGCGCCTCCGCGCCGCGGCGCGGCGATCGCCGCGACCCTCAGCGCCACTGGCGCTCGGCGGTCGCGCGCTCGCAGCTGCACGCCAAGGAGCCCGACGCCGCGCGTGCAGCCGGAGACGGCCACTGCAGTGCCGGCCGCGACGCATGCCCGCAGGCTCCGAGGCAGCTCGCGGACATGATCGAGCGCGTCGCAGCCGGCGGTCGTGAACATCTCAGTGACGCGCAAGGTCGCGCGGGAGCCGTCGATGGACAGCCTACTCGGACCCGATCCGCGCGCCTTCCAGGGCACGCCCTTCGACGAGCTGATGCGCCGCGTTTCTTCGAGATGAACCCGGATGCCGCAGGGTCGCGTGCCGCAGAAGGCGCAGGCGCTGGGCTCGGGCTTCCTGATCGATCCGTCCGGCTACGTCGTCACCAACAACCACGTCGTCCGAAGACGCCGACGAGATCAAGGTCACGCTGACCGACGGCACGGAGTACTGCGGCGACGGTGATAGGGCCGCGACCCGGCCACCGATCTCGCCCTGCTCAAGGTCGATGCTCACAAGCGCGCTGCCGGCCGTCAGCTTCGGCGACTTCGGACACGACGCGCGTCGGCGAATGGGTCGCTGGCCGTGGGCAATCCGTTCGGCCTCGGCGGCACGGTCGACCGCCGGCATCATCTCGGCGCGCGGCCGCGACATCCGCTCCGGTCCGTTCGACGATTACCTGCAGATCGACGCGCCCATCAACATGGGCAATTCCGGCGGCCCCGATGTTCGACATGCACGGGCAGGTCATCGGCATCAACACGGCGATCTACTCGCCCAACGGCGGCAGCGTCGGCATCGGCTTCGCGATTCCCGCCGCCATGGCGCAGCCGATCGTCGCGCAGCTGCGCGACGGGGCGAGGTGCGGCGCGGCTGGCTCGGCGTCGAGATCAGGATCTCGAACGCGGATGCCGCCGAGAGCCTCGGGCTTCCGAGGATGCCAAGGGCGCGCTCGTGCTGCCACTGTGGCGCCGGACAGCCCGGCCGCGAAGGCCGGCCTCAAGACCGGCGACGTCATCCGCGCCTTCGACGGCAAGCCGTCGAGCACATCAAGGATCTGACGCGCCTCGTGGCCGACTACGGTGAAGACAAAGGTCCCGCTCGAGGTCTGGCGCGACGGCAAAGTGACGAAGGTCTGACCGCAAAGCTTCAGCGCAAGGACAGCGAGACGCGCGCAGCTCGCCTTCAATCCCCAGGAGGAAGGTCAGGCAGGGCGCGCACGATGCGCGCACCGGCAAGCTCGGCCTCGCGCTCGCGCCGATGAACGAGCAGGCCCGCGAGCAGTTCCAGCTCGAGGACTCGGTGAAGGGCGCGGTCATCGTCGGCGTGCGGCCCGGACTCGTCCGCGTGCCGAGCAGGGGCTGCGTCCCGGCGACGTCATCGAGATGGTCAACCAGCAGGAAGTCACGGCGCCGCAGCAGGTGGTCGACGCCGGCGAAGGATGCCGCGAATCACGACCGCAAGGCGCTGCTGCTGCTCGTGCGGCGCGGCGAGCGACAAGCGCTTCGTGACGCTGAGCCTGAGCTGAATTGCTAGGTCCCCGACCGGTCTCATTCCCCCGATAGAGACCGAAACTTAGGCCGGCTCCCTCAACGGAGCCGGCCATTTTTGGGTCAGTGTCCGCTCGAGTTCGCGTGCGCGGGAGGTCGGACTCCGGCTCGACGCCGGGCTGCGCGGTCGCCGGCTGCCTCCGACGCTCGCTGTTGCCGCAGGCGTTCGCGCCGACGACGGTAGAGCCAGATGCCGGAGGCCGCGCGACGCGCGAGCAGGCGCGACGAAGGCGACCTCGTAGTGACGAGCGTGCACGAACATCTGCGCGACGACCTCGCCGAAGACAGGTAGCCGAGGCCTCACTATGAGCGCGGACCACACCGTCGGCGTTGACGAGGTTGAAGGCGAGGAAGCGCAGCCGCGCGACGCCGAAGGCGCCGAGCACGAGCGGCGTCACGAGGCGCGAGGCCGTACATGAATCGATAACCGAGCATGAGCAGCGTGCCGTGCCGCGCGAGGATGCCTCGATGCGCTGCGTGCGCGGCCGCCAGCTCTGCGCGCGCTCGATGAGCGGCCGGCCCGCGCGCGCGGCCGACGTAGAAGTAGAACTGATCGCCGGCGACGCCGCCGAGAAGCCCGAACAGGATGACTGAGGCCAGGTCGAGATGCCCGCCGCTCGCGAGGAATCCCGCGATGATGAGCACGGTCTCGCCTTCGAAGAAGGCGCCCACGAATACCGCCGAGGTAGCCGTAGCTTTTCGATCAGCTCGATCATGACAACGGTCGGCGAGCTGCCTCAGTGCGCTGCCGTGGCGCCGAGCTCCGGACAGCCGCGCCAGGATGGCGTCGCACGCAGAGCCGCGTACTCACGGTCGAAGTGATGACCGTGCCCGATCGCGAGCAGCGCCGTAGCGATCCGCCGGCAGCGTCGGGCACAGCGGGCATGTCGGTCCCCGGCTCCGTACACGCACAGCACCGTCGAGCCCGTCGAGCGTGGCGACTTCGGGCATGCAGCGGCAGTGATCCCGCATGCGGGGATCCGGGCGTCTGGTCGTCGATGCCGAGCACGAAGCGTGTCTCGGTGGCCGGGTTCAGCAGCGCCGGCGAGCGCGACCTGCGCCGCCGGTCGAGGGCGACAGGCGGTTGATGACGAAGGGCAGCACGTCGGCGCCGCGCGAATCAGCCGATGAGCAGGACGCGCCGAAGGCGCCCACCTGCCTGCGTGTAGTGTCGAGAATGCGCTCGACGTCTGCGCGGTCTGCTTCCGGCGTCGCGTGCGATGACGGAAGTACCGACGCGAGTCGAGGCCGACGACGGAGATGCCGGCGGTGAGTCAGGCCGTCGCTCACGACGCGCGGCAGTCTCGGCCCAGCCGCCGTCGCCGGTCATGAGCAGCGCGAAGTAAGCTCACGATGCGCGGATCTGCGCCGGCGAGGATGACGCAGCGGCAGCGATCGAGCGACCGCTCGGCAGCCGGGCTTCCGCGGCATTGCTGCGCGCGCGACGCATGGCGAGCGCACGTGCAGCAGCGAGTGACCGCGCGCATGCACGATGCGGCAACGCGCGCGGTCGATTGCAGAGGGTCTGAACGAATGGACACGTCCGCTATCATACGCGAGGCGATGGAGCCACGGGTGACCGCTTGAGCGCAGCAAAAGAAGAGCTCGACAGCACGCGACGACGCGAGCACGAGCCGCGTCACCGAGGCCTCACGTGGCTGCGGCGCTTCGTGCCGCTCGTGCTGCTCGTCGGGTGTGGCGCTGCTCTGTACCGCGCGCGCCACGAGTTCAGCTTCAGGCGCTGCGCGCGACGACGCAGGCAATCCCGTTCTGCGTCGCTGCTCGGCACTCGTCGCGATCGGCGCTCGCCGCCGGTCGCACGATGTTCCTGTACGACTGGGTGCTCGGCGCGCTGGCTGCGCGTCGAGATCCCGCAACGCGTCTTCTGTTCCACTACTCCTGGGTCGCCAACGGCATCAGCAACATCATCGGCATGTCCGGCCTGACCGGATCCGGCATCCGCTTCATGCTGCTCACGCGCGACGGCGTGCCGGCCGATCGCGCGGCCGTCTATGCCGGCGTGCAGGTGCTGCTGCATACCGCTCGGCCTCGCCGTGCTGTCCGCGCTCGCGCTCTTCATTCACGGCGAGGTGCCGGCCTCGCTCGCGCTGCCCGCACTGGGCGGCGATGCTCAGTGCTCGCGGGCGTCGCTGGGCTATCTGCTCATCTTCCTCCTGCTCACGGGCGATACGGCGCTGCACCGCCGCTATCCGAAGATCCCGTCGCTGCCGTGGCGGGTGCGGCTCGAGCTCGTCGGCGCATCGTTCATCGAGTGGCTCGCTGCCGCCGCGACCTTCGCGTGCTGCGTCGCCGCTCACCGGCGCGCACGTCGAAGCCGCCGCCGTGCTCGGGGCGTTCTCGCTCGCCGCCGCCGTGAGCCTGGTCAGCTTCATTCCGGGCGGACTCGGCGTGTTTGATGTCGCTGTCGTGCTGCTGCTCGCCGACGGCGGCGGGCGAGCACGAGGCCGTGCTCACGGCCGTCGCGCTCTATCGCGTCGTCTATTTCCTCGTGCCGCTCATCGTGTCCCTGCGCGCGGGCGCGGGTCTGCTCAGCATCGACGACGGCACGCTGCTGTCGCGGCTCGCGGATCGCCTCGCCGCGGCATCCGCTGTTCGGCGTGCTGAAGCTGCCCGTCGAGCTCACTCAGCTCGCTCGGCACGCGCCGCTCGCCTATCTCACCGTTCTCCTGCGGGCTCGTGCTCCTCGCTTTCGGCGGCTTTTCCGACGATTGCCGAGCGCCTGGCCCGTGCTGCGCGCCTATGTGCCGCTGCTCGCGGTCGAGAGCTCGCACCTGCTGTCGACGGCGGCGGGCGCTAGTGCTCGATCGCCGTCGCGCGCGGTATCCGCGCGCGTGTGCGCTCCGCCTATTCGGTGGCGCAGGTCATGCTCGTCGGCGGCGCGGTGCTGAGCCTGCTGAAGGGCATCGACTACGAGGAGGCATTGCTGCTCCTCGCCGTCTCCGCGCTGCTCTGGGGCTCGCGCGGACGCTTCACGCGCCAGGCGCTTATCCGCGTTTCGCAGCTCGCGCACGCAACTCTGGGCGATCGCGATCGTGCTCGCCATCGCCGCTACCTGGTGGTCGGCAGCGCGCTCTACGGCGAGATCGGAATCGGGCGCTGGTGGCTTTCATTCGGGGATGATCAGGATCAGGCGCGCTTCGCGCGGCGTGCTGATGATCCTGTTCGCGTCTGCTTGGCTATCTCGCCTGGAGCTGGTATCGCATGCCGGCGCCCAGGCTGCGCTCCCCGATCGCGCGCAGCTCGTGAAGGCGAAAGAATTCCTGGAGAAGCACGGCGGCACGGGCTTCAGCCACCTGAGCTTCATCGGCGACAAGTACCTGTTCTACGCCAGCGGCGGCGACGCGCTCATCCAGTACGGCGTCATCCGCAATCGCATGATCACGCTCGGCGATCGGCCGGCAGCGCCGCCGCGCTCGAGGTCGCGATCCGCGGTTTCGCGAGTTCGCGTATCCAGTACAACCGCGTGCCGGTGTTCTACCGGGTCGACGAGGACCATATCCATCACTATCACGACGCCGGCTTCGCGCTGCTCAAGCTCGGCGAGCGCGCTTCGTCCCGCTGGCCGACCTGTCACTGCGCGGCAAGGCCGGTGCGAGCTGCGCACGGCGCTCAGCCGCGGCGCGCGCCTCGGCCTCGACGTCCAGCTCCTGCGATCCGCCCTTCGAGGAAGCCTGTGGGCGGAGCTGCGCCGTCGTCTCGCGCGCCTGGCTCGACACAAGCGCCACGCGGAAAAGGGCTCTCGCTCGGCCCTTCGAGCGCCACTATCTCGAGTGGGCACCCATTGCAATCGTGCGTCAGCACGGCCGCGCCGTCGCCTTCGCGAGTCTCATGCCGAGCTACGGACATCGTCAGCGAGCCCAGCATCGACCTCATGCGGCACGTGCCCGAAGCGCCGGAGCGGCACGATGGACCTGCTGGTTCGTGAAGCTCATGCAGTACGCGCAGGAGCAGGGCCATACCGTTCTTCGATCTCGGCATGGCGCCGCTCTCGGGCGTCGGCGAGACCTCGTGGTCGCGGGCGCGACGAGCGCCTGCTGCGCGTCGTCTATGGAGACCGGGACGAGCTTCTACAACTACAAGGGCCTGCGGCGGTGCCAAGGAGAAGTTCAACCCGCAGTGGCGCGGCTCCTATCTCGCGTATCCGCATCGACCGCGCGAAGCGCCCGAGTCCACGAGTCGATCTCGCCGTGCCTCGCTGCCGGCGGCTTCCGCGGCGCTTCGGCCAAGCACGCGCTCGCCAACGAGCGCGAGAGCGCGGCCGTCACGCACGCCGAGCACGCTGCCTGGAGGCCACGCGCACCATGCTGATCGAGTTCCACCGCACCATCCTCGCCGACCGCCTGCGCAACGCCGGCTTTCTACGAAGCGCTGCGGCGCGTGATCGTGCCGGGTCGCACCACCGTCGCGGACAGCGTCGGCTCCGGCACCGGCGTGGCACGGGATTCATGGCGGCGCAGCTCGGCGCGAAGCGCGTGTTCCGCGATACGAGCACGGCGTGAGGTCGTGGCCCTGTCGAAGGCGCTCGCGCGGCGCAATCACATCCGGGTCGATGCGGAGGTTCATCCCTCGAGCATTCCACCCACGTGATCGATCCGGAGCCGGTCGACGTCGTCGTCCCCGAGACGCGCTGCGGCAATTTCGCCTACGAGGAGCACCTGCTGCGAGACGATGCGCGACGCGCGGCGCTTCCTGCGCTCGGGCGGCACGCGTCATACCCGCAGCACGTGCGCCAGTTTCTCGCGCCCGTGATCAGCGATCCGCGTCCACCGCGAGCTTCTCACTGGTCTGGAGCGAGGTCGGCTACGGCTCGACCTGGAGCCGGCCGCGCGCATGAGCCTCAACAACCTCTACGGCGCAGCTTCACGCCGTCCGATCTATCCGCCCTGCCGGCGCAGTGCTGCGACGATGTCGATCTGCGGCGCGCCAACCGCAGCCGCCGCGAAGCGCGCGCCGAGTGGCGCTGCGAGCGTGCCGGAGACCGTGCATGGCTTTGCGCTGTGGTGGGAATGCGAGCTCGTGCCCGGCATCATGCCGTCGACGAGCCCGCACGCGCCGCGCACGCACTGGGAACAGCTCTACCTTCCGTTGCTCGAGGCCGATCCGCGCGCGGAGTCCGGCGACGAGCTCCTGCTCAAGCTGCGCAGCCGACACGAACCTGCAGGCCGGCATGGCCGCGCGCTGGCGCGTGCGCCACACGCACGGCGGGCGGGCGCGCGAGCAGGCGCTCGACATCCGCAAGGGTTATCTCGGCTGAGGCGCGCGCGACCCCGCATCGCCGAGCTGCCCGGTCAGTCGCTGCATCGCCGCTTGCTTGCGCTCCATCGCCTCCATCAGCGCGAGCTGCACGCGCGCGCGCTCGAGGTTGTGATCGGGGCGCGCGATCTTGAAGTAGCGATCGCCCCGAAGGTAGTCGGTGAGAAAACGCACGCCGAGCTCGTAGGTGATGAGCCGGCACGCGAGCGGCAGCGCCGCGCGCTCGGCCGGCGCGAGCATGTCGCCGGCGCCTTCGAGATAGCCGCGCAGGAGCGCTTCGTAGAGATCCAGGTCGAGGTCGACGCCGTGTGGGCCGGGCGCGTCTTCGCGCGCCAGCGCGCAGGAGCGCACCAGATCGCCGAAGTCGTAGGGCGCGAGGCCCGGCATCACCGTGTCCAGATCGACGACGCAGAGCGCGGCATCGGTGTGCGCGTCGAACAGCACGTTGTTGAGCTTGGTGTCGTTGTGGACGACGCGCTCCGCCAGCGCACCTGCGCGATGCAGCGCGAGCAGCTCATCGGCGAGCGCCGACGGGCGCGCGCAGCCCGATCTCCAGCTTGCGCCTGTGCGACTCGCCCGTGCGTGTCCGGCGGCGATGGCGCGATCGAGCTGCTCGAGGCGGCCGCGGCGTCACGTGGAACTCAGGGATCGGTCTCCGTCAGTCGCGGCGCCGGCAGATCGGCGAGCGCCGCGCTGGAACGCGCCGAAGGCGGAGGCGGCGCTGCGCGCCTGCTCTTCGCTGCGGATGGCCTCGTGGGTCACGCTGCCTTCGATGTAGTGGTAGCGCACGCCAGCAGTCGCCGCGAGCGTCGCGCTCGTAGCTGGCACCGGTGCGGGTCGCGACGAGCGCGAGGCAGCGGCGCTCGAGCGCCGGCTCACTCTGCGCGGAGAGCTTGCTGCGCAGGTGTCCGCGTCACCCGCTCGACGTTGGTGCATGAGCGCGGCCGGATCGGCGAACACATGCTGATTGACGCGCTGGAGCACGTAGCGCCGCACCCGCCGCCGTCGGCGCAGGTGATCAGATCAGCTGTCGTGGATGTGGCCGCGCCCGAGCGGCGCCGTCGCGGTCACGCTGCCCTCGAAGGTGAAGCGCCCGGCAATCACGCGGCGACGTCAGGACCGTCCGCGGCCATCGGGCTCCCGTGGGCGGAACAGTTCCTCCAGCTCGCGCCTGGCGGCGGTGCCGAGCGTCCTCACCGTGGCCCGGCGCCGGAGCGCCGAAGAGCGCGTCGAGGGCCGCCTGCGCCGCGCCCGGGCCGCACGCTCGTTTCCCGGCGCGTAGGCACCCGGTCGGGCCGTGAAGTAGCCGCAGAAGTTGGCGCGCTCCTTGTCGTTCACTTCATCTGCCACGGGCTCGCGGACAGCTCTTCGCGACGCTCGTGTCGTAGTAGGCGCGCATGCGGCAAACGTGTAGCTCGGTGCGACAGTTGCCGCACTCCGCCAGCCGTGCGCAGAGCGGCAGGGGCAGGTCAGTCAGCGCGGTGCCACAGCGCCAGCACACGAGGTCGTCATTCATGTTCGCAACCCTCGGGCGGCAGGTCTGTAAGCGCGTCCTCGACCATTGATCAACGCGAGGCGGGCATGCCGCCCGGCCGCGGCCGCGAGCTATGATCACCCGCCGGGGGCGGGGGGATCGTCGCCGCGCCGGCGCAGTCAAAGCACTGGTGGAAAGGACCCTCGTCGGATCGGACCGGGACGGGGACCGCGGCGCAGTCGCGCGGCTGAAGACTCCGATGGCCGGAAACCGGAGACGACTCTACTGCCTGCCCTCGTGGCTTGCAACGTTCGCCCTGGCCGCCTGTGCCGGCGGGAACCAAACCAAACCCGAACTGGTCGATCCCATCATCAATTCCGGACCTCGCGGTGGAGGTCGATCATGTCGCGCTGTTCAACGGGAAGACTGGGTATCACTCAACCGGCGCATGCTCGTGGTGTGGTCGGGGCGCACGCCCATATCTGCTCGTCGTTCAACGCACCCTCGCACGGGCTTGATGAGCTCGCGCCCGCTGGTGGTCAGCACGAGCAGACTCCACGTTGTACGCGCGCTTCGACTACATCCTCACGGACCGCGGCACGCGTTGCCACATCGACCGGATGTACCAGGTCACCATGCGAAGACGTCACGGCATTGAAGGAAGAGCTCAAGCGTTGAGCGGACATCGCCTCGGGGACGAGGCCGCCAATCCAAAGCCAAGAGTGAGCCCATGAAGAAGCTGCTGCTGTCCCTTGTCACGGCCGGAGCGCTGTCCGGATGCGCCACCGCAGAGCCCGCAACCGCAGCCGATCGATCCGATCGTCGTGCCGGAGGCGGCGATCGCCAGTGCCTGACATGACCCTCCTGCGCAACGCGGTGTGGACTCCCATCAACAAGCGCATGCTGCTCGCGCAGGCCGGGACCTAAGTATTTTCTCCTCACCTTCGACGAGCTCCTGTCCCCGCCTCGGCCAGCGACTCGCCGCAGGTCTGGCTCAAGCACCTACGGCACCAGCGCGCTTCATCCCGAACGACATCCTGCGGATCGACAACGCGATGTGCCCCGTGAACGACATCTATACGATCCTGGAAGAGGACTGGGTCGCGCTCAAGACGCGCGCCAAGCGCTGAGCACCGGATGATGCGCACGGCCGCTTTCGATCGCGATCGGATTCGTCGTCCCGGCGCTCGTCGCCTGCGCGAGCGCGCCGGCGCAGCCGGTGGCGGATCGCATCATCATTCCCGACGACGCGGCAGAGGTCGACCACATCGACTTCTTCACGCGGCGCGACCTAGATCACGTCTCAACCAGCGCATGCTGATCCTGCGGTCCGGCGTGCGGCCCTATCTGGTCGTGTTCAACGAGACCTGCCTCAACCTCAATCACGCGGATCCGCACATCGCCTACCGTGACGAGCGGACGAGCGCGCTCTATGCGCGCTCGACGTGCTGCTCGTAGACGGCGCCCCCTGTCAGGTCGATCGCATCTACTCGATCACGAGCGAAGACGAAGTGGCGCTGCAGCGAGCAGATCCGCCCCTGACCTGATCCGCTCCCGAAAAAGCCTGCACGAGCTTCCCCGTGCAGGCTTCCCTGCGACCGCCAGAAGCGGATGAGAGATCAGTGCCGGAGCGCAGTAGGCACGAACTCCTCCATGACTGCCTCTTCAGCAGCTCGGGCGGCAGCAGGCCTTGGGAAAGCACGAAATCGTGATAGGCCTTCTGGTCCGAACTCTGTCCTTGAGCGCAAGCTCCGGTCTGAGTGCGCAGCGCCTGTAGATTCATGTAGCCGTAGTAGTACGCCGTCGCCTGTCCGGGGCTGCGGAAGGTGTAGCGTTCGACCTCTGGTCTGCGCCCAGGCTTCGTCAGACCACGACATCGTCGAGGAGGAGGTTCTTCGCCTGCTCCGGCGTGATCCGGCCGAGGTTCAGCATCGGGTCGAGGAACATCCGCGCGGCGCGCAACATGCGGGCCTGGAGCGACAACGAGCTGTCCGTCGAGCGGCTCGTAGGGCTTCGTGATCGCTTCCGCATAGAGCGCCCAGCCTTCGACGTTGGCGCTGTTGAAGGCGAACACGGCGCGGGCGATCGACACGCCGGTCTCGATCATGCTCGAGAACTGCAGCTCATGGCCTGGCCGCGCCTCATGCGCCGTCAGCGTCCACATGCCCGCGCTGATAGGTGGCGTCGTTGCCCTTCCACGGTGCCGTCGGCATTCTTCTGGAGCTGCGGGATGACGAACTCGGGGAACTCGCCCGTGTTGCCGATGAGGCGCGGCGCATCGAGATGCGGCGCCGGCTGCGCGGCTGCTTCCGCGGCGCTCGGGATGCGGATGCCCGCCGCGCCGCTTCGGCAGCGTCACCAGGCCGTGCTGTTCGATGATCTCCTCGATGTTGGCCAACACGCTCGCCATACGCCGCGAAGGAGCTGGTCGCCGCCGACCTGCTCGGACTTCAGGCGCCGCAGCACTTCGTGGTAATCGTCGGTGTCGTAGCCTTTCTCCTTCGCGACGAGCGGCGCGAGCGCCATCATCTCGTTGCGGATGTCGAGATAGCCCTGTGTGGCGGCCTGGATGAGCTCCTCGGGCGTGGCGTACACCCCGAAGCCGTGCAGCGCATCTTCGTAGATGGCGGGCGGCTGGCGGAAATCGTCGCGGGCGCAGCGGCAGGACCTCCGTGCGCAGCCACTCGTTGTAGTCGCGCAAGCTGCTTTGCGAGCACTTTGTACGGCTTCTGCCAGCCCTCGAGGTCCGTGCCCTTGAGCAGCTCCTCGATGCCGGAGATGTAGGTCTCGTTGTCCTTGAGATCGGTCTCGACCTGGCCCTTGTATGGGCCGAGCAGCCCCGGCACGTTGAAGCGCTCGGTCGATGCGGTCCCTGGCGAGCTGCGTGATGGGCGTGAAGCCGGGCTCCAGTCCCGCGTACTTGCGCAGGCGCACGACCACTCGCCGGATAGCGATCCTTGGCGACCTGCGGATCGATCAGCGCCTTGGTGCCCTGATACACGATCTGACTCAGGTTGATGTAGGGCAGCAGGTTGTCCTGTGTGAGCTGCGAAGTCTTCAGGGAAGTCCTGCGTGGACTTGATGAGGATCTCGACGTCCTGACGTGACGAGCGGATCCGTCGTCTGGTCGAGTCGCTTGCGCAGGTCCGTGACGAGGTCGTTCCTCGACGGCCATCGTGCGCTCGAAGAGCTGCGGCTTGAGATCGAGGACCTGGTCGTCGAGGCCGTCGACGCCGAGCTGGCGCGGACGCCTTCCGGATTGAAGCGCGCCTGCGCCTCGAGCACGATCTGCGTGATCTTGTTGCTCCTCCGCGACCCACGCGTGCGGGTCCGCCGCCGCGGCGTTCGCCGTCGCGGTCATGCCGATTGCACTGATGCAGACTGCCGCCGTGCACGTGATCAATGTCGAGCGCATTTGCTCCCCAAGTCTCCGCCGAGAAAAACGGTCGCCAGTATAGATGCCGCGTGCCGGCGCATCGTCGCCGCGGCTTCGTCACGCGCCGCGGTCCAATCAACCTTTGCGCGTCGGACGCGATTGCACCGCGCCGTGACAGTAATCACGATAAGCAACTGTTTCATCGAACCTTAACGCGATCGTCACGCGACTTGTCGCGGGCACCGTCGCGAAAATGGCCGCCATGATTCACAGAGCGGCAAGTGGATGACGGAGCCCGGCCGAGCGAGTGTCGCAGCGATGCTCGCGCGCATGGATGTTGCCGAGCTTGCCTGTTGTCGTTTTCTCAATCGTTCCACTGAGCTCACGCTGGTCCGCGCTTCCTTCCGCGTCATCGAGCCGACTCGGCGACGGCGTGTTCTGGTACGGCCTGATGCTGATGCTGCCGCTCGCCTACGGCGAGACCGGCGCCCGCGTCACGTTGCAGATGGCGCTCACCGCGCTCGTCGGCCTCGGCGCTCTATCGCTATCCTCAAGACCCGTTTCGTGCGCGAGCGTCCGCACGTGGCGCACGCCGCCGTGCAGCGCAGCCGCGCCCGCGCTCGATCGCTACAGCTTTCCGTCCGGACACACGCTGCACGCGGTCGCGTTCACGCTGCTCGCGATCGAGCCCCTTCCCGGAGCTCGCCTCGCTGCTCGTTCCCTTCGCCGTGCTGGTCGCGCTATCACGCGTGATCCTCGGTCTGCACTATCCGAGCGACGTGCCTGGCGGGCGGCGCCATCGGTTGTGCGCTCGCCGCGCTGAGCGCGCCTGCTGGTCAACGCCATCTGAGCTGATTTCCTTCCTGCTCGAGCGCGCCCGTCATATGCCTGACGAGTGTCCGCTCGGTGTCCGCTGTCCGCGAGCGGACGCCTGTCGCAGTCTGCCCGCACCGTCATATTCAGAGGAATCAAAGAGTTGGGACGACTACGCCGCGCTGGCACGCCACATGCATTAGCAACCCTGCGAACACTTGCTGCATCCAAGACGCGACATGAAGACGAGCATCCTGATTGGACAGATCGCCACGATACTGAGAGCCATCGCGCGCGCAGTACTCGTGATCGCATGGGTGATGGCACAGGGAAAGCGCCGATCCACGAGGTCGTGCAGCTTCCCGGAGCGCACGGCTCTCGCCGTGCCCGCCGAAGTGCCGGCCGCCGCTGCGTCGGCTGTTCCGGAACCGACCGCGCTCGAGCAGACGGTGCCGGAGAGGCGGCCGAGCAAGTGCGGTGACCTGCCGCGCGCTCCGTGGAATACCTGTGTTGCTCTCCATGATCACGAGATCTGATGCCATGAAGTCCGGCCCTCTCAAAGTGACCGATCTCAGCAGCCTGCGCCGCGACGATACGCCACGCGTGACCGGAACGGCGGGCCAGGATCGTCCCATCGATCAGGCGCCGCGACGCCGCCGTCGCACACATCATCGCGGGCGGCGTCGCGCTCGCGGTCGTCGCCGCCGCCGCGCTCGCGATCCCGGAGCTGGCAGCGCTTCGTGCACAGCCAGCGCACTCGGTGCCGCTGGCGCGGGTGCGACCTCGCGACCGTCACGCGCGGCGAGTTCCTGCGCGACGTGGTCGTCGATGGCGTCGTCGTCGCGGCGGTCAGCCCCACGCTGTTCTCGCCGGCCGACGGCAACGTCACCTTTCGCGTGCAGCCGGGCGACACCGTGAAGACGGGCGACGTGCTCGCGACCGTCGACAGCCCTGAGCTCACCAACCGGCTCGCACAGGAGCGCGCCACGCAGCAGGGCCTCGGAGACGGGCCTCGAGCGGCGCGCGATCGAGAAGAAGACCGAGGAGCTGCGCAACCGGCAGACGGCGGACCTCGCCGAGGTCGACGTCAGTCGCCGCGGAGCGCGAGCTGCGTCGCGCCGAAGGCTCCGCACGCCGAGCACGTCATCAGCGATCACGACTACGAGAAGGCGAAGGACGACCTGATCAAAGCCAAGCTCGAGCATGAGCACGCGCTCGAGAATGCGCGCCTGCAGAGCGAGAGCCTGGCCTTCGAGCTGAAGGCGCTGCAGCTCGAGCGTGACCGGCAGGACCTGCTCGTCACCGAGCTCGCGCGCGCCAGGTCGACGGACTCTCCGGTGCGCTCACCGGTCGACGGCATGGTGGGCACGCGCGCTGTTGCGGGAAAGCGACGATCGCGCGCAACGCCGCGATCGTGACGGTGGTCGATCTGTCGGCGCTCGAGATCGAGATGCTGGTGCCGCAGGCCTACGGCGACGACCTCTCGCTCGGGCTCGACGCCGAGGTGAGCTTCGGCGCGAGCACCTATCCCGCGCGCAGTGACCGCGATCTCGCCCGAAGTGCAGGAGAAACCAGGTCAAGGGACGCGTGCGCTTCAACGGGCGACGTGCCGCCAGGGTCTGCGCCAGAACCAGCGCGTGTCCGTGCGCGTCGTGCTGGAATCGAAGCCCGACACCATCAAGGTGCAGCGCGGCTCCTTCCTCGACAGCGGCGGCGGTCGCATCGCCTACGTCGTGCACGACGGCGTCGCCGAGCGCCGCGGCGTGCGGATCGGCTCCAGCAGCCTGCGCGAGGTCGAGGTCCTCGACGGGCCTGCAACCCGGCGACCAGATCATCATTTCGAGCGTGAGCGAGTTCCAGGACGCTCAGACCGTGCTCCTGACCGATTGAACGAAGCAGAGGGATAGCGATGTTGTACATGCGACAGATCAGCAAGGTTTACCGCACCGACCTCGTCGAGACGCACGCCTTGCGCGATTTCAACCTGGAAGTCGAGAAGGGCGAGTTCGTCTCCGTGACCGGGCCGTCAGGCTCCGGCAAGACGACCTTCCTCAACATCGCGGGCCTGCTCGAAGCCGCCGACGACCGGGCAGCTACGTCCTGGACGGCGCCGACGTCAGCGGGCTCAACGACGACGAGCGCTCGCGCATCCGCAACCGGAAGATCGGCTTCATCTTCCAGAGCTTCAATCTGATCCCGGATCTCGATGTGTTCGACAACGTCGACGTGCCGCTGCGCTATCGCGGCATGAAGTCCGCCGAGCGCAAGTCGCGCATCGAGAGCGTGCTGGAGCTGGTCGGGCTCGCCGCGCGCCGCCATCACATTCCCGCGCAGCTCTCCGGCGGTCAGCAGCAGCGCGTCGCCATCGCACGCGCGCTCGCGGGCGAGCCGGCGCTGCCTGCTGGCGGACGAGCCGACCGGAAATCTCGATTCGCTCATGGCGCGCCAGGTCGATGGAGCTGCTCGAGCAGATCAACGCGCGCGGCACCACCATCATCATGGTCACGCACGATCCCGAGCTCGCGCAGCGCGCGCATCGCAACGTCGCACATCCTCGACGGCCGCGGTGAACGACTTCTCGCTCGTACGACCGGCGCCGGCGCGATGGCCGAAGCGCCGCGCGCACACGCCTGAAGACCGCCGAAGAGGAAGCAACGAGCATGCTCGGCTACTACCTGCGCCTCGCGCTGCGACAGCCTGCGGAAGAACCCCGTGCTCACCGCGCTCACTGATCGCGGCCATCGGCCTCGGCATCGGCGTGTGCATGACGACGCTGAGCATCTACTACCTCAGCTCGAGCAATCCGGTGCGGCTACAGAACGACCTGCTGTTCGCCGTCACCATGGACGGCTGGGATCCGGCCAAGCCATTCGATGAGGACGATCATCCGGACCTGCCGCCGTGGGAGCTGACCTACAAGGACGCGATGGCGATCCGCCAGTCGGATATCCCGACCCGCCAGGCCGCGATGTTCAAGGCGACTTTCATCGTGCAGCCGGAGCGTCAGGACGTGCATCCGTTCCTCGTCGCGGGCCCGCGCCACCGACGGCGACTTCTTCGCGCTCTTCGACGTGCCGTTCATCTACGGCTCCGGCTGGGATCACGCCATGGACGCGAACGCGCGGAGCAGGTGGCCGTGTGATCAACAAGGAGACCAACGACAAGGTCTTCGGCGGCCAGAACAGCGTCGGAAAGACGCATCACGCTCGACCGGCGGCAGTTCAAGGTCGCGGGCGTCATCGACGACTGGCATCCGACGCCGACTCTACTACGACGTGAACAACGGTGCCTTCGACGATTCGGAGGAGATCTTCATGCCGTTCTCGCTGGCGGCGCCGCTCGAAGCTCGACTCGGCGGGCAACACCAACTGCTGGAAGCCGGAGACGGTCGACTCCTTCGCGGGATTCCTGAACTCCGAGTGCGTGTGGATCCAGTACTGGGTGCAGCTCGACAGCGCGGAGCAGCAGGAACGCTATCACGCCTTCCTCGACAGCTACGTCGCCGAGCAGAAGCAGCTCGGGCGCTTCGGGCGGCCGCTGAACAACCAGGCTCACCAAGGTCGGCGACTGGCTCAAGATCCAGCAACGCCGCGGGTGACGATTCCCCGGTGCTGGTCGGACTCTCCTTCATGTTCCTGTTCGTGTGCGTGCTGAACACCGTCGGGCTGCTGCTCGCGAAGTTCATCGGCAAGGCGCCGCAGATCGGGCTGCGCCGTGCGCTCGGCGCGACGCGCTCGGCGATCTTCGGCCAGCACCTGATGGAGGTCGGCGTCGTCGGTCGTCGCTGGCGGCGTGCTCGGTCTCATCACTCGCCTGGGTCGGCCTGCGCGGCGTGCAGGCCATGCTCGAGGAGGCCGACCGCTTACGCGCATCTCGATTTCAACATGCTCGGCTCTGGGCCTCGCGATCGCGCTGCTCTCGAGCTTCGTCGGCCGGGCTCTATCCGACCTGGCGCGTGTGCCGCATGTCGCCCGCGCCCGTTTCTGAAGACGCAGTGAGGAGAGCGCCGATGGAATTCCGACCGATATTGATGGCGATGCTCCGCAACAAGACGGGCGCCGTGCTCGTCGCCCTGCAGATCGCCTTCACGCTTGCGGTGATCGTGAACGCCGTGTTCATCGTCGACCAAGCGTATCGAGAAGATGACGCGTCCGAACGGCATGGACGTCGCCAACATCATCACGACGCAGGTGTGGGCCATCGGCACCGACACCAACATCGAGCAGATGGTGCGCGCCGACATGGAGGTGCTGCGTGCGATGCCCGGTGCGTGATCGACGCGACGGTGAGTCACCAGGTGCCGCTCAGCGGCGGCGGCTGGGGCGACGGACTCAAGGCGACGGCGGGCGGCGATCCGAACAAGGACGACGTGCCCGCCGCGCGCTACACGGTCAGACGAGCATGCCATCGACACGCTGGGCGTGAAGCTGGAGGCGGGCCGCAACTTCCGCGCCGACGAGATCCGCTATCGTGAGCCGAACAAGAGCCAGCCGATCGACGACTGTCATTATCACGCGCGCGGTGGCGAAGGACCTGTTCCCCGATGGTCGCGATCCCGGTGGGCCAGACCGTCTATGACGGCAACGATCGCCCGATCACGGTCGTCGGCATCATCGAGCTGATGCACGGCGCCATGGGTCGGGCTGGGACAAGCTCGACCACGTGATGCTGTCGCCGGAGATCGCTACTGGACCTCTGGTCAGGTACACTCGTTCGTGTCGAGCCAGGGCAGCTCGACAATCTGCTGCCCGTGGTCGAGCAGAAGCTCATCGAGCGCGATCCGAACCGCGTGATACGCAAGGTGCAACCGATGAGCGAGATCGCCGCACGCAGCTACGAGGACGACCGCGCCATGTCGGTCGTCCTGCAGCGTCGTCGTGGTGCTGCCTGATCGTCATCACCGCGCTCGGTATCATCGGTGCTCGCCAGCTTCAGCGTGAAGACCCGCACCAAGCAGATCGGCACGCGTCGCGCGGTGGGCGGCGCGCAAGCTCGACATCGTGCGCTACTTCCTGCTCGAGAACTGGATGATCACGAGCCTTCGGCGTGCTCGGCGGCGCCATCCTCGCCGCGGGTCTCAACTACTGGCTGGTCACCGCGTACTCGCTCGACAAGCTGAACCCGCTGCTATCATTCCTGCGCGGAATCATCGGCATCTGGTTCCTCGGCCTGGGCTCGGTGCTCGGCCCCGCACGCCGCGCGGCGCGATCCCGCCGGCCGTCGCAACGCGCACGGTCTGACGCGAAAACGGTCACCTTAGGCAGAGTACACGCATTCCTTTCCAGCAACGAGCGGGCGTCCGGCGATGACCTGATTGAACAGGTCGTCGCATGGTCGGTCTGGCGTGGCGCACGGTCCTCATCATTGACGACAACGAGGCGGTGCGCCGGGCGCTCGGAGCTGCTCTATTCCCTGCACGATATCGATACGGTGTCGGCCGGTTCACCGGCCGACGGTCTCGCCCTGCTGGACGGAACGCGACACCGACCTCGTCGTTCAGGACATGAACTTCACGCGCGACACGACCTCGGGCGAGGAGGGGATCGCGCTGTTCCGCGCCGCTGCGCGAGCGCGATCCGGATCTGCCGATCATCCTGCTCACCGCATGGACGCACCTCGAGACGGCGGTGCGAGCTCGTGAAGGCGGGCGCTGCCGACTATCTCGCCGAAGCCGTGGGACGACGAGAAGCTCGTCACGGCCGTCGAAGAACCTGATCGAGCTGCGCGCGAGCCTGCGCGCACAACAGCGCATGGCGGCGAGCCGGCGCGCGGCGCGCGCAGCGCCTCGCGCGCGAGCACGAGCTCTGCGACGTCGTGTACGAGAGCGATGCGATGCACGAGCTGCTCATGGTGGCGACGCGCATCGCGCATGCCGACGTTCCGGTGCTGCGTGACGGGCCCGAACGGTGTCGGCAAGGAGAAGATCGCAGAGATCATCCAGGCGAACTCGTGCGGTGCGCAACGGACCCTTCATCAAGGTCAACGTCGGTGCGCTGCCGGCGCGAGCTGTTCGAGGCGAGCTGTTCGGCACCGAAGCCGGCGCCTACACCGGCGCGACGCAGGCGCGCGCCGGTCGTTTCGAGGCGGCGGACGGCGGCACACTGTTTCTCGACGAGATCGGCAACCTGCCGCCGAACGGCCAGGCGAAGCTGCTGCGCGTGCTGCAGACGCGGCGAGTTCGAGCGCCTCGGCAGCACGCGCGACGCGACGCGTGCACGTGCGCGTGATCAGCGCGACTGAACAGCGACTCTGCCGGCAGCCATCCGCCAGGGACGTTCCGCGAGGACCTCTACTACCGACTGAACGTGATCACGCTCGTTACGCGCGCAGCTGTCGGCGCGACGCGATGACATCCTGCCGCTCGCGCGAGCATTTCCTGCGGGCCGGCGCAGCTGCTGGCGGAGGACGCGCGCGCGGCGCTCGTCGCGCATGCGTGGCCCGGCAACGTGCGCGAGCTGCGCAACGTCATCCAGCGCGCGATGCTGCTGGCGCCGGATCGGCACGATCACGGCGCGAGGATCTCGGTCTTCCCGCCGCCGGCGAGCACGCGCGTCACGAGGCTCGTGAACGAGCCCGACGCGACCGCCATCCGCGCCGCGCTCACCGCCCACGCCGGCGTCGTCGCCCGCACGCAGCCCGCGCAGCTCGGCATGAGCCGCCAGGCACTCTATCGGCGCACGGAGAAGCTCGGCGTCAGAGTGACTCGCGACCCTCAGTTCGCGCAGTTCACACTGCTTCGTCGGAGGTCGCCCGGTCATCGCATGTCCATGTGTCCGATGACGCGTTGCGGATCTGCGTGGTGACTCGCGCTTCTCGGTCGGGCAAGCTCAGCCTGTTGATCGTGGCGTACGATTGCGGCCGCTGCTTGCTCGGCGGCGCCACTCGTCGTGGCACGGACCGGCTGAGCGCCGGCTCGCGCTCGCGCTCGCCGCTCGTCTGATCTCCGCTGCGCCCTGCTCTTCACTGCAACGCGTGTGGCGTCGACCGCGCCTGCTGCGGGCGCTTCGGCGACGGCATGGGCGTCTCGAGGACCGCGACTTCAGCGCGAGCCTCGCCTCGGCACGCAACGACGACCTCGACGAGCTCGTCGCAGCAGTACAACGCGCTCAGCGCAGATCATGCGCGACGAGCGCCAGACGCTTGCATCAGCGCGAGCTGCTGCTCGACACCAGTCATTCAGGCCGACGCCGCCGCGCTCGTCTGACCAACGCGCGGCGGGCCGCATCATCTACGCCAACGTTGCCGCGCGGGCGTTTGTTCGGCGCCGGCAGATTGCTGGAAGGGCTTGCCTTCGACGACGTGCTGCGTGGCCGGTGCCGGAGTCGCTGCGCGAGGCGGCGCAGCACGGTCAGGACGGGATCTTCACCGTCGCGCTCGACAGTCAGGCGGAAGGCCTTCCACCTCTCGCACCGCGCGCTTCACGCTGAACGCGCAGCGCGCATCACCTGTTACCTGTTCAAGCAGCTCACCCAGGAGCTGCAACCGACAGGAGGTCGCGACCTGGAAGAAGGTGATCCGCGTCATCAGCCACGAGCTCAACAATTCGCTCGCGCCGATGTCCTCGCTCGCGCACTCCGGGCGAAGCTCATCACGCGGCAATCCGAGCCGCGAAGCTCGAGCTGATCTTCTCACACCATCGAGGAGCGCCCAATCACCTCAAGCGCTTCATCGAAGGCTACCGCGCGCTTCGCCAAGCTGCCGCGACCGCAGTTCGAGCTCGTCGACTGGCAGAGCTTCCTGGAGTCACTGCACGGACGATCCGTGTTCGGCGCGTCGGCAGCTGCCGCAGCAGCCCGGTTACACTTTGACGCGGGACAGCTGGAGCAGGTGCTGATCAACCTGCCTGAAGAACGCCCACGAATCGGGATCGCCGCCGGAAGCGGTGCAGCTCGGGATCAGATCGAACGCGCTCGGAACGCATCCGCATTCTGGATCGCGGCAATGGCATGTCGCAGCAGGTTCTGGAGAGTGCGCTGCTGCCGTTCTATTCGACCAACGCAGCGACCGGTCTGTCTCCGCTCAGTCGCGAGATCGTGATAAGCAATACGTAGCCT
>ERZ1370068.10708-contig-9383_pt1 | contig 41177 bp, 71 predicted proteins | sample MGYA00561227_ERZ1370068 | MGnify/ENA primary metagenome ERZ1370068 (study PRJEB38410, sample SAMEA6850437) | metagenome | study: Metagenomic assessment of the ecological functions of the soil: analysis of the soil microbiota associated with the... | reverse complement strand
AGCACTTCGTTCAGTTACGTATTGCTCGGTACGAACCAAGATGATCGCCAACAGGCGCGGAAAACGAGGTGAGCACTTCAGCCATACCAACCCCCGCGCAATCGCTGCAATGGGATTGCCATTTTATGGCTATTCTTCCCGCTATTCCGGCGGGCGGTCGTGGCGGGACGCGACGATTCGGGCGAGCGCGAGCTCACGTAGGCGGCGATCGCGATCATGTCCTGCAAGCGTCAGGGTCGCGATGACCGGCTTCATCGAGTTTCACGCCGGGACCGTTGCGATTCCCCTTCTGCATGTCGAGCATCTGCCTGCACGAGGTAACTCGGCGACCGTCCTGCAATCGGCGGCATGTCGGCGTACCGGTGAGGTCCGCGCCATGGCAGGTGCTGCACGCGGCCCGTCTTGCCCGCGACGATCTTTCCGCCGGCCAGGCGCGCGCCACCGGTCGTAACGAGCGCCTCGCCTTTCGCGATGCTGCCGACCGGGAACATACGCGACAAACGGCGACTGGCTCGTCGCGAAGTCCGTTCGGTCAGATGCGCGTCAACGGGCACTTCGACGATCCGGTCGCCGATGCGGCTCCGGTGCTCGTGATCGGCCAGCGGCGCACAGAGCATGCCGCCAGAATCTCCGTGCGCGGCGCGGTCTTCGATTCGACGCACCTTGATCCACGGCTTCGGCTTCAGCGCGCCGAAGTATTCGGCCGCTGTGCGAATGTCGGCGTCCGTCGCCGCCTTCGCCGGTGTCGACCATCAGCTGCGGCGGACGCATCGACGAAGCTCCGACGTCTTGCGCAAGCCGTGCTTGAAGTCGTTCACCTGCTGAATGAAGTAGTCGATCAGGCAGCCCGGCGATGCTCGCGTTTTCCGGGCCGGCCGAGCCCGTTCGGGTAATGGCAGTATGCGCACGCGCGTGCACCGTCGGCTATCGCGTCCATGCCTGACGACATCCGGCATCGGCGGATGCCCGTCAGGGTGCCAGTCTGGCGCGTCGGACGCGTTGCGCGCCTGCGTCAGCGTCATGCCGACGGTGCTGTTCGGACGTGGAAGATGGTGCCGTCGTCTTTGGGCCCTGGAACGCCGGCCGCAACCGGATACGCCCAGCCCGGAATGCCGGGCGCATTGGTGACGGCGGCAGGCCTGCTGGTGGGTTCTGCGCCTGAGGCGAGACCGCGGAGGCGACGATAGGTGACGGAGTGGCGAAGGTGACCGCTGTAACGAGTCCTCATCTCGCTGCCTCCTGCCCAGCTGACTACGATCCTGCCGCCGTCTTCATGAAGCCCGCGTGCTGCTGGGCCTGGTTCAGGCCACCTTCAGGCGTGTTCCAGCTGATCTGACCGTTCTTGTCCGGCGTCGACGCCGGTGGTCAGCTGCTCGGCCTTGGTCTGCCATGTCCGTGGCGAGCTTCTGCGCCTCGTCGAGCGACGTGGACATGCGGATCTTCTGCGCGATCGCAACGATGCTCATCGGACATCGCCACGACGTTGTTCGCCGCGGTCGTGACGTGCATGGAATGCATCTTCACCATCGCGTTCGCGTCGGCAGCATTCGCCGCGAGAGCTCGGCGTGCTGCGCGACGCCCTGCGCCGCCTTCTTGACGCCGTAGCCCATGCCCGGCCCCTGCGCGACGATCGTCGGATCGATCGCGTTGATGACGTGGCCGGCATGCGTCTGAATCATCGGCAGCGTCGTCGATTTCGCGGCGAGGCCCGCGTGCTGCGCGGCGGTTTTCGCTTCGGCCATCGCGGTCGGCAGCAGCCCCATGTTCATCGGCGTGCCGTTGAAGCTGTCGAGCACGTGTCCGATGTGGGTCTGCGCGGTTGCGCCCTGTCCGGCGAGCGCGCACCCCACGCACCGAACATGAGGAGCGAAATCCCGAGAGTGATCGAGGTAATAGAACGCACGGTGCACCTTCTTCGTGAAATGGCGAAAACGTTCGATGCGCGCGTTATGGCTTTGCCAGATGCCACACCATTCCGCGGCCGTCGCCGACCTTGTCGCCCGCGAGCCTTGTCCATGGCGAAGTAATACAGCGGCTTGCCCTTATAGGCCCACTGCTTCGAACCGTCGTCGCGCGTGATGACTTTCCAGTCACCCATGTCCTTGTCGGCGGCTTCGGCCTTCAGCACGGGCCAGTTGTTCAAGCAGTTGCCGGCGCACGCCGACTTGTTCGCCTCCTTGTCGTTGTCGAAGGTATACAACGTCATGCCCTTCGCATCCGTGAAGATGCCGTTGGCCACTTTCACCGCAGCCGGCATCGACGGCGCCTGTGCGATGGCATGCGCTTAATGCCAGAGCGAACGTCGCTGACGCCACAACAGTGATCCCCTCGCATCGCTTTCTCCTGACGTCGCTCCTCGAAGGCCGATGGACGCGGAGCGACGTGCGCGTCCGAGAACGGAAGCTAGCATAAATCCGACGCGTGAACGCATGAATCTATCCGGCTCAGGCGACGCAGCTGCGCACCAGGTGCGCGCGACATGCACAAAAGCGATAAGTAAGGTGCTGCGTGGGAGTTAGAAGCGATAAGTCGCCTACAAACTCAACCTTAGAGGATTTCCATGCTTGACTTCGCGCGAACAAGACTTTAGTTTCCGCACACTGTTTTGTCCGCTCATCCGTTTCCAGGAGGCTGCATGAAGACCTTCCGTAGTGTTCTTATTCTCTTGACGGTCTGCGCCGTGACATTCGGCTCGACGCGAGCCGCATTCGCGCAGCAGGCGACCATTGCAGGAACCGTTACTGATACGTCCGGAGGCGTGCTTCCCGGCGTCACGATTACCGTCGTCCATGAAGAAACCGGCAACACGTTCGAGGGCGTGACCGACGGCCAGGGCCAATTCCGTATCCCGGTCCGCGTTGGTGCCCACAGGCTGACGGCCAGCCTCTCAGGTTTCCAGACCTCCACGCGCACGGGGCTGCAGCTGCTGTTGAACCAGACGCTGGCCGTCACGCTCCAGCTGGGGCCGGCGACGCTCGCCGAGACCGTCACCGTCACGGGCGAGGCGCCGCTCGTCGACACGAAGGGCTCGACCGTGGGCGCCAACATCGACCCGCGCCAGGTGCAGGACCTGCCGATCAACGGCCGCAACTGGATGGACCTCACGCTGCTCGCCCCGGCGCACGACGCAATGAGGGCGGCGGCCTCGTGCAGAACCGCCAGGGCTATACGCCAGACCAACGTCGACGGCCAGCAGATCACGACAAACTATCACTCGACCCCCGACAGCGAGCAGGCGCAGATCAGTCGCGACGCGATCGCCGAGTTTCAGGTCGTCGCCAACCGCTTCGACGCGACGCAGGGGCGGTCGTCGGGTATGGTGGTGAATGCCATCACCAAGTCGGGAACCAACGCGCTCACTGGTACGTTCGGCGGCTATTTCCGGAACGACAAGCTCAACGCCGAGGACTTCATTCTCCAGCCGCGTCTTGCCGTACTCGAATCAGCAGCTCAGCACGACCGTCGGCGGGCCCATCGTTCGTGACCGCCTGCACTTCTTTGTCTCCTACGAATTCGAGCACGAGCCGCGCACGTTCAACGCCAACAGCGTCTACGCCTTCCTGAATCGGGACGTGACGTACTCGAAGAAACAGCATACGGCCACCGAACGCATCGACTGGCAGATCTCGCCCGCAGATGCGCCTGATCGGCCGTGCCTCCGAGTTCCACACGGATTTCTATAGCGGTGGCTCCCCGACCAGCCCGATTGGCGGTACTCGTGGACGCATCGCACCGCAGTAGCTTCGGCACGCTCACGAAAGTCTTCGGCACCAACGCCGTCAACGAAATCAAGGTCGGTCGCACCGATACGAGCGGCGGGACCAGCCGGATGTTCGCTGGAAGGGCAACGACTTCCCGTATCATCCGTCGCTCCATGGCGGCTCGCTCATCACCCAGTTTGCGGGCCTCACCATCGGGTCGTCGCCGCTCAACATCTTCCAGAACGACACGTCGGTGCGCGACGACTACACCACGGCGTTCGACGCGAAGGGGCGCCACGACATCAAGATCGGCGGGAGTACATCCGGTTCACCAACTCGTTCATCTGGTGCCTCCGCTGCGACGGCGTGATCGACGCCACGGCCGGCCCGGCCCCAAGCGCCGCCGTCATCCAGCAGATGTTCCCCAACATCTACGACGCGTCCACCTGGAATACGGCGCCGATCGCCGCGATGCGCACGCCGACCGGTGCGCCATTGGTCAGGTTCGCTCAGTCATCCTCGTCGGATACCGAGCATCGGTATGACGTCCTCCGGCATGTGTGGGGCGCCTGGGTGCAGGACGACTGGAGCATGACGGGCAGGCTGACGCTCAATCTTGGTCTTCGCTACGACCTCGATTCCAACGGTCACAACGAGAAGACGGTGTTCAGGCCGTGGTTGCCGGGCGGCCTGCCGATTGAAAAGACCAACTTCGCACCGCGCACCGGATTTGCCTACAAGGTGGACGACAAGACGGCCATCCGTGGTGGAGTACGGGTTGTTCTATGCCTTTGCGCCCAACGACGGCGTGCAGCAGACCGAGGGCTACCTGCACCGCTTCGAGAACCAGATCGCGTTCGATGGCCGCGACAACTTCACGACTGTCAGCGACAACTTCTTCGGCTGGTTCAACGGCCCGAAGCCGAGCTTCCAGCAGTCGCTCCAGAACGCCTGCGACGTCGTCAACCGCACGACCAACTGCGCGTTCCGCTCGCTGACGCAGGAGATCAACTACCCGGGACGCAAGACGTCCTATTCGCATCAGGCGTCCGTCGGGGTGCAACGGCAGATCGGCACGCAGGCGTCGTTGGAGGTCAACTACTCCTACACCGGCGGCCGACGCGAGGAGCCGACGCACCACGGTGAACGCCAACCTCACGTACGACCGGGCGACCGGAGCGAACATCCCGTTCACGAACATCGCGGCGCGACCGTTCCCGACGTGGGGCACGGTGAACTTTCGAGTTGCTCGATGGCTGGTCCAACTACCACGGTCATCGACTTCACGTTCACCAAGCGGTTCAGCCATCGCTGGCAGGCCAACGCGACCTATACGCGCGCGTATTTCAAGGATGCCAACCCGATGCGCGATCAGTGGTACTCGGGGCTGACGGGATCGTGGCGCGACGGACGCTCGACTTCCCGCTCGCCAGGATCTCGGAGGCGAGCACGGCTACGCGTCCGACGATCAGCGGAACCGCGCCAACGTCAACGGCGTCGTGGACCTCGGCTACGGCTACCAGCTGAGCGGGATCTACTTCTACGGTTCCGGAATGCGGTTTGCGACCACAGCCGGTACCGACCGCCGTCAGGAAGGCGGAAGCGGCGAGAACCGCCTCAGGGCCGACGGTTCCATCGTCCCGCGTAACAACCTGCTGGGCCGGCCGCTCCACCGTGTCGATCTGCGGTTGCAGAAGGGGATCCAGTTCAGCAAGAAGCTCAAGATCGATGGCATGGTGGAGATCTACAACGCCCTCAACCACCAGAACTACGGCAGCTACACCACGAACCTCGACAATGCTCGATACGGGCGGCCTGCCGCGAACGCGGCGCTCGCCTACCAGCCGCGCATGATGCAGCTCGGGTTTCAAGTTCACGTTCTGATCGATCGCGTTCGGTCCGTTCGATCGCTGATCGTTCTCGTTCTGGTCTGCCGGGTGCCGAGGCGCCCGGGCTTTCGTTAGGATTGCCGGATGAAACGCTCCCGTCCTTCTGCCGACTTGCGCTCCTCGTTTCGCGTCGTCACGATTGCGCTGCACGCGCAGCAGTCTCCCGCGCCGGCCAGAGGCTGCGTGGTCCGCCGATCTAGCGGACATCCGGCGAGTGGCGACGCTCATCCCAGGACGAAAGCCGCTGCGGATCAACGTGCTCAAGTTTGCGGAGAGCCATCGGACCAAGAACTTCTCGGTCAAGGGTGAGCCCGCAACGCCGAGCATCCAGGCGAGAACGGTGTTCCAGGTGGTCTATGCCGATGGAAACGTGATGGTGGACGCGGGCATGGATCTGCCGATGCACAAGCAGATTGGCCGCGGCGCCGAGGAACCCTACTTCGCCGAGCAGGCGCAGCAGGTCGACAAGGCGCTGCGCGGCGCGCGCGCCATCATCTTCACGCACGAACATGGCGACCACGTTACGGGTGTCATCCGGACGCCCTACCTCGCAGAGCTCGCGCCGAAAACCATCCTCACCCGCGCTCAGGTGCACACGCTCGAAACCACTCCGCAGTTTCCCGACCTGCGCATCACGGAAGAACAGGCGCAGCGATATCACATCATCGATTACGACCAGTACATGGCGTTCGCGCCGGGCTGGGCTCTCATCAAGGCTCCGGGCCATACCCCCGGTTCACAAATGATGTTCATCACGCTCGACTCGGGTCGCGAGTACTGTTGATCGGCGACGCCGCGTGGCACATGGACGGCGTCCGCAAGGTCACAGGCAAGGACGCTCCGTGGATCGTCGAGGACACGAGCGCCGTGAACGACCAGTTGAAGTGGCTGAACGGCCTGTCCAACGCAGCGAAAAGAATCTCGTCATCATCGCCAGTCATGATGATGACGAGCAGAAGGAACTGGTCGCCAAGAAACTGCTGGGCGGCCGACTCGAGTAGCTACCGCCGCGCGAGGGCGCTTCGCGGGAATTCTGCGCCGCGCGGCGCGGCGGTCTCGGCAGGTCGGGAAAGAATTCGAACAGATCCTTCAGCTCGTTGCCGTGCACGTCGCGAACCAGCTGCGGTTTTCGCGGGTTCGGAGGCGCGCCAATACCGCGTTCCCTGGGCGCGTGACTCGCCGGCTGCGGCGGACGCGCTTGCGCCAACGGGTCGCCGCCTGGCGTCGGCCGCGACGGCGCGCTCGCGCGGCCGCGCGGCAGGCGCACGTTCCGGCGGCACTCGACCCAATCTCGAGCGTCCGGCTGTTTTCGTCATGGCGCTCCGAAATCGCGTATACAATCCGCGGCATACCGGAGATCGCAACCGGTTGCGGGCAGCGAAATTGCTTCGCTCGCGCTCGATGCGAGCCGGGCTCGCGAAGGAGGAGTATGCCACCACGTGGCAAGAAGAAAACGAAGAGCGCGGCGCGGAAGACGAAGCGCACGGCACGTTCGCGTGCAGGTGCCTCACGGAAGACCAGCGCGCGCAAGACGGCCACCTCTCGGAAGCCAGCCGCAAAACGATCGGTGAAGCGGACCGCCAAGCGCGCAGCTGCAAGGCGCAGCCGCCAAGCGAGCACTGCGAAGCCAGCCGCCAAGCGAAGCGCCAGCAGCCGCAGCCGCCAACGGCCGCGCGGCGGATACCGGCGCAAGCCGCGCCGATCGTGCCGGCGTTCGGCGGCGCCATGGCTGGCGACGAACAGGATGAGATCATCATCTTGAGCACCGACGAGCTGATGGACGAGACCGATATCGACCTCGGCGGTGACGAAGGCGGCGACGACGACGACCTCGAGGGCATGTAGGCACAGAACTGGCAGCTGATCTCTCGTGAAGGAGGGCCATGCTGCAGCTCGCACTGCTATTCCTCGTCGTCAGTCTCTATCGCCGGTGCTGGGCTTCACCTGATCGCGGGTCGCGTCATTCGCAATCGCGAAGGTCCTCGCCGGCTTGTTCCTGCTGTTGTTCGTCATCTTCCTGATTCTTGCGATTGCAGGAGTCCGCAAGGTGATCTGCTGGCTAGGCGATTCGTGATTCAGTGGTTCGTGATTGAGCGAGCCGGTCGCAGTCGCTGAGTTCCGAACCACAGTCGCAGATCCAGCGCAATGTATGATTGAGCCGTTTGCGAACGGCTGGACTGAGCGTCATCGCCGTCGTGCTCGTGCTGGTCTCATGGCCTCACGCACAGGGCACGACCCCTGCATCTCCATTAACGATCGTTACGCGCGAGGGGCGCCGGCCCGTACCTACGACGCTCCTTAACGGCCAGGAATTCATCGCGCTCGACGAGCTGGCGTCGCTGTTTCAGCTGACGGTGCGCGAGGACGCGCTGGTCGGCGGTATCACGGTCACGTCACAAGGGCCGGACGATCGTTGCGTCCGCCGATCAAGCGATGGCATCGGTCAATGGACGCGTGGTCACGTTGCCCGCGCCCGTCGCTCGCGTCGGACGGCGACTGTTCGTCCCGATCGATTTCATCCCGCGCGCCCTGGCTCCCATCTACGATTCGCCGATCGACCTCCGGCGCGCGCGTCGCGTCTGCTCATTGTCGGCGCCATCCGCGTCGCCCGGGTAGTCGTCCGCATCGATGCCGCCGGTCCGCCGACGCGCGCAACCATCGAAGTGACTCCCGCTCTCCTCGTCAGCGCGGCATTCGATGCCGGACGCGTCCTGGTTCGCATCGAGGCTGATGCCGCTCGACGCGCCGCCGCCGCCCGCAGCCGCCGGGCTGATCGAGCAGATCCGAACTGGCGATCAAACAACGACGGTTGCGATTGCGCTCAACGCGCGCGCAGGGACGCCGCGGGTGTCCACGACCACGAGCACGGAAGCTACGCGCGTGTCGATCGAAATACCGCTCGCGGCGCAGTCGCAGGACACCAATGCATCGCCCGTTCGCGCCACCAGGCGACGCCGCCTCCGTCATGCACCGGTCCCGGGCGAACCGCTGCCGCCTCTTCTCGGGAGTCGCACCGCGAAACTGCAGACGATGGTGATTGATGCCGGCCACGGAGGCGATGACGCCGGCGTGCACGGGCCGAAGGGCACGCTCGAAAAACAGATCACGCTCGACGTCGCGCGGCGGCTGAAAACACTCGTCGAGACGCGCCTCGGCGTGCGCGTCGTCATGACGCGGGATGATGACCGCAGCGTGTCAGCTGACGAGCGGGACGCCATTGCGAATAACAGCAAAGCGGACCTGTTTCTGAGCGTCCACGTCAACGGCGCGCCGTCGGCAGGCGCTCAAAGGTGCGGAGGTGTACTACCTCCGTCTCGACCGCGCCGGCGAGGAGGCGCGTCGCAGCGCCGCAGCAACCGAGCTCGTGCTGCCCGCGCTTGGCGGCGTCACGCGACCGATCGACGTCATTCGATGGGATCTCGCGCAGGCGTCGCACGTCGGTGCTTCGTCTCGCTTCGCCTCGATGCTCGAAGAGGAACTCGAAAAGCACGCGCCCATGGGACCGCGCCCGCTGCAGCAGGCGCCGATGCGCGTGCTCAGCGGAGCGAACATGCCCGCGGCGCTCGTCGGAGATTGCCTATCTCACCAACGCCGAACAGGAGCAGGGCGTCCAGTCAGCCGACTTCCAGACCGGCATCGCGCAGTCCATGTACGACGCGGTCGTCCGGTTCAGGACGTATCTCGAGGCTGCTCCAACGCCATGACGCGAAAACGCTGGCTGCAGATCGCCGCCGTCCTCGATCGTCGTGGTCGTCGTCGCGTGGGGCGCATCACGCCTCCTCGAACGGGTCGTGTCGCCTCCTCCGGAAGAACCGGCCGCGGCGGCGGCCGTCGCGCCGCCGGCCGCAACGTTCCGCACATCATCGCCACGTTGTACTACGGAACGTCCGACGGCCAGGCGCTGGCCGCGGTGAAGCGCGAAGTCCCGCTGGCGAGACGGTCCGCGCGCACAGGGGCGTCAGATCCTGCAGAGCGAGCTCGAGGCGGCACCTGCTCCATACTCTCTCTCATTCCGCCGGGGACGATGCTGCGCGCGTTCTACATCACCGAGCGCGGCGATGCCTTTCGTCGATCTCAGCCCCGAGGTGTCGACGATGCACCCGGCGGCTCGACAAACGAGCTCCTCACCGTCTACGCGATTGTCAACGCGGTCACCGCCAACCTCTCGTCGGTGGAGCGCGTGCAGATTCTCATCGGCGGCAAGCAGGCCGATACGCTCGCGGGCCACGTCGACTTGCGGCGCCCGTTCGAGCGCGACACGTCGCTGGTACGGAGCACGCAGTGATACATTACAGTGACGACTCCATGCGATCTGACGGACGCCTCGACGAACAGCTTCGACCCACGCGCATCACGCCGAACTATCTGATCCACGCGGAAGGATCGGTCCTCGTGGAATCGGGCAAGACGAAAGTGATCTGCACGGCCAGCGTCGAGGACCGCGTGCCGCCGCTTCCGCCGCAACTCCGGCAAAGGGTGGGTCACCGCCGAGTACGGCATGCTGCCGCGCGCGACGACCACGCGCACGCAGCGCGAGGCGTCGTCGGGACGGGTCGGTGGACGAACGCAGGAAATCCAGCGACTGATCGGACGATCGCTGCGGGCGGTCACGAAGATGGAGCAGCTCGGCGAGCGGACCATCACGCTCGACTGCGACGTCATCCAGGCAGATGGCGGCACCCGCACGGCGTCGATCACCGGCGCATTTGTCGCGCTCGTGCTGGCCCTCAACAAGATGCGCGAGCAGGACATGATCCGCACCATGCCCGTCCAGGATTACGTCGCCGCCACCAGCGTCGGCATCGTCGAAGGGACGCCGATGCTCGACCTCGCCTACATCGAGGATTCGAAGGCCGACGTCGACATGAACATCATCAAGACCGGCGCCGGCCTGTACATCGAGCTGCAGGGAACGGCCGGAGGCGATGCCGTTCGGGCGCGAGGCGCTGAACCGCCTGCTCGACCTCGGCGACACCGGCATCCGGCAGCTGATCGCGCTGCAGCGAGGCCACGTCGGCACCATCCTCGGCAAGTAGGGGCGGGTCCACGCCGGGAACGCGATTCCGTCGAAGGCGGACCCGCCACGCATGCGCACACTGCTCGTCGCGACGACCAACCCGGGAAAGCTGCGCGAAATTCGCGCGCTCATGTCGGACGCGCCCGTCCGGCTCGTCGAGCCTTGCCGACGTTCCACCCATCGAGGAACCGGAGGAAGCCGGCGCGACGTTCGAGGAGAACGCGCGTCTAAGGCGCGTCATTACGCGCGTGCACAGCGGGCTGTGGACCGTGGCGCGAAGATTCCGGGTCTCGTCATCGATGCGCTCGGCGGCGAGCCAGGCGTGCTGGTCAGCTCGCTTTCTCCGTCTCGATGCGATCGTACCCGGAACGATTTGCTGAAATCTTCCGCCGCCTCGATGCATCTCCAGGCCAGCCACGCCGCGCTCGCTTCGTCGCGGCGCTCGCCAGCGTCGAACCGCGGAGAAGTCATCTACGAGACGACCGGCGTCGTCGAGGGAGCAATCGCCGATGCGCCACGAGGCCGCGGCGGGTTCGGATACGACCCCATTTTTTTCTACCCGCCCTACGGACGCACCCTCGCGGAAGTCAGCGACGCGGAAAAGATCGCCGTGGCCCATCGCGGCGTCGCATTTCGGAAGTTTGCCGATTGGCTGAAAGCGGGAAGGAACGATGAACGGAGAACGATGTTGTTCTCCGTTCGTCACCCAGAGTCTGGCCGCGGACGATGGTTCGTCCGGGAGTTCGAGGGCAGGGCGTCTTGGCCGGTCGGTCTTACGGCTCGTGAGGTAGGAACTGCACCGACGGCCTGGCGGGTTACAAGTCGTTAGGTCCGAGTGGCTCGAGCCTGATCGGACCGCATAAATGCGCCATCCCGTGTGCGAAACAGAAACTTGGCATCGACAAGCGCACCGAGCAGCGCATCACACGCGGCACGGTCGAGGCCCCAGAGCCGCTGCGCCTGCGCCGTCGTCAACCGCAATCCGGGCATTTCGATGTACTCGCCCTGAACGCGTCGTGGTAACGTCATCAAGCGGCTGCTGTGCTGGCATTTGGTGACTCCCTATTCCCGAATCGAATGTGAGTATCAGTCGCATCCGAAAGGAGCAACGCATGTGCCACGCTTGGGGCGGCGTCATCAGTTTGAGCGTCGCACGCGGTGATCCTTAACGAAACCAACACCTTACGCTTGAGTCGGGCGCGTAACCTATTTATTTCCAGGCCTTTAACTCCTAAAAGCGTGTATAGCCGGTGACGTAGGTCTGTAAAGAAACCGGTCAGGAAACTCGGCCGCTGCGACAGGTTGCGCGTCTCGTTCCGCGCCACCGCCGCGTGATAGAGCGCGCGGAAGGAGCGCGGGGCACTTGCGTTGCACATCGCGAACGTGGAGACACACATGCCGATGAACCTCGAGCTGCACCGCAGTGATGAAAGCGTCTGGGACCGCGCCGATGATCGCATCAACTGGGATGCCGAGCGCTGGCTGCTTGCCGGCGCCGCGAGGCGCTTTCTGATCGCCGGCCTCCGGCGCCGCTCGGTGGCCGGCCTGGCGCTCATTCTCGGCAGCGGCGCGTTGGCGTGGTGGGCGTCGTCTCACACTGGATCAACGCCGCCATCGCCGTGGCCGTTGTGCGCGGTGCTGCTCGTCGCGCGCGCAGGAAGATGCGGTCGGCGAGGCGTCGCAGGAGTCGTTTCCCGCGAGCGATGCCCCCGCCTGGACGCCGACCACCGGGCATACGACCACGGCGCCGACCAGTCCTCGCGGCCGCTTCGCCGTCGCACTAGGGACCGCGCGATGGCGATCCTGCTCGCCTATTTGCAGGTCCCGCTGTCGTGGCGGAGAGATTCTGACGCGCATGGGTCGCGAAGCGGCTGACCGACGACATCTTCGGGATGTCAGCGCGACTCTCGTACTGTTGCCCAGTTCTGCATGACGCCAAAGGCCTCTGCGAAAGACGCGCGCCTGATCAATCTGTACGGACCTCTCAACCTCTTCAGAGAGGTCCGTATGACGACGACTCTCCAGACGCGTGCTGATTGGACGGATCGGTTCAGTCGTCGGCGCCGCCGCCCTCGCGCCGCGCACGGCCGAGTGCGCAGGCCGCGCAGGCCGCGCCGCCGCCGCTCCATCCCTTCGATGTCCATCGCGATTACAACCCGACCAGCGGATCCGGTGAGCTATCCCGGACCCGGACATCCGTCACCATCGACCCGGCGTTCAACGCGCTGCGCGTCAACAACAGCGCGATTCACCGGCTCTGGACCGGCGGCATGTGGTCCGAAGGACCGGCATGGTGCAGCCAGGGCAAGCTACCTGGTGTGGAGCGACGTCCCGATGGGCGTGCAGCGCCGCTGGATCGATGACGACGGCCGCGTCACGGTGTTCCGCAACCCGTCGAACAACAGCAACGGCAACACGTTCGACTTCCAGGGACGCCAGGTCACGTGCGAGCACGCGGGCGCCGCGATCGTCACGCTACGAGCACGACGGCTCGATCACCGTCGATCGCCGAGACCTACATGGGCCAGCGCCTCAACTCGCCGAACGACGTGGCGCCGCATCGCGACGGCAGCTACTGGTTCACCGATCCGCCGCTGCGGGCTTCACGCTGTACGAGGGCGCGCCGGAAGTCGCGGGCGGCGCGGCAAATGCCGACGGGCCGATACAACTCGCGCGCGGGGCAGGCGATTGGCGTCGGCACCGCGAAGCGCGAGATCATGACCGCCAACGTCTACCGCGTCGATCCGCAGAGCGGGCGCGTCGACATGATGGTCAGCAGCACGAACCTTGCCGGCAATCCGAACGGCATCGCATTCTCGCCTGACTACAAGAAGGTGTACGTCGTCAACGCGGGCAACGTGCACAGCTTCGATCTCAGCGCGGACAACAAGTTGTCGAACCAGAAGGAGTTCAGCAATTTCATGATCGACGGCATCCGGTGCGGGACCGATGGCATCCGCGTCGACGTGAATGGCAACCTGTGGTGCGGCAGCAACGCCGGGCGCAACCTCGGCTACAGCGGCGTCACCGTGTGGTCGCCCGAAGGCAAACTGCTTGGTCGCATCCGGCTGCCGGAGACGTGCGCGAACCTGGCGTTCGGCGGACCGAAGACGGAACCGTCTGTTCATGACCGCGGCGCAGTCGCTCTACTCGGTCTACGTCAACACGCAGGGAGCGTCGCCGGGCTAGACAGATACACCATCCGAAGCCGTACTCTTCTTACCGCGTGGTCGCGCCCTTTCTCGAGCACGAGATGGGCGCGTTCCCGCGTCGGGACCACGTTCTCGCGAAGGTTGACGAGATTGATCGTCTGCCAGATGCGCCGAGCGGTTGCTTCGGCCTCGGCCGCCGTCAGCGCGGCGTATCGGTGGAAGTATGACGAGGGGTCCTGGAAGATCGTTGAGCGCAGCTTCAGGAAGCGCTCGATGTGCCAGTGCTCGATGTCGGACTCGTTGGCGTCGACGTAGATGGTGAAGTCGAAGAAATCCGAGACGAACATCGCCGGAGGCTTCTTCTGACGCGACCCGGTCTGCAGCACATTCAGCCCTTCGACGATGACGATGTCAGGCTGATGGACCGTCTGATACTCACCGGGAACGATGTCGTACGCGAGGTGCGAGTAGACCGGGCGCGGTGACTTCGGGAAGACCTGACTTCACGTCCGACAGGAACCGCAACAGCCGGCGGACGTCGTAGCTCTCGGAAAGCCCTTGCGCTGCGCGAGACCACGCGCTTCCAGTTCGCGCTTGCGGCAGCAGGAAGCCGTCGGTGGTGACGAGGTTCACCTGCGGGTGGCTCGGCCAGTGCGACAGCAGCGCCTTCAGCACGCGCGACGCGGTGCTCTTGCCGACCGCAACGCTGCCCGCAATCCCGATCACGTGCGGAATGCGGAGGTCCGCCGAGCCGCCGAGGAAGGTGCTCGTGGCGGCGTGCAGCTTCTGCGTCGCGCCAACGTACAGGTTCAGGAGGCGCGAGAGCGGCAGATAAACGTCGGTCACTTCGTCGAGCGACACGCGCTCGGTGACACCGCCGAGCGGACGAAGCTGCGCTTCCGACAGCGGCAGCGGCGTCGACGCGCGCAGCCGCGCCCATTCCGCGCGATTCAGATCCACGTATCGCGAGAGGTCGACCATTGTCGCTGGGCGGAATCGCCACTGGCGAATTGTATCTCGCTCCGATGAGGCCGGGACGTCGTCCGATGGAGGCAGGCCTTGTCAGGCCTGCCACACTAAGCGCCAGAACAAGGCAACCGTCATCGCGAAGCCGATCACGATCACGGCGCGCCTGACCGCCTTGCGTCCCATGCGCCGCGCCAAGCCGGCGGCGGCGACGCCTCCGATCGTGGCGCCGGCGGCCATCACGACGGCGTCGGGCACGCGCACCATGCCGGCGCGAAGATGAAGTACGCGGCGGCCACGGCATTGATGAAGACGGCCAGCAGGTTCTTGAGGCCGTTCATCTGGTGAATATCGTCGTGGCCGAGAATCGCCAGCGCGGCGAGCATCAGGATCCCCATGCCGGCGCCGAAATATCCGCCATAGACGCTCACCAGGAACTGAAAGATCATCGCGGCCGAAAACCACGCCGATCCATGGTGCTCAGGGGCCACGTTGAGGAAACGCTGGACGCGTTCCTGCACCGCGAAGAGCAGCGTCGCGAAAGAATGAGGAGCGGTGCGAGGCGATCGAAGAGCTCCGCGGGCGTCACGCGCAGCAGCATCGCGCCGGCGATTGCACCGGCGACGCTCGGAACGATCAGCCAGTAATCCGCGGCGCCGTGTCCTGCAGCTCGCGCCGGTAGCCCCACGACGGCACCGAGCGATCCAGGCCACACCGCGGCGGTGTTGGTGGCGTTGGCGATGATCGGCGGCACGCCGAGCCAGATGAGCGTCGGAAAGCTGATGAGCGATCCGCCGAAGGCAATCGCGTTGATGGCGCTCGCGATGAAGCCGGCGACGAAGACCAGGATGTTGTGAACGAGTTAGTCACGTGGAGGCCGAGTCCTTTCGACCCGGCAGATCAGCGCCAGTCTTCTTCAGATCGCGGCGCCCGCTTCCCTCGTGCCGAGCGAGCCGCCGATATCGCGCGTCGTCTCGCCGGCGTGCACGGCCTGCTTCCACCGCGCGCTCGATCCGCCGCGCATCGTCCGCGCGTCCGAGCGTCTCGAGCATCAGCGCGGCCGACAGGATCGCGCCGATCGGATTCGCGACGTTCTTTCCCGCCAGCGGCGGCGCCGAGCCGTGGACCGGCTCGAACATCGACGTGCGGCCCGGATGAATGTTACCCGACGCGGCCATGCCCAGGCCGCCCTGCAGCGCGCCGCCGATGTCGGTGATGATGTCGCCGAACAGGTTGTTGGTGACGATCACCTCGAACTGACCGGGACTCTGCACCAGGAACATCGCGAGCGCGTCGATGTAGCAGATGCGTCGCCTCGATGTCCGGGATACTGCGGCGCCAGTTCCTTGAACACGCGCTGCCACAGCGCGTGGCCGTGCGTGCATCGCGTTGCTCTTGTCCGCCATGCAGACCTTCGTGCAGACCGTGCGCCTTCGCGAACTCGAACGCGTGCCGGACGATGCGGTGCACGCCCTTGATAGGTGTTGACCTCTTCCTGGATCGCGATCTCGTCGTCGGTGCCCGGCCTTGAAGCGGCCGCCGACGCCGACGTAGAGCCCTTCGGTGTTCTCGCGGAAGACGACGAAGTTGACGTCGCGCGCGTCCGCGGTTCTTCAGCGGACAGAGCCGGTCGTCGAGCAGCCGGACCGGCCGGTAGTTCACGTAGAGATCGAGCTCGAACCGCGTGCCGAGCAGGATGTCGCGCGCGTGGCGGTTGTCGGGCACGCGCGGATCGCCGAGCGCGCCGATGAAGATCGCGTCGAACGATCGCGCAGCGTGTCGTAGCCGTCCGGCCGGAATCGTGATGCCCGTCTTGAGGTAATGGTCCGCGCTCCACGGCAACTGCTCGAGCTCGAGGCCGCCAATAGCCTGAAGCACGCGGCTGGCCTCCGCGACGACCTCGCCGGCCGATGCCGTCGCCGGGAATCACCGCGATCGCGCTGCGTCATCTACTGCCCCTGCGCTGGCTGAGCTGCTAATCATAAGAAAAGATTTGTGCATCATCAGCGAAGAACGCTGATATTCGCGCCGGTTATGCGTGGCGATACACGCGGCCTCACCGACGGGCGGTAACGGTGCACGGCCGAGGGCGCGAGAACAAATCCGGTGATTTGGATCTCGGCACTACACCCAAGGTGGATTATCCCGGCCCCGGCGACAGCGACGGGGCCGACACAGCAGCCGATGTCCGCAAGGACTTACCGATCTGAACACCCGGTGGGCACGCATGTTTTCCTTGGGGCACGACGACAAGACGTCAAATAACAACTCTACGGAGCGAATCAATGCACGCACGCATTAGTGCTCTGCTTCTGGCGTTGGTCTTGGCCTTAACCGGCCTGGCAGCCGCTCAGGGAGACGACGGGCACCATCAGTGGTCGTCTTCGCGGACCCGCAGGACCTCGCGGTGCCCGAGCGCGACGGTCACCAGTCACTGGACCTCGAGGCGTCAAAGACCAGCCGTAACCGACAGCGGCAGGACGCTTCAACGGTGCCCACTTCCTCATTCGCCGGCAGTTCCTACTAGCGATCGGAGCCGAGCTCCTGCGGGCTTCAAGGATATGTGCAGCAGCCGAACGAGACGTCGACGTCCGCCTCCGAGCCAAGACGCGCCGATCTGCCGACTTGACGATGCAGGCATCGGAGCGCTCACCGAGACCGTCGAAGTCAGCCGGCGCGGCCCCGCCGGTCGTTGACACCTCTCGACCACCACTGTCGGTGCGCCGACTCCGACAGCCCGACGCCATGCGCGCTGCCGGTCGGCCGGTCGACTTCGCACGAAACCCTCTATCTCCAGCCCGGGCGTCAGCAGTTCGGCGGAGCCTCGGGCATCGGTGAACCCGTCGATTCGCGGGGGCAGCAGGTCTCGTGGAAAACCACGTGCGTGATCGACGGCGCCAACGTCACCGGCACCGGCTTCGATCGCGCGGCCTTGGCATCGCGCGCGGCGGTCAAATGCGGTTCTCGATCGTTTGGCAACGCGACGCCGTGCGACTTCATCAAGGAAGTCCAGGTCAAGACCGGCGGCTACGAGGCCGAGTTCGGCCAGGCGACCGGCGGCGTCGTCAACGTCGTCACCAAGAGCGGCACGCAACCAGTTCCGCGGATCGGCTGTTCGCCTACGCGACAGCCGCAGCGGCCTGGAGAGCGACTGGAAGCAGTTGCAGGCGACCGAACGGCTCGGTGAACACGCTCAGCACGTCACGACCAGCGACGTGCGGCGTCGAAGGCGGCGGCCGTGTGATCAGGACCGCGCTGTTCTTCTTCGGCGCGATCGATCCGTCATGGCGACGTCGCGACGTTCACCGCGCCGCCGGGCTTCCCGCTCGCGCAGCCTCGGCGGGCGTCGATCGCGATCGCCGCACGATCTCCTACGCGGCGAAGGCGACCGTTCAGCTCAACAGCAGCCACCGCGTCGACGCGTCGTTCTTCGGCGATCCGTCGACACGGCCGACACCGGTCCGCAGCGGACCTCAGCGCTGCTCGGCACGATCACCGTCGTGGCTTCAGCACGCTCGACTACGGCGGCCACCAGCAGACCGTCCGCTACGACGGCGTCGTCAGCCAGCAGCTTCCTCGTCGAGGCGTCGTTCGCGCGCTCGCTGAACACGATCAGCGAGGCTGCCCTCGGTCAACGACGTGGCGCGTCACGGACACGACGGTGGTGCCCAACATCATCAGCGGCGGCATCGGCAGCTACGAGCAGGGCAACCGCAGCCTCAGCAAGCAGTGCGCGGTGAAGGCCACGAACATCTTCGGCGGCCACCAGGTCAAGTACGGCGTCGAGTATCGACGACGTGACTACGCACGCAGCTCAACCAGCGCACCGGCCCGACGTTCATGGCGGCGGACGGCCGGCAGACGGCGACCGGCGCGCGATCGACATCATCCCGCCGACGTCGCGCTTCGGGCAAGATCTATCGGCGTGACCCGCGCGAACTTCAACGACCGCGCGCGACACGCCGCAGAACTACGTCGAACTTCTTCGCTGCAGGACACGTGGAGGGTCGGCGATCGCCTGACCATCAACCCGGGCATCCGCTACGAGCAGGAGAAGATGAGCGGCACGATCATCAAGGACTGGCAGCTGAAGAACAACTGGGCGCCGCGGATCGGCGCGACCTACGACCTCGACCGGCGACGGCAAGACGAAGCTGTACGGCAACTACGGGCATCTTCTACGCGCGCATCCCGAACGACCTGGCGGCGCGCGCGCTCTCGGCCGACGACGGCTTCACGCGCGGCGACTACTTCGACGCCGAACCTGACGCCAGCCGATTCCCGGACGGCGCACGACGCCGGCCGGCGGCGCAGTCACGACGCAGCACTTCATCCTCGCCGGCGTGGGCGCCGACACGATCGATCCGAACGCGAAGCTGTCGTACTACGAACGAGTTCGTCGCTCGGCATCGAGCGCGAGATCATGCCGAACACGACGTTCGGCGTGCGCTACGTCATCCGCAACATGCCGCGCGTCCTCGAGGACGTCGCGAACTGCCCGATGGCGGCGTACGACCTGGCCGCGACGTCAGCGTCTGCGGCAGCGTCGAGTACATCTGACCAACCCGCAAGCGCGACGCCCGCCGATCCGGACGCCATTCGGCGTCCAGCGTTCGCGTCGGTGCGAAGTTCGACGATCCGGTCCACAAGCTACGACGTCGCTCGGAGTTCACGCTGAACCGGCGCGGCGCGAACTGGATCGGCGATGGCCTCGTATCGCTACTCGCGGCTGCGCGGCAACTTCGAAGGGTTCTACCGCGACGACAGCGGCCAGTCGGACCCGGGCATTTCGTCGCTCTACGACTTCCCGACCAACGATCCGAGCTACACCTCGATCGGTGGCAAGCAGTTCGGCTACCCGGGCGACATCCGGTTCCTGGGCGACGCCAACGGCATCCTGCCGCTCGACCGGCCGCACCAGTTCAAGCTGAACGGCAACTACATGTTCGGCAGAACCTGAACCTCGGAGCCAACATCAACCTCGTGTCGGGCAAGACCGCTCCACGCCGATGGCGGCCAACCCGAACTACGGCAGCCTGGGTGAAATTCCGGTGGCCGCGCGCGGCTCCGGCATCCAGACGATCGACGGCTTCATGACCCGGTCGCCGTTCGAGAGCCAGGTTGACCTGCAGGCGTCCTACGTCGCTGCAGATGCGGGCGCAGCAGGCGCGTCACGTTCCTCGCGGACATCTTCAACCTGTTCCAACCAGACGCCGCGTCACCTCGCTACGATCCAGAACACGCAGCTCGCCTACCGGACCGGTCAACCCGGACTTCGGCAAGCCGGTCAACTCGCTCCTGAGCGGCACGCCGCCGCAGTTCAGGCGCCGCGCAACATGCGCCTCGGCGTCCGGTTCGAGTTCTAATCGCTCGTTCGCATCCGCGTAAGATGGGGGCCCACTTCGGTGGCCCCCTTTTCTGGTTACGTATGGGCGAACGAGCATCTCCTCCGCGCTTGTCTCTTGCTGCTGCTGGCGGCGCCGTGTATGCCAGCAGATCGCAAATCAGGCAGAGCCGCCGTCGGGCGATGGCGTTCTATCGGACGGGCCAGGAACACATGGCCGCCGAACATTTCGATTTCGCCACACAGGCGTTCACCAGCGCCATCGACAGGACCCGCTGCTCACCGTCGCGCATTATCCAGCTCCAGACGGGCGTATGAACCTGAAGCCAACGCGCTATGCGAGAGTGCGATCGCCACCGCGTACAGGGCGCCATCGAAGCGATGCGTGCGCTGCGACCTTCGCGAGACTCATGAGTTCCAGGGAGTCGATCGGCAGCGGGATGACGGATCACGAACTGCGCGGCGTCATCGAGCGCAGCCGGCAGAGGTGACGCCAGCCGACAATCATGGCGCTCGAAGAACGGCTCCGCGATCTCGAGGAGCAGAGACGGGACATCGGCACGACTTTCACGCCGCCGGCGGGCGTGCTGCTCGCGCTCGGCAGCGCGCACTTCCGCAGCGGCGATCTCCTCGGCCCGCAGAACTGTGAGTGGAAGGCCGCGGTCGCCGTCGATGCGATCGGCTGCGGAGAGGCGCACAACAACCTCGCGGTCGCTCTACGCGATGACGAGTACGGCAGACAGCAGGCCGAAGAACGCCGTCAAAGCGGCCGAAGAGTCCGGGTTACCGCGTGAACTCCGCGGCTGAAGACCGACATTCAGGCGGATGCCGTAAGCAACTCGTAGACGTCGGCGGGGCGTATCGGCCCCGCCCTACACGTCGATCTGCGCCCGCTGCAGCCGGCCGCTGAAGTCCACGTAGATCGACTTCCACTCGGAGAACACATCGAGCGCCGCAATGCCCGCCTCGCGGTGGCCGTTGCCCGTCGCCTTCGTGCCGCCGAACGGCAGGTGGACCTCGGCGCCGATGGTCGGCGCGTTGACGTAGAAGATGCCGGTGTAGATGTCGCGCATGGCGGCGAACGCGCGTGTTGATGTCGCGCGTGTAGATCGACGCGGACAGGCCGTACTGCGACGTCGTTGCCGATCGCGATCGCTTCCGCCGAGCGAGCGGCACCGCATGACCGACACGACCGGTCCGAAGATCTCTTCGCGCGCGATCCGCATCGACGGCGTCGACGTCGGCGAAGATCGTCGGCTCGTGGAACCAGCCGCGCGCATGCGCGCCGCTCCGTCGAGCCGATGCCCGCCGCATGACGAGCGTCGCGCCTTCCTGTCCGTGCCGATCTCGACGTAGCTGCATCACCGTCTGCAAGCTGCGACTCGCTGATCGACGGCCCCATCTGCGTCGCCGTCGACAGCGCCGTCGCCGACGCGCAGCGCCTGCGCGCGCGCGACGAACTGCGTCGAGGAACTCGTCGTATACCTTCTCGTGGACGACGACGCGGCTGGCGGCCGTGCATCGCTGTCCGGTCGTGCCGAAACCGCCCCACACGCAGCCTTCGACCGCGAGCTCCAGCTGCGCATCGTCCATGACCATGACGATGTTCTTGCCGCCCATCTCGAGATGCACTTTCTTGAACGCCGGCGCGGCGTTCTGGTTGACCGAGCCGGCCGACCGTCGGTCGAGCCGGTGAACGAGACGACCTGCACCGTCGTCGTGCGTCGATGAGCACGGTGCCGACGTCGGCGCCGCCGCCGGTCACCATGTTGACGACGCCTGGCGGAATGCCGGCCTCCTCGAGCACCTTGACGAAGTTCAGCGCGGACAGCGGCGTCAGCGATCGACGGCTTGAACACGACGGTGTTGCCGCACACCAGCGCCGGAATGATCTTCCACGACGGGATCGCCATCGGGAAATTCCACGGCGTGATGATCGCCGCAGACGCCGAGCGGCTGGCGGACCGACATCGCGAACTTGTCGCGCAGCTCGGACGGCACGGTCTGGCCGTACATGCGCCGTCCCTCGCCCGCCATGAAGAACGTCATGTCGATCGCTTCCTGGACGTCGCCGCGCGTCTCGTCGAGGACCTTCCCCATCTCGCGCGTCATGTCGCGCGCGAACTGTCTCCTTGCGGTCGGCGATCAGCTGCGCGGCGCGGAACAGCATCTCCGCGCGCCGCGGCGCGGGCACGAGGCGCCAGTCGGCATACGCGCGTCGGCCGCCGCGATCGCGCGCTCGGCATCATCGGCGCGTCGACTCCTGAAACACGCCGATCAGGTCGTCGTGGTTGGCGGGATTGCGGTTTTCGAAGAGCGCGCCCGACGACGAGCGGACCAGCGTCCGTCAATGAAGTTTTCGAAAATCGCCTGCGCCGGTGTTCACCTGGAGTGCATGATTTTGCCACTCGTGCCGCAACGGCAATCAGCTCTCGCAAGCCGAAGCGAAGATGCCGCGGTCGAGCCGCCACGTTTGCCAGATCTGACGCACACCCGACCCACACGCGTGAACGCGGCATCCAACATCTCGGCAACAAACGGGTTACAGCTCGCGGGCAGGCATGCCTGAGGGTGGCAACCGCGAGGACAGACGCAGGCAAGATTGCCGGAATTTGCCACAGCTTGCGGATTAATAAGGTGATCCGTTCGTGGCATGAATCCTGAATTATGACAGGAGTCAGAAGGGCGGGTTACTCAGATGGCTGACACGAACCAAATCGCCGCCACGCCGGTGCAGAAAGTGGTGGTCGTCAACGGCAACACCGAAGTGCTCGGGATGCTCGAGACCGTGTTGGACGCCGGCCGCTACGACATGGTGTTCGTCGAGTCGAGTGACCGCGCCTATTCGCAGATCAAGAAGGTCGTTCCGAACCTGGTGATTCTCTGCACGCGCATCGAGGAGCTCGATGGCTTCCAGCTGCTCGACGATGCTGAAGCTGGATCAGGAGACGAAGGACATTCCGATCCTGACGTATACGACCGAGTACGAGGGGCAGGATTTCGACTCCGGCGATCTCGCAGCTCGCCGATGACGAGGACGACTTTCTGCCGGCGCAGCGTCCGCGCTGCGGATGAACTGATTTCAGGTGACAGGAGGCAGGTGCAGGTGCAGCGCTCGCCGGAACCTGCCTCGCCAACCTCCAGCTCGCCCGCTGCCACCCTGCGACCTGCTATATTGCCGCGCGGATGGGTTCCGAATCAGACAAGCGCGACACCGAGCGCGTGCTGATTCTCGGCGATCTCCAGGGCGAAATCATGGTGTTCGAGCCGCTGCAGATCAAGGAGATCAGCCGCGGCGGCGCGTCGGTTGAAACCCGCTTTCCTCTCGCGCTCAACTCTCTCCACGAGCTGCGCCTGACGCTCGGCGCCAAGTCCGTCGTGCTCAAAGGCACGCGTCGCCCACTCGCGCATCTCCGACGTCGATCAGGAAATCGTGACCTATCGCACCGGGATCGAGTTCGTCGAGCCGTCCGACCGCGTGCGCTCCGGTGATCTCGGAGTTCCTGGAGACGCTGCAAGCCAACCGGCGGGGAGTTTAGCTGCGCAGCGGCGCGGACAGAAAGCCTGCAGCTGCCTGCTACTGCTGGCTGCCTGCTGTCAGCTGCCCGCTCATCTCGCTTTCAAGTATTCGAGGTAGTCGCCCGAGGCAATCCGCTCCGCGCGGCCGAGCGGCGCATTATAGAATTACGCCCACGCGTCCACCACGTTTCCATCGTCAAGAGTGACCGGTGTGACGAGCCGGGTGTAGAGACTTGTGTCCGGATCGGCGGGACTATAGCCTTCAATCTCATCCAGGACAGCGAGAACCGCCGGCGCGTCGGTCATCTCGTGCACCTCGCCACGAACGCGCGGTTGTCGCTGCCGGCAGGCACGGCGGCCGGGTAGATGCCGAGATCGAACAGCGCGGCCGTCATCCTGCCATTTCCCTTGAAGACGAGATGCGAGTCGATGCGGCGCCGCCCCGGCCTGTTGAAGGGCGTCATGAGCGTGCCGTAGAAGAAGATCAACTGGCTCACGACGCGGGCCGCTAGAACACCTGCTGACGGCGGAGGCGCGGCCTGCCGTCGCGCGGCGGTTCCCGGACGATGTGAGCAGGTCGAGCACCGCGGGCGTCAGATCGAACGAGAGCGAGACCGATTTGCCGTCCGCGCTCAGCGCAACGGAATCGAGCATGCCTTTGTAGGCCGGTTCGCGCGAGCCCTGCAGCTTTGCGAAGCGCGAGGAACCCCTGGACGACGTCGCGCAGGTTCTGCGCGGACTGCTCGTCTCGCGCTTCGGCGCGCACCCAGGCCGTGCAGGCCGCTGTCGAGGCGACCGCTGGCCGCAAGCCAGTTGATCGGCGGCAGCTGGTTGACGATGGCCGGTGGAAACGGCATGCGTCCCGACACCGAATCGAACTTCGCCACGCTCCACGCCGTCCCCTCGTCGACATCGCCGACAAGCGCCATGAACTCGCGGTTCGTGCTGATGCCATCGACAGCGCCGGCTTTCGCGTCGATCGCGCCGCGAACGCCGTCGCCAGCGCCAAACAGAATCAGCCCGGGTTCGACAAATGCCAGCGCCGCGTCGTGGGTTTCGTCGTGAATGGAAACGAAACGCGTGCCGCGATGTACTGAACGACCTGCGCGCCCTTGCTCGCGCATCGCCCTTCGATTCGGACTGCGTCGAAACGGCCGCGCGCAATCAACAGCGTCCCATCCATGCGCGCCGCCGCGTCATCCGGTCGCCATCGAGGCAACGAGCACGCGGTCGATATCGGTGTCGAAACTGATCCCGGTGCGCGCTTCGAGGCCGTCTTGACCGGGATTGCTGCGCTGGAATTGACGGAACCGGTCGTGGAAGGGCGAGCTCATCACCTGGCGCACGTCGGCGTAGGCAACCATTCGTGCGGTCCCGGGCACGTACGCCAGTTCAACCGGGACGTTGGAGCCGAGCGCCGCGAGCACCGACATTCCCGTCGCCCGTGCGACCAGGCCCGTTGCCAGAGCCGCCATCAGCACGCCGGCCGCCGCGAAGAAAAACACGCGTGTGCGCTTTGACATAGTCAGGCTCCTCGGTCTTGCCACTACGTAAAGGCTCCTCGTCCCGAAGAATTATACGAGGAGGGCCGGCAGTCGGTTTCGGCTATTGCTCCAGCACGTATTCGCGCCGTTCGATGGTGCGCATCGCCAAAAAGAGCGCGGCGATGGTTACAACGATCAGCGACGTCGCACTGACGGTCGCGGCCTGCAGGTAGTAGGCAATGGTCAGGTGGCGCAGGTAGCCCGGCAGTGTGAGCGCGACCTGTTCCCAGCCAAAGATAAACACGAGACCGGCCACCAGCGGCCGTTTGAAGGAGACCCCGGCCCAGAGGAACACCGCGCCGTAGGCAGCGAGGCCGAGCGCGATGAGGCCGAGGTCGCTGACGAGCGCACGAAAGAGCGTCGCCCATGTCCCGAAACGGCACCATGACCATGAACACGAGCGCCACCGAGGGCAACACGACGGAGATCACGCACAACAGTACGCGAGGTACTTCCCAAGGACAATCGCCCCGCGCGCGATCGGCCGCGTGAACAGATACGTGATGGTCTTGTCCTCGACTTCGTCGGCAATCAGCGACGTGCCGTAGAACAGACCCAGCGCCGGCACGATGAATCGCAAGTACAGGACGGACACAGCCGTTCCGAACGTCGGCTTCACTATCGACGCGACCACCGTTGATGATGAGCACCGAGCTTCCGTTCGCGAGCGCAAGCCTCGTCACGATTGCGAGCAAGACCGGCGCGCCTGCCGCCGCCGCCATGAACACCGTCCGGCGGGCCCAGAGCATCTCGCCCAGCGCGAGCTCGAATATCCGCCGCGTCGGCGCAAGCAGCGGCGGTCTCATGGCTTGACGAGATAGTTGAAGACCGCCTGCAGATTGTCGTCAGGCGAGGTGACTTCCTCGATGGCGCCTGCCTCGCCCGAGGCCGCGACCTCGGTCAGCCGCGAATAGAACACATCGGGTCGTGGCGTTTCGACGATCACCGCGCCGTCTTCGAAACGGAGACTCGTGATGTCGTCGCCGACGAGCAGCCGGCGCGCCAGTGCGCGCGGGTCGCCCGCTCGGATCGAGACGCGGTGCGGATGTTCATCGATGAGCGCACGAATCTGGTGGACATCGCCTTCCGCCACGATGCGTCCGTTGTGGATCAACACGATGTTGGCGGTCATCGCCTCGATCTCGTGGAGGATATGGCTCGACACGACGACGCTCTTGCCGGCGCGGCCCCACTCCTTGATCAGCCGAATCGTCCGGCGCCGCATGATCGGATCCATGCCGCTGAGCGGCTCGTCGAGGATGAGCAGCTGCGGATCGTGGGCGATCGCCTGCGCGAGCTTCACGCGCTGCCGCATGCCCTTGCTGTACGCGCCGATCTTGCGGTCCGCTACGTCCAGCAGGTCGACCGTCTCGAGCGCGCGCTGTGCGGCCGCGACGGCCGAGGCGTCCCTCCATCCCGTGCAGACGGGCGAGTGCCGCCACCCACTCGAGCCCCGTCATGTGTTCGTAGAAGGCGTCCTGCTCGGGACAAAACCCGAGACGCTGGTACTGCGACGGGTTACCCCATATCGGCTCGCCAAAGACACGGACGGTTCCCGCGCTCGGCCGCAGTTGTCCGGTCACCACCTTCATGAAGGTCGACTTCCCGCTCCGTTCGGCCCAAGCAAGCCCGTAATGCCGTCCGGCAACGCGACGGTCACGTCGTTCAGGCCCGACACGTGGCCGTACCACTTCGACAGGTGATCCGTCGCGACGATCATCCGACGACCTCGACGGCGCGGACGCGTCGTTCCAGGATGAAAATGGATATCCCCGAGCAAGACGCCAAGTGCGACCAGATGCCACCGACACCGGAACCGCGCTCTCAGCCACGTTGCCGAAAATGGCATCGGTCACGACGGCAAGTGTGTTCTGCGGCGACACCAACGCCCACGCCGGATTGCCCGTCGAGATGCGAAGGACGCCGTCGAGCGCGGCGCCGAAGAACACGATTCCCGCGCACAGCATCGACACGAAGCGGCGGCTGCGCGACAACGACGACAAGCGCCACCATGGTCATGACAGCCAGCGATACCTGGAGGAAAGAGGCGAGCGTGATCGCCGGGATGAGACGCGGATGGCTGGAGACAAACTCGACGCCGCCACTGAACAAGACCTGGAGGACGAGCAACAGCATGGCGGGAAGCCACGTGACAGCCACGAGAAACGCCGCAAGCGTGAAAAGCTTGCCGGCGATGTATTCGTGCCGCGTGATTGGCTTCGACAGGTAGATCTGAAGCGCGTTCGATTGCCGATCGTTGGCGATCAGGCCTGCCCCGGCATAGATGGTGATGAAAAAGACGAAGATGCGCTGCTGGTTCAGGAACTGGTGGAACGTCTGTTCGGTAGGCGCCAGAAACGACGCTTGCGCGATCGTCGTTCCCAGGTAGAGCTGGACGGCGCGCATGAGGAAGAGCGACCAGGAGAACAGCAGCAGACCGAGGAACCGCCGTTCGCGGAGGCGTTCCATGATGCCTGCGCGCGCGATGACCCACCAGGCGCGTCGATGGAGTGCCCGTTCGCCGGCGTAGTGACGGTAGCCCTGGTCATGAATGGGCATGCTTGCTGGACTACGGTCTCCTCGCCCAGCGCGCGGGCGAACACGTCCTCGAGCGACGGCACGCTCGGACGCAGATGCCGCACCTGCACGCCATGGCGCGCGGCCAGCTGAAACAGCAGCTGCGGCGGCTGATGCTCCGGCATGAAGACGCGCACCACTTCGCCGATGTCACCGTGGCATTCGAGCCCTCCGCGCGAAGCGCCTCGGCAAAGCGCGCCTCGTCACCCTTCACGCGCAGCTCGAAGACACGGCCCGATGTGCCCTTGAGCGCCTTGATGGGCCCCTGGGTCGCGACGGCACCCTTGTGGAGCACGACGACGTGGTCGCATGCAAACTCGACGTCGGGCAGCAGGTGCGACGACAGGATCAAGGTGATCGCTTTCGTCGTCGCAATGTCGCGCACCAGGGCGAGCATCTCGTCCCGCCCTTTGGATCCATCCCGTTGGTAGGCTCGTCGAGAAAGAGGAGATCGGGATCGTGGACGAGCGCCTGCGCCAGCTTGATTCGCTGTTTCATGCCGGTCGAATACGTTTCGACGTTGCGATACCTCGCCTCGCCCAGGCCGACATAAAACAGCACTTCGTGCGCGCGCTGCATCGCGCTGGCGCGCGGAAGACCGGCCAGCTCGCCGCAATACGCGACGAAAGAGACCGCGTTCATGCCGGGAATGTGCGCATCGTTTTCGGGCATGTATCCAACGCGAGCACGCACGGCGCGCGGCGCCTCGTTCACGTCATAGCCGAGCACGTGCATCCGACCGCTGGCCGGCGGCAGCAGGCCGAGCAGCGCCTTGATCAGCGTGCTCTTGCCCGCGCCGTTGGGGCCGAGCAGACCGACGGCACCTGCGGGAAATTCGACGGTGACGTCACGCAGGGCATGATGCTGGCCGTAATTGACGCTGACATTCTCCAGAACGACCGGAGAACGATCCGAACGATCCGGAACGATCGGTGTTCACAGCGTCCCGCGGAGACCGAGCGCATCGGCGCGCTCCCGCATGAACCTGATGACGTTGGCGACATGCTCCTCGAGCGGGAGGTTCAGCTCGTCGGCGCCGCGACGAAGATCGTCACGCGAGACGTTGCGCGCGAAGGCTTTGTCTTTCATCCGCTTGATCACCGAGGAGGGCTCGAGGTCGAGAATGCTTTTCGACGGACGCACGAGCGATGCGGCGGTCACGAAGCCCGACATCTCGTCACAGGCATATAGCGTCTTCTCGAGCCGGCTCTCACGCGTGATGCCCGAGTAATCCGCGTGCGAGAGGATGGCGCGCGTCACCCATTCGGGATACCCGCGCCGCTGAAGCTCGTCGCACCCTCGAAAGGGATGGTCGGCCGGCGTCTGATAGCGCTCGTAGTCGAAATCGTGAAGCAGCGCGACCACGCCCCATGCCTCCTCGTCTTCACCAAACGGTCCGCGCGTAGCCGCGCACCGGACGCTTCGACGGCGAGCGCGTGTTTGCGCAGGCTCTCACTCGTGGTCCATTCGGTCAGCAGCGTCCAGGCGGCCTCACGCGTCAGATGTGCGTCCATGGTTATCTCACCGGCCGCGGCGCTTCGCGCGCGAGCGTCAGTCCGCGGTGAATGACGGACGTGGCCTTCTCGGTTAATGAGTACTCGGATGAGCGTCGCCGGATCGGCCCAGATCGCGGCGTCGACGTCCGGAGCCCGCCTGCAGCGCGCCGCCTGACGGCCAGCACAGGTAGTCGATCAGCACGAAGTGATAGCGCACGCGCTGCTGCTCGTCGCGCATGATGCGGTCGAACACCTCGATAACGGGGCCGACCTCGACGACCAGGCCGGTTTCCTCGACCATCTCGCGCGTCAGCGCCGTCTCGAGCGCCTCGCCGACTTCAACGGTTCCGCCAGGCAGGCTCCAGTGTCCCTTCAATGGCTCGTATCGGCGTCGAATCAGCACGACCTTTCCGGCGTCAACGATCACCGCGCCGACACCGACAATTGGGCGTTCCGGATACTGGCGCGAGTCGTTCACTCGCCCATCACCTTGACGATGACGCGCTTGCGGCGCTGCCCGTCGAACTCCGCGTAGAACACCTGTTCCCATGGACCGAGATCGAGCTTGCCCGCGGTGATCGGCAGCATCACCTGGTGGCCCATGATCGTGCGCTTCAGATGCGCGTCGGCGTTGTCTTCGCCTGTCTGGTGGTGCCGGTAATCAAGGCCCGACGGCGCCAGCTTCTCGAGCCAGCCCTGGAAGTCGTGAATGAGGCCGTCCTCCCAGTCGTTCACGTACACGCCCGCGGTGATGTGCATCGCCGAGACGAGCGCCATGCCCTCCTTGACGCCGCTCTTCCGCACGATCGCGGCGACGTCGTCGGTGATGCGGACGAATTCCTGCCGCTTCTTCGTGTTGAACCAGAGATATTCCGTGAAGAAAGTCATTCAGGCGTAGGGCGGGTCCTTTCGGACCCGCCAGACCATTCATAACACCAGGCTGGCTTCGGCGTTGATGTCGCTGCGGATGTTCGAGACCCTGGCGAAACCGCCGGAGTCCCGCCGCCGCAATCATGGCGGCATTGTCCGTGGAGAGGGCCATCGCAGGCACGAACACCGGAATACCCGTGGCGTGCCCGCGTTGCTCGGCGTCGGCGCGCAGGCGGCTGTTGGCCGACACGCCGCCCGGCGATACCGACGCTGCGTGCCTGGCATGCAGCGCGCGGCGTCGAATAGTCGTTCGAGCAGCGTCTCAACCACGACACGTTGGAAGCTCGCGCAAATGTCGATGGTCTCGCGCTCCGGCAGCGGATCGCGCGGCGTCAGATCCAGGGCCAACCGGCGCGCCGTGACGTGGCGCAACACCGACGTCTTCAACCCGCTGAAGCTGAAATCGCGCGTGCCCGGAAGATCCGGCGCGTTGCGATCCGCATGCGTCAGCCGCATGCGCGGAAACGGCGACCGCACGATCGTTGCCGCGGCGCGGCGAGATCGTCGATCGCAGGGCCACCGGGATACCCGAGATGCAGCAGCTTGGCGACCTTGTCGTATGCCTCACCTGCCGCATCGTCGCGGGTACGTCCGAGAAGTTCGTACGAGCCGGGCGTGGTGATGCGATACAGGCTGGTGTGGCCGCCTGATACCACGAGCACAACCGCGGGCATCGGCATCTCGCCGCCCTCGAGCACGAGCGATTCGATGTGTCCCGCGAGGTGATGGACGGGAATCACGGGGACGCCGCGCGTCCATGCCAATGCCTTCGCGAACGAAAGCCCCACGAGCAGCGATCCGACCAGTCCGGGGCCCTGAGTCACCGCGACCGCGTCGATCGCCGGCGACCCGGCGTCGGCAACTGCGCGCTCCACGACGCCACAGATGTCGCGCACGTGCTGTCTCGCTGACAGCTCCGGCACGACGCCGCCCCACTCGCGATGAATCGCGACCTGGGAGGCGACGATGTTCGAGCAGACGCGCCACGGCCGCGCCCGAGCGCCGGTTTCTTCGACGACCGCGGCGGACGTCTCGTCACACGAGGTTTCGATGCCGAGGACGATCATGGCCGCAGCTGCCCGCCTTCAGACAAGCGCTGCCAGCGATTCGTGGAACGGCGGCCGCGCGATGCCGCGCTCGGTGATGATCGCGGTGACGTATTTCGCGGGCGTCACGTCGAAGGCCGGGTTGCGGATGTGCGCGCCTGCGGGCGTGAGACGGCTGGCGCCGATATGCGTCACTTCCCGATCGCTGCGCTCCTCGATCGGGATCTTCGATCCGTCAGCCGTGTTGAGGTCGATGGTCGACAACGGTGCGGCGACGTAGAACGGAATCTCGTGTTCTTTCGCGAGCACCGCAACCCCATAGGTGCCGATCTTGTTGGCGACGTCGCCGTTGGCGGCAATCCGATCGGCGCCAACGACGACCAGGTCGACATTCCCGAGCCGCATCATGGACGCGGCCATGTTATCGGTGATGACGGTCGTATCGATGCCGTCCTTGACGAGTTCCCACGCGGTCAGCCGTGCGCCCTGCAGGAAGGGACGCGTCTCGTCGGCGAGCACCGCCACCTTCTTTCCCTGCTCGGCGGCCGCGCGAATCACGCCGAGCGCGGTGCCGTAGCCGGCCGTCGCCAGCGCGCCGGCGTTGCAATGCGTGAGGATGCGCGCCTCCTGCGGCACCAGGTCCGCGCCGAATGCCCCCATCGCGCGGCAGCTCGCGACGTCGGCGTCATGAATCCGCCGCGCCTCGGCCTCGAGGCGCTGTTTGATCTCGTCGACCGAGCCGCCGCCCTGCGCCGCTTCCGCGAAGACTCGCTTCACCTGCTCGATCGCCCAGAAGAGATTCACCGCGGTTGGCCGCGTGGCCGCCATCAGGTCGCACAGCTTCTGAAACTCGGTCGCGAACTGCTTGGTGCACCGGTCGCCTTGCTCCGCCGCATCCCGAGCGCAATGCCCATCGCGGCCGCCACGCCGATGGCCGGCGCGCCGCGAATCACCATCGTTTTGATCGCCTTCGCCACTTCCTGCGCCGTCTTGCACGAGACGTAGATCTCCGACGCCGGCAGTTTGCGCTGGTCGATCATGACGATCGCGTCGTCTTTCCATTCAATGGTGGGTAGCACTGGTTCAGATGATATCAACCACGAAGGGCGCGAAGGTCACGAAGCAGCTATTTGAGAAGTCGAGCGTCGAAGGGTTGAGGCAACAACTCGCCGATGCGATGCCGTCCCGTCTCACCTTTCAGGTTAGCAAGAATGATCTCCAGATCGCCCGCGAACTCCCACAGGACCTGGCGGCATGCGCCACATGGCGGCGTCGGCGCGTCGCGGCGGCGCGACGACGACAATCCGGCGGAACTGCGCGATGACCTTCCGACAGCGCCTTGAAGATGCGCGACGCGTTCGGCGCACAGCGTGAGACCATACGTCGCGTTTTCGATGTTGCAGCCGGTGACGATGGTGCCGTCGGCGGTTCTCGATGGCTGCGCCAACCTTGAAATGCGAGAAGTCGGCGCACGCGTTCTCGCGAGCGCTTGCGGGCGGCTTCGATCAGTGCATGCGCGTCGGATGCCGAGTCCCGAATCCCGGATCCCGAATCCCGGCCGGATTGCTGATTAGAGTCGCTCAATGATGCCCTCGAGCAGCGAGATGAACGAGCTGCGAACGCGTTGCATGGTGGCTAAGACTTCTTCATGGACGATCGGCTGCGGCGACATGCCGGCCGCCATGTTCGAGATGCAGGAGATGCCGAGGACCTCCATGCCCATGTGGCGCGCGGCTATCGCTTCGGGCACGGTCGACATGCCGACCGCATCGGCGCCCATGCTGCGGAACAACCTGATCTCCGCCGGCGTTTCGTAGCTCGGTCCATGAGTCGCCAGGTAGATGCCGTGCGAGACCCCGACGCCTTTCGCGCGTGCCGCCTCGTCTGCCATCTTCCGCAAGCGGGCGGAATACACCTCGCTCATGTCCGGGAACCGCGGGCCGAAGCGGTCGTCGTTGGGCCCGATCAGCGGGTTGCTCCCCATGAGATTGATGTGATCGTCGATGATCATCAGCGCGCCTTGTGCGAACGCGGCGTTGATGCCGCCCGCGGCGTTGGTCAGAATGAAACGCTTCACGCCGAGTCGTCCCATCACGCGCGTGGCGAACACGACGGTCGCGAGATCGTAGCCTTCGTAGAAATGCACGCGACCCGAGAGCGCGGCGATCCGCTGGCCCGCCACCGTGCCGATGACGAGCCGGCCGGCATGACCGACAACCTTCGACGCCGGCCAGTGCGGCAGCGATGCGTACGGCGTCGCGACGTGCATCCAGGAGCGTGTCGGAAAAATCACCGAGTCCGGAACCGAGGACGATCGCGGTTTCCGGAAGCGATGCGCAGCGGCTGCGGATGTCGGAAGCGGTCTCTTCGACGCGCTCCCACAGCGAGGGTCGGCTCACGACTCCTTATCGTATGGCACGCCGAGCGCGCCGGGCGCGCGCGACTGGCCGATGAAGCCCGCCAGCACGACGATGGTGACCACGTACGGAATCATCTGAATGAACTGGACGGGCACGTCTTCGCCGGACGGCAGCTTGGCGACACCCTGCATCTGAATCGTCAGCGCGTCCGCGAAGCCAAAGAGCACGCAGGCGAGCATCGTCTGGACGGGACGCCATTTGCCGAAGATCAAGCGCCGCGAGCGCGATGAACCCGCGCCCCGCGGTCATGTTTCGCGTAAAGAGCGACGACTGCCCGATCGACAGATACGCGCCGCCGACGCCGGCCAGGACACCCGAGAGCACCACGCCGATGTAGCGAATGCGGTTGACGCGCACGCCGGCCGCGTCAGCCGCCTCGGGGTTTTCTCCGACCGACCGGAGGCGGAGCCCGAACGGCGTCGAGTACAGCACGTACGAGGTGAGACCGACGACGAACAGCGCGAGCAACGAGACGACCGACACGTCGGTCAGGATTCGCCACTGCAGGCCGGTCGACAGAAGTTGGGAAACCGTCGGCAGTAGCTCCTCTTTCGGAACCTGCGGCGTGGATCCCGACGAGAGAAACAGCGCGCCGCTCAAGACGGCCGGCAGACCGAGAAACAGAATGTTGATGCCGGTTCCCGCCACGACCTCATTGGCTTTGAAGCGGATGCAGGCGACGGCAAGCAGCAGCGCGAAGAGCGCACCCGCCAGCATGGCGGCGCCGAGACCGGCCCACGGGCTGTGCATGTAGAACGTCACCGCGGCTGCGGTAAACGCGCCGGCCAGCATCAACCCTTCCAGCGCGATGTTCACGACGCCGGCTCGCTCGGAGTAGAGACCCCCGATGGCCGCCCACACGAGCGGCGTGGCAAGCCGAATCGTCGAGAACAGGAGCGAGCAGCGTCAGAATCGATCGCATCAGATCTTGCTGCCCGCTGCCGGCTGCCCGCTCGCCCGCCGCCCTCAGGAATCCGAACCTGTTGATCGGCCCGCGGAACATCGCTTCGGCGGCGACGAAGAGGATGACGAGCGCCTGGAGAATCAGCACGATGTCTTTGGAGACGAGCTGCGTGAACGCATCGACCGGCACGCCGCCGCGCTGCAGCACCGCGAAGAGCAGCGCCGCGGCGATGACACCGAGCGGATGGTTGCGCCCCAGCAGCGCGACCGCGATGCCCGTGAAGCCGTAGTTGTCGGAGAAGCCGTCGTAATACCGGTGCCGGTAGCCGAGCACCTCGTTGATGCCGACCATTCCCGCCAGCGCGCCGGAGATCGCCATCGTCAGCACGATCTCTTTGCGAACGGAGACGCCGCCGTATTCGGCCGCTGCCGGGTTCTGTCCGGTCGCGCGAATCTCGTACCCCCACTTCGTCTTCCACAGGAGGACGTAGACGAGCCAGCACGCGACGAGCGCAAGGAGAAAGCGCGACGTTGACCGGAATGCGCTCGGGCAGACCTGGAACGAAACGTCCAAGCCTCGCAATGTGCGCCGCGTCGCTAATCGGCGCGCTCTCCATGATCGGGTCACCCGGAATCCGGTAGTGATACTGCGTCAGGTAGCCCACCAGCGCGACCGCGATGAAGTTCAACATGATCGTGTTGATGACCTCGTGCGAGCCGAATCGCGCCTTGAGTAACCCCGGTATGGCGCCCCACACGGCGCCGGCGCCGATCGCTGCCAGACAGCACAGCGGCACGAGCACCACAGCCGGCAGGCCCGCGAGCTTGATCCCGACCCAGGCCGTCGCAAACGCGGCGACATACAGCTGCCCTTCTGCGCCGATGTTGAGCAGCCCTGCCGCGCAACGCGACGGCCACGGCAAGCCCGGTGAAGATCAGGGGCGTCGCGAAGAACAACGTGTAGCCAATCCCGTCGGGCCAGGAGAAGGCGCTTCCGAGGAGCAGGCGGTACGTTTCGACCGGGCTGTCGCCGATGAACAGCACGACGAGGGCGCCGACGGCGAACGCGCAGAGGACGGCGATCAGCGGAAAGAGCAGCTCGCGCAGGAACGTCACGAATGGCCGCCAGTCATCAGCAGGCCGATCTCTCCTGCGTCGCGCGCGCCGGATCGACCTCGCCGGCGATGCGTCCGTTGTGCAGGACGAGAAGACGATCGGCCAGCGCAGTCACCTCCTCGAGCTCGGCGGACACCAGCAGGACGGCGCAGCCGGAGTCGCGCAGCGCCACGATCTTCCGGTGAATGAACTCGATGGCGCCGATGTCGACGCCTCGCGTCGGCTGCGCGATGAGCAGCAGGACGGGCGGAAGCTCGAACTCGCGGCCGATGATCAGCTTCTGCTGGTTGCCGCCCGACAGCGCACGCGCGGGAAGCGCCGAGTTCGGCGGACGCACATCGAACTCGCGGATCACGAGGTCCGCCGCGCCGTTGAATGTTCGGCCGGTTGAGCAGCACGGCGCCCATTCCCGTCACGGCCGGCGGCGCGGTAGTGCACGCCGAGAATCGCGTTCTCAGCAAGGCTGAATTCGAGGAGCAAGCCGCGCCGGTGACGGTCTTCGGGGACGTGCGCGATGCCCGCCTCGTGGCGCCGCCGCGCGTCGAGTTGACGGATGTCGCGGCCATTGAACGAGATCGTTCCGGACGACCTGCGACGCCGGCAGCAGGCCCGCGAGCGCTTCGATCAGCTCGGTCTGCCCGTTGCCTTCCACGCCCGCCACGCCGACGATTTCGCCGGCGCGCACGTCGAACGACACGTTATCCAGGCGCCGCGAACCATCATGGCCGCCGATGGAGAGATCGCGCACGCTCAGCACGATCGCGCCGCGGCTTCGCCGGCGGCTTCTCGACGCGGAGCAGCACTTCGCGTCCGACCATCAGCCGGGCGAGCTCGGCGGCGCGTGGTCTCGCTCGTCTTGACGCTGTCCGACGACACGCCCATCGCGCATGACGGTCACGTGATCCGAGATCGCGAGCACCTCCGTCAGCTTGTGCGTGATGATGATGACGGTCTTCCCTGATCGCGCATGCCGCCGCAGGATCCCGAAGAACTCGTCGACTTCCTGCGGCGTGAGCACCGCCGTCGGCTCGTCGAGAATCAGCAGCTCGGCGCGCCGGTAGAGCGCCTTCAGCAGCTCGACGCGCTGCTGCTGGCCGACCGACAGCGTCTCGACTGCCGCGTTCGGATCGACGGCGAGCCTGAACTCCTCGGAGAGCGCGCGAATGCTCGCGGCAGCCTTCCTGAGATCGAGCGACATGCGCTGATCCAGGTTCGGCGCCGAGCACGATGTTCTCGGTCACGGTCATCGGCCGGACCAGCATGAAGTGCTGGTGGACCATGCCGATGCCGAGCGCGATGGCATCGCGCGGTGCGCGGATCTCGCGAACGCTGACCGTCGACGAGGATGTCGCCGCTGTCGGCCGTGTAGAAGCCGTAGGCGATGCGCATCGCCGTCGACTTGCCGGCGCCGTTTTCGCCGACGATCGCGTGGATAGTGCCGGAGGGGACGGTGATGTCGAGGTGATCGTTCGCCAGCACGGCGCCGAAGCGCTTCGTGATGCCGCGCAGCTCGAGTTTCATTGCGCCATCGCGTCCGTCACCTTGATTTCGCCGGCGATGATCTTCTTCGCTGGCTTCTTCCGCGGCGGCAATCGCGTCCGCGGAGACGAGGTTGCGGTTGAACTGGTCGACGACGTAGCCGACGCCGTCGCTCTCGAGGCCGAAGACGTGGAACCCGCCCTTGAACTGCCCGTCGACGACTTCCTTGACGATGTCGTAGACCGCGTTGTCGACGCGCTTGACCATGCTGGTCAGGACGAAGCCGGGCTTCACCACGTTCTGGTTCGAATCGACGCCGATGACGAAATGCGTCGCGCGTCCGTTCTCGGTGCCGGCCTGCTCGACCGCGTCGAAGGCGCCAAGCCCGGAATTGCCCGCGGCAGCGAAGATCACGTCGGCGCCCTTGTCCATCTGCGCCAGCGACAGCTCCTTGCCTTTGCCGGGGTTATTCCACGCCGCGTCGGTGACGCCGACGTAATTCTGGACGACCTGGATTGCTCGGATTCACCGCCTTCGCGCCCTCCTCGTATCCCTTCTCGAAGCGGCGGATGAGCGGGATGTCCATGCCGCCGACGAAGCCGACGCGTGCCGGTGCGTGATGTTCTTGCGGCGATCATCCCGACGAGATATGACCCTCGTGCTCCTTGAACAGGAGTCCCGCGACGTTGGGCATCGGCGTCTTGCCGTCCTCGCTGAAGACGACGCCATCGATGATCGCGAAGTGGATGTTCGGATAATCGCTGCGCAACGACCTGCATGATGGGCGCCTGGGCTGAAGCCGACGCCGATGACGAGGTCGTACCCGCGCTCGGCGAAGGCGCGCATGGCCGGCTCGATGGCATTCGGGGTCCCGGCTCGACGTCGCGCAGCACGATGCCGAGCGCCGGCTTGCCGCAAGCCGTCTTGCCGTCAGGCAGCGTGCCGGTCTCGGCGCATTTCACCCCGGCCCACGCGGCCGCATTGAACGAGCGGTCGTCCTTGCCGCCGATGTCGAAGACGATGCCGACGTGGACCTTCGACGCGTCATCATCGGTACTGCACGCGGCGGCATGCGGGCGCGGCGGCGATCGTGCACGACACCAGGACGAGCATCAGCACCGGCCCGCGCGTCATCGCACGTCTCCCAGGATCACGGGACGCGGCGGCTGCGCGTCGTCCTCGATCGTCACGGCATCACTGCAGAGCGCGAGCGCCGCGTTGACACCGCGGCCGTCGCGATGATGGATTTCGACGAGCGGCTCGCCGCGCTCGACGCGCATGCCGGGCTTCGCGAGCAGGATCACGCCAACGGCGTGATCGATCGGCTCGCCCACCTTGGTCCGTCCCGCGCCGAGGAGATTGCTGGCCAGGCCGATCGCTTCGGCCTTCATGCGCGTCACGAAGCCGCCGCGCGGCGCCAGGCACTGCTCACGGCCTTTCACCGACGGTAACAGCGAGTAGTCGTCGACAACGGCCCGGTTGCCACCCTGCCGCTCGATCATGCGGCCGAGTGTTTCGATCGCCTTGCCGGATGAGAGCGCGCGGTCGACGCAGCTGAGCGCCTGCGCCTCGTTCGGTTCGCGGCCGGCCAGCACGAGTACGCGCGAGGCAAATCGCTTGACCACCCCGGCCAGATCGTCCGGACCTCGTCCCTTGAGCGTCTCGAGACATTCGATCACTTCGATCGAGTTGCCCACGGCGCGTCCGAGCGGCGTCTCCATATCGGTGATGAAGGCCTCCGTCCGCACGCCCGCCCGCGTGCCGATGGCCACCATTGACGCGGCCAGCGCGCGCGCGCCGGTTTCATCCTTCATGAACGCACCGTCGCCGCACTTCACGTCCAGGACGACGATGTCGCTCCCTTCCGCGAGCTTCTTGCTCATGACGGAGGCGGAGATGAGTGGAATGCTGGCAATCGTAGCGGTAACGTCGCGCAGCGCGTAGAGCTTCTTGTCGGCCGGCGCGAGCGATGCCGACTGCCCGATGATGCTGGTGCCGACGTCCCTCAGCACCGCCTTGAACTCTTCGATCCCGAGGTCGACGCGATAGCCCGGAATCGATTCCAGCTTGTCGAGTGTGCCGCCGGTGTGGCCGAGGCCCCGGCCCGACATCTTCGGGCATGATGACGCCGCAGGCGGCGGCGAGCGGCGCGAGCACGATCGAGACCTTGTCGCCGACGCCGCCGGTGCTGTGCTTCCCCACCTTGACACCGGGAATGTCCGACAGGTCGACGCGATTGCCGGAGTTGACCATCGCAGTCGGTCAGCCACGACGTTTCGTCGATGGTCATGCCGCGCAGCACGATGGCCATCAGCAGCGCCGATGCCTGGTAGTCCGGGAGCGTTCCACGCGTCACGCCGTTGACGAAAAGTTCGATCTCCTCGCGCGACAGCGTGCTCGCCGTCGCGCTTTTTGGCGATTACGTCGACGACGCGCCATGAAGCAGGCATTTTATTTGATAATCATTGCTCGTCCCAGATGACCCAGAGCGACGCTCTCCCCGGAGCTGACGCGCCAATCGATTGCGCTGCGCCCGCGCGCTGTCGAGCGCGTCGCGTAACTGGGGCCTCTATCCGCCCGAGCATCCCGCGGCCGACGGCACCCGTGAAGCGCCTCGCCGAGGCGATCCGACCGAGCGGCCGGCGCGGTGTTCACCTTCGGCGTCGCGCCGAAAACGCTGATGGTCGCGGGCTATCCGCTGCCGGAGGAACAGGTCGGTCACCGACGCCGCGCGGCTGATGCACGACCACGACATCCTGCAAATGACATTTGTCGGCGAGCCGGACACGGCGCACGCTGCATGCGCTGCTCGCCCTGCTCCAGCGGCCAGCCGACGAGCTCGCGCCGGGCAGGCGGCCGCGAAGGTCTGGCAGGAGACGCGCCAGGCGACGGTGGCGCTCGAGCAGATCGACTACGAAAAGATCCTCGAGGACCGGGAATGTCGATCACGCGCTCGACTCTACGAGCCCATCGACTCTCGCTGGAGGGTGCCGTCGGACGCAGCGGTTGTTGTTCTCGACGCGCGATTTTGCCGCCCGAGCTGCCGGAATGGGTCGAGTCGCTGGCCTGGAACAACATCATGCTCGATACGCTATCACGTTTGCGTATCCCGAACGGGCGCGCGCGTCTTCACTACGGCCATGGCGAAGCTAACGATCGGTCACCTTCTGCTGTCGGGCGATTTCGCGAACTCGGCGCTCGTCCTCGGCGAATTGCGCAAGGCGAGCGAACGCGCCACCATCACCAGGCCGTGCGCGCTGCACTCACGACGGTGGGCGAATCGATCGCGTTGTTGCGCGAGGCGCGGCTTCGATGCTGAGCGATTACGACGAGCGACCTCGACACCTTCACGGCGTGCTGCAAATCAATCGGTCCGATTGCCATCCGATCGCTCCACCCGCGCTGCGAGCGAAGCGGAAACGCTCGACCACGTCCGGGCGCGTGATATCACGCAGCCTGCCGGAAAGGCCGGCATCTCGTCCATAAATACCAGCTTGCGGACGACAACCGGTGGTTCGTGCAGCGCAATGCCGCGTCTCTTCTCCGGGGCCACCACGAAGGCGGGCGCGGTGCCGATGCTGCAGGGACTGCTGCGCCGCAGCGATCCGCCCAGGTCCTCCGGCGAGCGGTCGCCGCCCCTGGCGGCATCGGGGATCCCGCCGCGGCGGGCGTTACAGACCGCGCTGCGCGCGCCTTCAGGCCGCACGGACCGCTGTCGTCGACGCCCTCGTGGCCGAAGAGGATCTTCAGTGGTCCCGATGCTGACCCGGATCGCCGCGAAAGCGAACCGTTTGGTGAAGACCATCAGACCGTGCTCGGTAGCCTGGATGCCGTTCAAACGCTCGCGCCGGCGACCAGCGACCGGCTGTGGTCACCCTCCTGCACCGGAAAAGTTCTTCTCGCGGCGGCCTTGCGGGCCCTCAAGGTTGCAGCCGCGCGAGCGCTTGGCATCGGCAGTTCGCGCGCGAGTCGGCCCTCGACGAGGCGAGCCGTTCCGGCGATCGAATGCTGAAAAACGCCATCGCGGGGGCCGCGCGTGAGCCGACATGCGCGGAGGGCTTGTCAGCAATATCAAACG
>ERZ1370068.8093-contig-6973_pt1 | contig 41184 bp, 58 predicted proteins | sample MGYA00561227_ERZ1370068 | MGnify/ENA primary metagenome ERZ1370068 (study PRJEB38410, sample SAMEA6850437) | metagenome | study: Metagenomic assessment of the ecological functions of the soil: analysis of the soil microbiota associated with the... | reverse complement strand
TACTTCGTTCAGTTACGTATTGCTGGAGACATAATTCGGGAGGGAGGACCCAACGACTTTGCGCGCGCGCGCGCGAGTTGTAGGGGCACCTCCCCTACCAGGGGTTGTGGTCTGGCCTAGGGTACAACCTTACTTAGTTCGCATAAGAAAGATTATGGAAAATCAATGAGTTGCGCCGCCAACTCGCCCCCAGGTACGTCTCTAAAAACTGTGCGGGCGCGGTGAGTTCCGCAGCGGGTGTTGCAACAAGTACACACCAAAAAAACGGTTGTCCAAGCGGGTTGCCGCGAGCTCAACGGTTGTATTTGTCCGCCCTTCCATTATTACCGTCGGTTAAGTCCTACCCTGCCGATAGGTGCCTTTTGGTTTGGGCGGCCGCTCCGCTTCGCTCCGCTGTTGTGGTCTGGACCTGGTGATATCAATCCAAATGTCGGAGCTTGAGTTAGGCGGGGTTGACCTCCCCTCCGGTTCCTTTTTGCTCACAAAATTATGGCGGTCACATGAACGATCTGTCAGCCTGGACGGTACTGCGACACGCTGCCACAATCTGTTCTCATCACTTTTCCGTGAGTTCCGGGCTTGTTCACGGTTTAGACCTGCTCGCCTGGTTGCCGATGTGAGCAGATCACCCTTTGATAAAGCGATAAGCAGTAGGCGAAGTGTGGTGTTCGAGTTCACAGCCCCTGAACGGCAAACACTGCACTAGACCGGCCGAGATCGGTTGGGGACCCCAACCAAGCAACGCACCCGGGATAGGACGAGGCGCCAGATGGGTAGGCGGCCGATGCAGCTGAGCAGATACGGGCTGATTGCGGTCGGTCCTGATGTGCTCAGCGTATCGATTGGGGGTTACCCTATGACCATCAGCTATAAGCCCGAAGTGATCGCAGACTCGTCCGGGACCTGGACCGGCAACGCACTACGCTTTGGCACTGAACAGGAAGCTCGCGACTATGCAGACGAGCTCTCTTGTCGGTGGACGGCCGTGCGTGAGTTTCGGGTGATACCTAGCGAAGACCCCGTCAATTACAGGTGGACGGGTGATCGCGCGGAACCGCTGGAAAACTGAGCGCTGCGGGTGGCATCCTACGGGGTGCCACCTACTGTGCGCAGTACCATCGATTGGGGGTTACCAATGCTTGCACCTATCCCTACCGAATACGAGTACGAAACCACCTATCACGGGTGGCAACGCCTGGTGGTCGAACCGTTCCGCACGGTGCGGAAGCAAAAACTGACAGGTGAGCGAGTCCATGTGACGCGGTTCCGTATCAAGACCGAACAAGGGGCCTATTACCCTTGGGTCAGTATCTTCGTAACGAGCGAGCTCGCGATTGCCCGGCTAGCCATGCTGGCGCCGCATGCTCGGAATATGCGCGTGATCAAAGCGCCGGCCGGTTGGCAGGTTGCCGAGACCAGCGTCGATTGACGCCTACCGGCCATCCCTCGGGGTGACCGGCGGCCGGCAATCCCGCCGGGCAACGTTGGGGGTTACCCATGCAAGTGTACGTTCGCGCAGATTCCAAGAAGGCGCTCAACCGGCAACTGGCAACCGGACTTGAGATATACGCAACTCAGCATCGTGAGGGTGACGAAATCATCTACATGCTGCAGGGTGGCGAGCCTGCCTTGCCAGATCGCGCGGTAATTAAAATCTATTCCCGCGAGATAAAGGCACCCCCTACGCCAAGGCTTGGGGGTTTGGGACGCACAACGTAAACAGGTTAAGTAACTCAGCATCGTGGGCAGCGTGGTTCGCCGCGCTGCCTGCCGTGCCGAGTAAGCAGATTGGGGGTTCCCATGCAAAAGCATTACGACCAGCAATCCTATGTGCGTGCGTTGGGTCTTGAGTACCACCACAACTATGGTGGCATGACGGTCTACCTATGGCCGAGCAGAGCGCAACGGTTCCGCGTATGATCGTTTCATCGCGATCGAAGAATTTACCGACGGGTCCTGTTCTGTTTACGTCAACACGGGTGAGTCGGGCGTTCGTGCGGCATGCGTCAAGCTCCGCAGCATGGTGGACGATGGCCCCGCGAAAGCGCCGGCCGCCGTCAAGCGCAAGCGGGTGGACCATGTCGAATAATCTGTCACCAAGTGATGCTGCTGCCCTATGGGCAAAGCGGCCACCTATTGGGTGAGCTGCTGATTACCGCATGCGTGGGGCGTCGACTCGCCCCACGTGTCCGGCAATCATGCCGGGTTCGTTGGGGGTTACCATGAAAAAGAAGATCGGTTATCGGTATATGATGAGGTGACAAACCGCATCGTTGCCGAGTTAGAGCGTGGCGTCGCCCCGTGGGCCAAGCCATGGGACGAGTCCAGGTGTCGCGATGTGAGTATCCCGCGCAACACGACCACGGGCCGCGCGTACAGCGGCGTTAACGTTGTTCTGTTGTGGATGCTTGGCCCGCCCGGTGCGCCGCTGTATCTCACCTACAAGCAAGCCGCCGCGTGCGGTGCGCAAGTGCGCGAGGGCGAGCATGGGTTCCGCGTTGTGTATGCCGACTCGCATGTAAAGACCGAGGAACACAACGGCGAAACGCATATCGTCTTCGCCTACTCGTTCCTCAAGCGTTACACCGTGTTCCATACGAGCCAAGTGGACAACTTGCCGGCCAAGTTTACAGCGGCCGGCGAACCCGTCCCCCGTTCCCCGATGCCGACTTCGAGGCGTTCGTGGGCAAGATCGGGGCGCGCGTGTGTGTTGGTGGTGGGCAGTGCTGTTATTACCGCGAGCAAGATGCAATCGGCATGCCGCCGTGGCCGGTGTTCCATACGTTGGCCGATTACAAGGCGACCATGCTGCACGAGCTCGTGCATTGGACCGGCGCACCTAACCGGCTCAATCGCCCCAAGGGCGGCAAATCCTATGCGTTCGAGGAACTAGTCGCTGAGATAGGCGCCGCGTTCCTATGCGCCACGCTGGGCGTTGTGGGTAAACTTCAGCACTCCGAGTATATCGGCCACTACGCCAAGGCGCTCAAAGCGGACAATCGCGAGATTTTCCGGGCATGCGCGGCGGCGCAACGTGCGGCCGATTATTTGCTTGGCCTAGCTGGTGCAGAATCAGCTGCAGGCTGCAGAGTGACTGTGTTGGCCGGGGCGATCGTGCCCCGGTCTTTTTGTGGAGGATCGCAGCATGCGAGCAAGAAAACCCAAGATAATGCATCAGCCGCCGCCGATTGCCGGGTTTACCCCGGTCTCGCAGGCAAACGTGTTTCACGTCAACAAGAACAAGCATCTGGAAGAATTGGTGCTGAGACAGATCGAAGATATGGCAAAGATCGTTGAGGGAGTGGACCCGAGATGGGTGGCCATTGCCAAAACACACATTCAGCAAGGCTTTGGGGCGCTCAATCGGGCGATCCTGCAGCCGCAACGCATCAGCGGGGAACTGGACTATGGACCGACTGAAAAGGGAAGCGCTGAAGACCTTGATTACTATGTTGGCGGAAAAACGTGATTGGCTGTTAGAGCTCGCGGTGCAAGAGCAGGAAGCGTGGGATTCGTTGCCCGAGGTGTGCGGGCGGATACGCCATGCTTTGTCGCGGATTCGCTGTCGGGAGCTTATGAGGCGCTCGACTCGGGTTGCGAGTACATCTCGAGCGTGCTGAAGGCGACGGATGACGCCAGCCGGTAAACGTCCCGAGCGACTTACCCAGCGTCCCGAGCGAGTTGCTGGACACGCGGACCCAGATCGGATCATACGGGCATGGCTTCAAGCGAGTGCGCGAGGGACGAGGGGCGGAACGGGCGCAAAGACCCTACCGCCCCTCACTCATTTAGATAACCGTTGGCCGAATGGCGATCGAGGTCAGGACTTGCGGGGCCGCCTCGACGCTTACGGACAGGCTGGCGCTGAAGGTCTTGCCGCCAACCACGGCCGTCACCGATACCGTGTCAACGCCGGCCGTGACCGGGGTTGTCTCGGCCGACAAACCGTTTGCCGCTACAACGAGGGTCTCAACGTTCGGGTTGACGTTCGTCCATGCGGGCGGCGCGTCTGCGGTCGGGGTGACCAGCATTGGGTTGCCGTTCTGGTCCAAAAATTCCACGGTCATATCGATCACGTGGCCAATCGCTACTGTTACGTCCATTTGGATGTGCCTTTTGCTGATTTCGACCGCAATTGTCTCCGTTTCACGTCGGCCGGCAACGTGTGCCCTGAACGTGAATTTTACCCACGTCGCCACTGGGCGCGGTCGCGGCTTGCAGTGGTGGTGGTGATGGTGGTGCTTTTTGCGTCTCATTGGTTGCCTATACATGGGGCTGATGACGCGGATGCGTCAAGGCGCACCGAACTGCGGAAACTGCTTACTTGCGCAGGATAAACCTGATGGCCACGGCGAACACGAGGGCAACGCTGATGCCGTAGATTCCGACCCAAGCCAGGTCACCCCATGCAACCCATGGCTCACTTATTGGTACCAAAGGCATAGAACCTCTCCGCTAGTATCGCCACATCCTCGCAGGTCCAAGCTTTGCCGGCGCAGGCGGCGACCGCTTGCTGTATGCAGAGTTGCCGCCACAACTGATCGGACTGGCGAAGCTCTTGCTCGCGGCGCATGTCCATTCCGGTCGGGGGCGTACTAATCACCCCCATGCCCGTCTGCACAGACGGCGGCCCGCTGTTGCTGGCCATAGGCCGGAACGGCAGCGCTGATTGCTCGTGCTCTTTCATGCTTCACCCTCCACTTTGGGCTCCCAATCTCGGCACCACTGGTCGATCCTAACGGGCGGCCACATGGATTGCGATAGCTGTATCACTGGGGGCGCCTTGGGATTGATCGCGGCTTGTGGGTTGGCGCCGTGGCTCACGAACGCCATCGGGGGATGCAAACAGCATAGACCGATCGTGTTGTTGGCGGCTCCGGGGATCGAGTTATTCACGAACGCATCGCAATTGCCGCAACGCTGATCGCGGCGGCTTTTCCAGTGCGCGATCTGAGTTGGATCTGTACCCATCTCACCCTGCCTGCAGCGCGGAAAGCTTCTGTTCGATCGCCTGACAGCGCGGCTTGTGGATCCGGTCCAGCCGCGTCTTGAGCGCGCCTTTTTCCTCGGGCGACAGCCGAGACCAGGCGGCTTTTAGACCTGCCAGGCTGACGCCGGCGGCGCCCCGGAGCATCTTGTCCATTTCCTCGAAGCCCTCGGGAATCGGGGGTCCTCGGGCGGGACATTCGACGGTTTCCGCTGAGAAACCGAGGGGTCCTTAGCGGAATCGGGTCCAGCTCGGGCGCGTGAGGATCTTGCTTGTCAAGATCCGTGGCGGCATTTGGCGGGGTTTGGCGTGATTTGGCGAAGGATGGCGCCACGTGCCCAATCTCGCCCGCCGCCGCCCAAGTGGCCAGCGAGGCGCCAACGTCCTCGGTGAGCTGCGAGGTATCGGCAAACAGTTTCTTGAACTGAACGGGGAGTTTCATCATCTGTTTTTCCCCCATCATGTCCGATTTCCAGGTCGGTATCCCGTCGGCCTTGGGGAGCAGCAGCATGTTGGCCGTCATCTCGAACAACAGGCTATCCCCGGCGATGGGCATCCAACCTTGCTCGACCATCTTCCCCTGCAGCAGCTTGAGCTTTTCCTTGGCCCTGAATGTGAAAATGAAATTACTGTTCAGCTGCAGCAAGCCGGCAACCATCTTGCGCCGATGGTCGGCGGGCTGCGACCAAGCCAGGAAATTGACCTTTTCCCGCTTTTCCTCGTTGCCCCGAGACAGCCGATCGAGCTCGCGCTCGTGAAACTCCAGATAGCCGCCGCTGCCCTCGTGTTCGTGGCTGGCGCTGTCGATCACGACAACCCTCGCGCCTTGTGCCACGCAATGCCGGATGGCTTCGAGGTAGTCGAGCGAGCCGAACGGTGGGGCGAAATCGAGGTGCTCAAACTTGAAATGGTCGGCATAGTGGAGAGCTCGCCGCGCCTCCGTATCGATGACGTAGATTTTGCCGCCAACGATGCTTTGAACGCCGGCCGCGAGGCGGAGGGCGGAATAGGTCTTGCCGCCGCCGCTCGGACCCATCAGGCCAACGAGGAGCGGCACCCGGGCGCGGACGCCGGGCTCGGTCGAAAATTCTCGGGTCATTAGATTTCCCCTGTTACCGGATCGGGTTGCAGTGCCTGGCGCATCGCCCAAGCGGGGAGCTCGAGCACGTTCACATTGCGGCTCGGGCTTGGCCACTGGTTTGCCAGCATACACGCGCGCCACGTGGCATCGGCGCGGGCGAGCTTGTGGCGCCCCATATCGAGGCTGCCCTCGGAGAGGCGGCACGTGAACAGGGCATAGGGCCGCGAGGTTTCCTGTACCAAGAAGTAATGGCGTCGGCGTCCCGCGCCGTTGGGCGCGAGGGCGTTCAAGCCGCTTTCATGCATGGCGGCTTGAATGTCCCAACCGTCATTGACCATCTTCCCCTGCAGGGTATCCGTGCCCATGATCTGGCTGGTGGTCTTATAATCCCAGACGGTAAGCCGGTCCTCGGCAAGCATGTCGATCTTGGTCCGATACCAGGTGGACCCATCAACCCAGCAAAGGGCGATCTCCCCTTGCCCGACCATGGGGCCTCCCATCTGCGTTTCCGCGGCCTCGCGCATCTCGTGCGCTTTATCTAATAACTTGGTTAATACCGGCACCCGGCCGCCGCCTATGGCCGCCTCCCGGGCCTCCCGGGCCGCCTTGGTCCGGTAGTCGTCAAAGTTGAGGGGAATGATGCGCTTGCCGGCGCCCAAAAGTAGAGTATGGCAAACGTTGCCGAGGTCGTATTTCCGGTCGGTGTCCTCCTCGTATCGGGGGTTTAGGCGGGGGTGAGCGTGCCAGGCGTGCATGGGGCTGCGCTCAAGCAAGATTTTCGCAATTGTTTGCGTCAGGGATGGTTTTGGGCAAGGATCGCCGAAATAGTCAGCCTCGCTCAAACTATAGAATCCTGGGGAGTTTATACGCATGACGGTTGGCCCTCGGTTGCAATGGTACGATATGCGCGGCAAAAGATTTGCACAAGTAATCTTTAGGGAGCGTAAACCCATGAAGCCCAAGCCGATGTTTCAGGATACCAAGCGCTGGACCGAGAGCGCGTGGGTGTGGCTGGCGACGGTCGTGGTGGCCGGGGTTGTAGGGGCCACATCGTCTATGCTGATGGAAACGTATGGGCGCCACGCCCTCGGAATCGCAGCTACAGCCCTATTCCCGGGGAACCGGCGCCGGCACCCTTTCCGGCTCCCGATCCCGCGCCGATCGTCACCGCCGCAGTCCCCGAGGTAGCGGCCGAGCTCCCCTCCGCCGGCCTATCCTCCGCCGGTCCCCGCGATCGTCATCAACCCGACGCCGGCGCCGTACATCTCCGGGGAGATAGAAAACCGATTAACCCCCTCTGTTAATCGGAGGGACGGTATGCAGAAGGCTATTGCCTGCCTGACCAAGGAAACCCGGGCGCTACTTGCGCGGGTAGAGGAGAAATTCGGACAAGTCCAGGTTGTATCGGCATGCCGGCCCGGTGCCACGGTTGCCGGCACCGATCGGCCAAGCCTACACCGATACGGCCGCGCCGTTGATTTCATGGCCCCCAGCGGCAAGAAGGCCGAGGTGGTGGCGTGGCTGGTCAAGACCCATAAGGCCGGCGGGACGATGACGTACAGCCACAGCCGGCACATCCACATGGATATCGGCCGTCACTTCGCCTCGATTGCCGGCGAGCACCACAAGGTGGCCACGGTGAGCCATACCCGGCGCGCGCGGCGCCTCGGCTCCGATGACGATTGGTGGGACCTGTAAAGCGGACATTAACGACATGACGCTAATGTCGCTAAAGTCGCGTTTGTAGGGAGTCGACCATGTGGGTATCACCGAAAGGTGTAGAGTATGAGTATGCGGTGGGTGCCGCAGCCGCAGTGATCCAGCAGAACCGGGAAGCGGACGAATGGCTGTATCAGTATTTCCCGATGACGCGGGTATGGCTGCAGTCGTGCGTCACAACGGGGCGCGTGCATCGTGCGACAAGATCTCGACCACATCCTAGCCACTCTGCTTTTCCGGTATGGATGGAAGCGCGTATCAAGCGCGCCCTCCACCGGCTTCTGTCCGGCGTGCGTCTCGACTAAACAGGGTGCTCTCGTGGTCAACCCGTACATAAGCAACCGCCAGCGCGCCGAAGTCCTCGGACACAACCTGTTTGGCCATTTGTGGAAGGCCGACGCCGCGCGGATCATGGGCATCAACAGGGAAGCGCTGTATTCGCGGCTGGCCAAGCCCGATGGCGATCTTGACGACGCGGAAATCAACCTACTGATGGCCGAAGCGCGGCGTAGGATCAAAGAGCTTGAAACGGCCGCTGAGCTCTGTCGACCCCGCCGTTTATCGTGTAGCAGCTTCCTCGGCCGCCTCATCTTCGATGTCTTCGAGCGTGCGCCGGCTGCAGTGCGTGTGAAACTCGCCCGAGCCGCCGCACCAATCGCACGTGATCCAATGGGTTGTAGGCTCACCGTTGATATGGTTGTAGCCGGTCACCGAGGACTCGCCTCCCCATCTCCGCCGCACGCCGGGCAAGCGACAACTAACAGTGCCGCATCGATGCACGCTATTTGCGACCGCGCCATTGCTTGTAGGCCCTATCCCGTGTGAAGCCCGGCGGAAACGCGGCGACCGCGTCGCTCCAGTGCTTATAGGTTTCTGTGTCGCGCCAGACCTTCTTGGCCTGCTTCACCTCGGCCGGCGTAAACGATCGAGCTGGCCTGCCGCGCTTCGGCAACCCCGGCTCTTGTACAGTCTCGACTTTATCACTCATGTCTATAACCTCTAGTCACGGATCGGTATTTGTGCAAATATCTTCGAACACGTCAAGAGGCCCCCATGACAGCGCGCCACTGGAAAGACGGGAAGCCGTTTTATTGCGTCAAGTGCTGGCGGTTCGGGGCTGACTACCTGATATGCAAAAGTAAAGAAAACTGCCTATGCGAGCTGGAGTCCAAAGACGACGCCCAGCGCCGCACCGGCGATACCCACTGCAACGTTTGCGAGATCGAGGCGGTCGATCCGGAGGAAGGCGAAACGACGTGCCACAAATGTCTAACCACGGGGAGAACCATCAATGACTACAGACACGCGAGAATTTAGGAATGAGGTTGCCGGGGCTTATGAGCTCGCGCGCAGCGATCCGTCCAACTATACCAAGATACCGCATTGGGAGGCGCTACCTGTAGATATGCGGTGCGCCTTCATTAGCGTGTACACTGCGGGCGCCAAAAGGTCCCTGGCGATGCTAGAGGAGCATAAGAAAGTCCGTGACAGCATACGCGAAGGGTCGGGCGTTTGAGTACCGCGTCCGTAACGACTTTCAGGCCCTCGGCTATCTGGTGACCCGCTCACCTCAGTCCCGGTCACCGTGGGACCTGATTGTGATCGGCAAGCATCTCTTGCTCCTAGTGCAGTGCAAGACCAACGGCCGCATCAGCGCGCACGATTGGAATGTCCTTTACAACCTAGCCGAGAGTGTGGGCGCGCGTGCAATGCTGGCGTGCCGTGTCAAGCGCAAGCTCGTTTATTATGAGCTCACCGACCTCCGATCGAGCTTGCGCGGTGACCGTCCGTGGGTGCAAGTTATGTACGTGAGTAACCCGCCCAATGACCGCGTTCGAAGCACTGACCGAGCTGCAGATCAGACCGCCACGAAACCGAAGCGTACTCGGAAAGTGGCGCGCGCTGTGTCCGAAGTGCAGTCATCTCCGGAAGCATAAAAGCAGCAGTGCCTGACCGTCGATGTAGACGGCGAGCGCGTGCTCTATCATTGCCACAACCCGGGTTGCGATTTCTCCGGAGGGAAATTCTATGTTGACCCAAGCGCACGGCGATTGGCTGGAAGCACGCGGGATCGACATAGAGATGGCAATCAGACTAGGGCTAGCTTCGAAGACTCAGACGCACGGTGGAAAGCGATACGAGACGATAGCGATTCCCTACACAAGCGGCGATAGGATCATCAACCATAAATATCGCTGGTTCGATCGCAGCGACCTGATGTGGACGCAGGACAAGGGGGCAGAGCCGACATTTTTTAATCAAGACGTTCTCTTTGATAAAAGCCTTTGAAATTCCCAATCATCGTCACTGAGGGGGAATGGGATTGCATCGCCGCGCTGCAAGTTGGTTTCCCGCGCGCGGTATCAGTGCCCAACGGCGCCGGAACAAATCTAGAAATAGCGGAAAAACTCAAGCCGATCGTCCAAGGCTCACGCAAGATCGTGCTTGCGGTGGATGGGGATGAGGCCGGGCAAAAGTTACGCGAGGAGCTTTCACGCCGCTTCGGTATAGCGCGGTGTTACTTCCTTAACTATCCAGCCGGATGCAAAGACCTGAACGACATACTCGTAAAGCACGGGGCGCCCGCTGTGTGTAAAACCATTGACACTGCGCAGCCATGTCCCATCACGGGGCTTAAATATCTGGACACCTACCCGCCAATGGACGAAGTGAAAATGTTCGAGACGGGTTTTCCTGCGCTGCACCCGCATCTGAAATTCTGGTATGGAAATTTTACCGTGATCACCGGCGTCCCGTCGCACGGGAAAACGCGATTTAGCCTCGAGCTCGTGGGCAGCTTGAACCTGCGCCACCATCAAAAGGTCGCGATAGCTAGGCTTGGAAAATCCAGTGGTGCCATACGTGCGCGACACTCTGCGCGAACACTTTCACGGGATGCGCAAGGCCCTGCTCACCGACGAGCAAAAGCAAGAGGCCGACCAATGGATTCAGGATAATTTTTGTTTCATCGATCCAATTGACCTCGGCCCCAGCAAACAACATGAAGAAGCAAACCTTGCATGGATCTTGGATCGTGGAGGTGATGCCGTCTTTCGTCACGGTATAAGGTTTTTCTTGATAGATCCGTGGGAATCAAATCGAGCATGCGCGCGGTCGCGGTGAAAGCGAGAATGATTATCAACTTCGCGCAATCCGCGGCACGAAGCGGTGGGCGCATACTTATGAGGTAGCGACGATAGTTGTGGCGCACCCGAATAAGTCCGTGTTGCGGCCTGATGGGAAACTTCGCAAGCCCAGCCTATACGATATCTCCGGATCGGCCCACTGGTACAATGCTTGCGATCACGGCCTGTTAGTTTGGGCCGACGATCAGCGCTCGCGCATCCGCACGATAGAGATTCAGAAGTCCCGTTTTCACCAGGCGGGCATGCCAGGGTCGGTGCAGCTGCATCTTGACGGCCGCCTCCGTGGTATGGTCGCCCCGACCTCGACTGATCTGAGGAAGCGCGAGACGGAACTGGATTTTGATGCATAAGTTTCAGCCGCAACGTGATCAGCAATCGGCGAACTTCGGCCGAACGTCTGACCGGACACTGAATAGTTGGGGTGTGGTGACTGAGAGCGGATAACCACAACTGACCGGGCCGGGCGAAAAACCGGGGGAGGGTGCCGACCTAGAAACCCTCCACCTTTTATTAACCGAGTCTTTGTATCGATTGCGTTAGTGCTCGCGTTTTCCCAAAAGGGGACTTCCCTATGTATGACACGAATGAACCTGATCGCTTTACGCTGCGCACGATCCTGGCCGTGATGGTCATTGCCGCGCTGGTGTGCCTTGGGGGCGCCATCGTGGTACGGGCCGAGGGTCTGCCGACCTACGGCGTGGCCGGCGTCACCGACGTGACACCCGCGTATTTCCGCACCGGCTGTTACCTGCGCGGACACGGGCAAGGGAGCTTTGTCGATCATAAGGCCGACATGAGCGGCGTGGTGGTGGACGGGCTCGCGGCGAGGGACTTCGGCGCCGGCATCGGCGGCGGATGTGACTACGTCTATCAGCAGCTGTTCGTGGGCCTTGGGGCAGATTACACGTTCCAAAATCCCAAGTTCACGGCGGCGATCGGACCGTCCACAATGACCGTTCCGCTCGGTAACGAGTGGTCGCTGTGGGGGCGGCTCGGTTTCCTCGTGAATCCGAAAACGGGCTTGTACGTCCTCGGCGGCTATACCGGCGCGCAGGACAGCAGCATGAAGATGACGGCGCCGCTCACAACCACGCTTGAAGAAAAGCTTGGGAGCCGGCGCGGCGGCGTCCTCGGTGGCGGCGTGGAGTTTCTTGTCACTCCCCTCGTGACCATGAACCTCGAATATCGCCACAACACCTATGGCGACAACACATCTGGCACGGCAATTATTCCCATGAAGCTTGACACGACTAACGACGTTGTTAGGCTGGGAATGTCATTGCGGTTTCAATGACGGATCGCTAGGCGCGAACCCCCAACCACGTCCTAGCTTTTGCGGGCGATCGGCGGTGCCACTTCCTGCCGGTCGCCCAATTCTTTTTGTAGATCCTTTCGATCTCCGCATATCCCATCCGCTGATAGATCCGGCCGCGCGGCTTGTCGTGCGTGAGCCGGTCGCCCATGAAGATCGTATTGACGCCCATCGCTCCAAGCTTTCGCTCTGCAAAGCGCAGAAGGCCGACGGGTATCCATCCCCGATATTCCGACCGCACATAGAAGATGTTGTGCACGGCATCATAGTGGCCGGCATGGTGCAGCGAGCGCGTAACCATGAAGGTGATCATGCCGATCGTGCGGCCGTGATCGCGCGCGCCGAACCATTTCAGAATGCCTTGCTTGTCCAGGTGCTGGTAGGCGCTGCGGAAGTCCCCTATCGCGCGCGTGTCGCCGAATATTTCCCGATGCGCCCAAACCATGATGTTATCGCTGAGCGGATCGGCCGCCATCTCGGGCGTCGGAATTTCTGCTTGGTACTCCGAGAATGTTTCGAGGCTGAATTTGATCTGATGCCGCGGTTTGCCATTGCCTACCGCCGGCGCGATCGGCGCAGTCTCGCGCGCGTGTTCATCCCGGTCCATAGGGAGTCTTAGCGCTTTGCGCCGGCCCCGATGACGGGGAGACAACGGAGACCGGCGCAGCGGGGAGGGAGGAAGAAGCCCCGCAATCTCAGCTGGCAAAGCATATGCCTGCTGCCGAGAATACAAAGTCATAATGGATCTGAGTTCGGCAATGTCGGCCTTGATGGTTGCCTCGAAGGCGGTAACCCATCCGGCCATGTGGCGGAGGTAGAGCACCGTCGCGGCGACGGCGCTGGCAATTTCACCAGTATGCGAGAGAATGGAGAGAATGAGCGTCTCGGTTGTCATTTCGCTACCGCCTGAAATGCTTGAGCACGCAACGCCTGTGACCAATAGTTGTATGCCAAATAAGCCAGCGGGACAACCGCCGCAAGGCCAACACCTCCGCCAGTTAGAAGGGTTTGCCAGTCTACTTGCTGCACAAAAGATAGGCCGGCGCCGGAAGCTATTGGAATCGCAGCGGTTCCGACGGCTGACGTTCTCGCGGCGACCTTAGCCTTCGCGGCCTCAGACAAAAGCTTTTCCTTCACAACCTCGGGGAAGCCCGATATCGGCCAGCGCCCACTTGGTCGCGATGGCTTCGATGCCCCTGACGCGCCGGCCCCATCCGCGGCCGAAGGTCCGCCAGATCGTGAGCGACTGCAGGAAGGACAGGCGCCGCGCCTGATAGCGTTTGATGACGGTGACGCGGTCTTTGATCACGGTCGAGAGTAGGGCGAGCTCGCCGAAGCCGCCGATCGGATGCGTCATCGCGGCGTGGGCGATCTTCAGCGCCTTGGCCGGGCCTGAATTAACGCCGAGGTCAAAAACGCATAGATCGAGTCCCACGGCCCACTGATCGCCAGCCACTGCGTTCCAGTAATTGGCCCGATAGATATTTTCCACTTGAGATTGCGGCGCGTCCCATACGTCTGCAGGTAGGACAGCGCCATGATACGCCCGGCGATATCGATCCCATTCGTATTGTGTAATACCGCGTGAGGTCCGCCCTCCCGGATCTCGGGGATCGTCATCATTGCCGCCCTCATAATCAAGGGTGACGGCGACGCACCGTGGATAGTTTTGGAGCATGGGAGGGTGCCTCGGGGGTGACGACAACGGGAGAGTCGCGCGGCGGTAGCGGCATCGGCAGGGAGTTTTGCAGTTTGATCTTTAGCCGCTCGTCGGGAATGCCGCGCCCGCCCAAAGTTTCGACCGCGTTCCACCAATGCAGCGCAATCGAAGCTTCCTCATCGGTAAGCGTGATGGGCATCATGGAATAACCTCCGGAGGAAGGACCCCCTCGCCGTGTCAGCTATAGCGAACGCATCGCTCAGTTGCTGGTCCGTGGGAGGGTAAGCCATTTCAACTTCTGTGCTGGTGATCGAGTGATCGACCACGTCGGACGGAGCATAGGAACCATAAAACGTTGCAATAGCGTTATTATCGGCGCCGAGGTCGAGCTGTGAAAACGAGGTATCGCGAAATGAACCGTCGCGACTATACGCTCGGCGCGTCATCAACATGCTTTGCACCGTTCTTTGACTTCTTGGGTGGAGGTGCGCCGGCCGCCTCGATCGCCTCGAACACGCGGCCGACGACAAGCGCGCCATAGAACATCGCGATCCGCTTTTTGATGATGGTCGCATCCTCAACCGTAATCTCAACCGGCATCACCTGATCGTGGATCTTTGAGGCAAGCTTGAACCACTTGAATTTATCTTCGCCCGAGGCGTTCTGATCGTTCTGGTGCGTGGACGTTAGCGCCGTCACGATACAAGTGCTGATGGCGATCGGCTTGGGCGGATCGTCGGTACTCATGACGGGCTCGCCGTCTATGCCGATGATTGGCTTCGAAACATCAAAGAACATTTAGGCCACCGTGTTGAATGCGGTCCAGGTGCCGGCCGCATCAGATGCGACATAGGCGCGCGTGACGTTGCTCGCACCATCGGAGCGCAGATAAATCGAGCCCTTGGCAACAGTGATTGTCGGTATGCCGCTGCCGCAGTAAATGCCGAGGCCGCTCGCGCTAAACTGAATCACTTGTGATGCCGACCCGCCCGCGGTGAGCCCTGTGCCCAATTGGAATTGGAGCCTGCCGTCATTCGTAATGCGCAGCCGCTCGACCGGCGTTGATGTGCCATCCGGCGAGGTAAGGAATACAAAGCGGCCCGGCATGTCCGTTCCGGCGCCAGGGGTTCCGTCTATCAGGACCTGAAGAACCGCGGCCTGTTGAAATCCGCCTCCCGTATTGCCATAAAATTCCAGGCTTCCAACGATGTCGCCACTCTGCACAATGGTGTTTCCGGCCAGAGACGCATTGCGGCTTTTCCCGAAAACCAGCTGCGCGCCGATGGCGTCAGCCGAATACTTGCTTATTGCCGCGCAGGCCAGGCTTGTTGAAGCAACCTCAAACTTGGTCCCGAAAATAGTGCTAAGAGGGCCTTGCCCCATAATGACTCGGCCTGCGTTGTCGATCCGCATCTGCTCGACAACGGCGGTTCCGCCATCCGGCGTGGTGGCAAAGGCGATGCGTCCAGGCATGTCGGCCGCGCCTGGCGTAGCATCAACGTTCACTAGGATCTGCGCGCCGACAGTAATAGCCGAGCCGTTTGCTCCGTAGAAATCGAGCTCGCCGATAACATCACCAGAGTTGACGAGGGCGAATGCGCCAACGGTAGCGCTGCGACTTTGCCGAATATACAGATTGGCCCAGCGGCGTCGGCGGAATACTTGAAAACCGCAATCAAGTTTGAAACGGCAGCCGTAGAGTGCACCTCAAATCTGGAGCCGATTTGGGTTCCTGGACTGCCGACCGTCACACGCTGTTGGGAATCGAAACGGATTGCCTCCGCCGGCACCGCCGTTCCGTCCGGCGTCGTCATAATCCGTAGCAACGCAGGCATGTCAGAGGCGCCGGCTGTCGCCTCAGTAACAACCTCAATCTGCGCTCCAGGCGCAAAGACGTTGCCATCGCTGCCGTAGAAAATAATGCGCCCTAAAACATCGCCATTCGCCACAATGGTGTGTGAGCCGATGGTAGCGTTTCGGCTTTTTGCAAGCTGTAAATTGGGCGGGTTGTTATCATTTCCAAATGCAGTAATCGCCAAGCTTTTAGTGGCGATTGTTGTCCCTGCCATAAGAAATGCTGGGTTGACCGCGACTCCGACGGGAAAGCTAACATTGGTGCCGACGACAATACCGCTAAAGCTTGCACCTGTTAATGCTTGGCCCTCGAGATAGAACCCGCCGGCGCCGGCATTCAATGCGCTGTCATAGATGGCGAGATAAAGCTGGCCGACCAAAATATCGTTGGCGCCAACCTGCGTTGCACCGTCGGCCTTGTAGACATTCAGCGCCCCGATCCCCTGGTAATTTATCGTCACGAGGCCGGTGGATGTAGCCGCCGCGATAAAGCGGAACATCACATAGCGAGAATATGATGTGAGTGTGGGGGAGTTGGCGAGGCCCGTGAGCGAAATGGCGTTGTTGCTCGCGGCGGTGCAGGGGATCGCGGATAGAGACGCGACCTGCGCGAACATCGTGTCAAACAGGCTCAACGGCTGATTGCCAGCCGCGAGGTTGGCAAAAATCGTTGACCAGGCCATTTAGAACTCAGTGACGGTTACGACGGCCGTTGCTGATGCGGCAATGCCTTGCACGCCAGCCGTCCATGCGAACGGGAACAGACCGCCGGCCGCCGGGCCGATCGTGAGTGAAGCGCCGGCGGCAATATCGATGCCGAGGCCGGATGTGCCGGCGACGGGAACCGATGGCTGTGCGGCGATCGTCAGAATGACGGCGCTGCGGTTGGTGATCACGAGGCCGTTGCGGGTCGGGTTGGGACCGATCAGCGAGGTGCCGCCGGCGGTGCTCACTGCGGTGACGGTTGTTTGAAGCGGGACGTTTACGGCAGTCGTTGGGTTGGCCACTTTAGAACTCCCATATGGTTAAGGGGATAGGACCAGCAACGCTGGCGATGGCGTTGAAGGCGTCGAGAGTGCGCAGCCCGTCGATCTGAATTGACGCGCCCGGTATCAGGGTAAGCGTGCCGCCACCGGCGGAGACCGCCGCCCCGAAGCTTGTCGGAACGATCGAGATGTTTCCGGCCGCGTTTGGATTATGGAAAATCAGACCGAAGCGGGTCGTGCTTGCGGCAAGACACTGCGCCGAGGCATTGGTGATCGCGGCGTTCGTGACGGTGATGTTGAGATTACGCTGCCCGGATGGGATGGACATTTAGTATCTCCGACCACGACGGCCTCGGCGGGATTTGCGACGCATGTCATTCCTTCCGAAGGTATAGGGTGACCAACGGCCAGAGCACCACGACGGCATAGAGACCGGCGGTGATCGTGCGCCACTGCGTCGGCTCGATGACGGCATACCCGAACATAGACACGGCGCCGAGGACGCCGATCAGTCCGAGTGAGCGCGCCGAGACGATATCGACCGCCGCAGCCACGACTTGCGTATACTGAGCGGGAGGCATGGGGGCCTGTACGGGGCGAGGTGCGGGGCGAGGACCCTGCAGCGGCAGCTGCGGTTGAGCCGGCGCCGGGCTAGCTCCCGAAGAATTTCCCACTGTCATCGCCGACACCCTTAACCTTGTGCTGGATCATGTACAACTTAGCACCGATCTCTATAGCTCGCAATTTGTCGGCCGCCGAGGCTTCTTTATCCTGCAGGACGCCTAGGAGGCCCTCCCGTAAGGTCTCGAGAAACGTGTCCTTTTCGGGCTTTTTCCTCATCGATCGTATCTCAACCTCGCCCGGTCGCGCCGCTTCTTGGATAGGTCCAGCCTATGGGACGCCCGCATGTCCGCCGACGGGTCGGTCATGGCCCTCGGGGCCTTCTGGAACCCTAGGAAGGATAGCCAGGCTTCGTCGGCCTTACCCTCTTTTACCAGCTTCTGGTACGACTGGAGCGAGAATGGCTGCAAGCCCTTCAAAAGGTGCTTGATTTGATCCTGCATCTGCGCCGCCGCGGGGTCGCGGGGGTCATAGATGATATTCCGCCAGTAATCCTCATTCTGGATGAGCTCGAGCAGGACATGCGGCAGGGGGTGCAGCTTGTGCCCCGTCGTGGTTATCGGCGCCCGGTTGATGGCGTAAACGTCCTTCATGTAGGACGGGATCGGCAGGCACTCGTCGCCGCCTTGGGGCGTCTTTTCTCCCGTGGGCGGACAGATGTAATCGAGAGGCTTTTTCGGCCCGTGCCCCGTCATCAGATAGGTGAGCGTGGCCCCATACAGGCCGGTGATGACGGGCAGCATGATCGTATAGGCGAGGCGGTGCTCGAGCGCGATCCGCTGCCCCTCATTCAGCTGCCGGATCATGGTCAGTCCGTCAGAGACGCCGCCGGCGATCTCGTTCACCGTGCCGATGTTCCAGCCGACCGAGCGCACGGTCAGGAAGGCGATATCCTTTTGCACGTTGTGCCAGAACAGGTTGTCATAGACCATCTGTCCCAGGCGGTTATCGATGCTCTGCCAGACCCTTTGCATGGCAATCCGCGTCTGCTCTGTCGTCGCCGCCGGATTTCTCCTCACCCAATCGCCATACATCATGTGGAACACGCCGAGCTTCTGACGCGGAACCAGCCATTCCATCAGAAACCACTGCAGGTCATTCATGGCGGCGCCGGCGAGCCTGATGGGTGCTTTTAGTACGGCTTTGTATGGATGGTTGCGGAACTCCTGCGCCACCGCCTCGGTAACGGGGTGATGGACAACGCGGTCAGTGAGGCCGGGGCCGCTCGCCCTCGCGCGCATCCCGCCAAAAGGGAGTGCCGGCCGATCTGAAAAAAGCGATCCATGTGCGCGGTGCCGCCGGCCTGGATCATGGCGTCAACCACGCGCTGATAAGCCGGCGTCGCACCGAGCGGACCAAAGTAGGCTTCATAGGTGCGATGGCCGCGCCAGACGTTGACGACTGTCGGCACCACCGGGACCGCGCCATACAACATATTGGCGACGCCGCGGACGGGCTCGCCACGCGTGACCTGCTCGAGACCGAGCGCGGCGGTTGATATCGATACGTCTAAGGTCGTGAACACCCCGTGAAAGAATGACAGCCCGAGCTGCAGGCTGTTCATGGCATTGCCGGTTGCCCGGAACGTGTCGTAAATGCTGCTCGAGCCGTACAGGCGCGTTGATAGGTAGTTGTTCATTACGCGCGCGACGGGGCGCGGCGCATACCAGTATCCGGTAATCCTGGTGCCGCCACCCGGCATCGGTCTCCGACCCACAAAGGCGGAGTCGACGCCGCCCTGTTTGATGCCGACGAGCTCCCAACCGTGCGGCACGCGATCACGGTTAGAGCGATAGAAATGCATGATGTTCGTGCGCTTCAACTCCTGCGCCATGCGCGTGCCAAAGTAGAATTTATCCATCTCGCGCAGCTTGATCATGGTGAGCTCGATCGGATTGGTCGAGACCAATCGCAAACCGCGCTGCATGCCAAGCCTGATGGATGGCACCGTGCGAGGCATTAGGAATTGCTGCGTCCCGCGCAGGGGACGCTTAGAGGCGGACATCACCAGCTGTTGCTGCAGGTTGTTGACGCGCGTCAGATCGTTGGCGTTGTGGACCTCCCAGATGTGCGGGAAGTAATGTTCGATCGGATTTGCCAGATACTGCCGGCCGCCGATGCGGCTGAGTGTCTGAACATTCGCGACGCGCTCATCGAGCAGCTGCCGCAACAGGTTGGCCAGCGGCTGCCACTCCGCCGGGAAGCTGGCAACGCGGTTGTGCTCGATCCCATCCATGAAACGGAGGGCATCGGCAACACCCATACGCGCGGCGACGCCTGGAACTCGCGCAACTGCCGCTCCGCCTGCGCCGTCGCTTGCCGTAGCGCGGCGTTCCAAGGCATGATGCTCCGAGCCATGCGCGCGGCAGAGGTGATGTTCTGTGTAATGCCGCGGCGGGGAGACTGGGTGATGTAGGTCACCGGCTCGGTTGAGAGCGGGGTGACCAAGCCCTTAACCTCTTGCCCCGGCCTTGAGCGCCTGACGGCATCGGTCACCGCGGACGCCTGACTGACGATGTTGGGGGCGCCCCTGATCTGCTGCACCATGCGGTTGCCAAGCGTGGGCGCCGCTGTCGGGGGAGGCGCCCGGAACATCGCCCGGCCAAAGGAACCAGGCGACATTGTAGCCGCCATGGACACGCCCACGCCTATGAAGTCCTGCGAGCCCTGCAGCCCGGTTGCCGTCTCGAACGGACGCCCGACGAGCCAGGCGCCCAAGGCTTCGACCGGCGTGAACGCATAGGCATAGGTGCCGCCGACCGTCATCAGCGCGCCCCGAGGTCTTGCCGCCGAGGGTTGGCGCCTGCCACATCTGATTGATGCCCTGCCAAAGGTGCTCGAAATTCTTCTGGCCGTCTTTTCGTAGATGCCGATGGGTGCCGCGGCTTCCCTAGCAATCCCCTTCACTTCCTCGGGCCAGTCGGCTCCTCGACCGCATCCACCTTCGGAGGCTCGGGCGCGGACTCCTCCGGACGCGAGGGGACCGGATCGCCTTGCTTATCGTGCTGCAGCGCCGGGATACCGCGTTCGCCCCGCTCTACCGGAACGCCGCGCTCGCCGTGCGGTGTAACCGGGCGCGGGGTAATCGTGCGCGGCGTGGTCTGCCGCTCTTTGACTGCGGCGGGCTCTACAACTTTCTCCTCGCCCGACTCCTTCCGGCGTCGCGCCGATGCGCGGCGTCGGTTTGAGCTTAACGTTGATGACAAGGTTTCCTCATCATCATAATACGCATCGGTATCGCGCAGCAGATCATCACCGGCGCCGCCGCCGAGCTGCTCATCGGACTGTTCGCCGGCCGGACCGGGGACGCCGCCGGACAAAAGCCTCATCTGCTCGGGATCTGCGGCGGCGGCCTCGGGGATCTCGGCTCTTGCCGCCGGCCTTGCTTCGCGTCCGAATGCATAGCCGATGGCATCGAGCAAAACCTCTGGGTCGGAATAAGGCTCGCCGGCCACATTGAATTGCGAAGCGCGTTCGCCGGCGGGAGGCGTGCCCTGCACCGTGTCAAACATGAAAGCGCGGCGCCGGCCTGCGTGTGCATCTTCCGGACTAGGGAACCTGATTTCGATTGATGGATTGGAGCCTTGTGGCGCAAACAAATCCGGATCATGGATCTTGAGATATTGCGTGCCGCCGCTGCTGGTTTTTATGCGGCCCTGCAGCCCCATCAGCTCGACCGCGTCCAGTATGCTCTCTGGGTCGATCTCGCCGACCATCGGGGGCGGGGCGTTTTCGCCGGCTGGAGGGCGACGATCCTGCTCAATAGGGCGCCCTGAAATGCCCAGCTGTGCGACGCTTTCCTGCTCAGCGACCTGCAGCGCATCCGCGTAGGCGATCTTCTGAGAGGCCAGCGAAGTCTCGAGTCCTTCAAGGTCGGGGGCGAGCGCGCTGCGCAGCGGATCGTTGGGCGGAAGCCTGGTCACGAGCTTCTTGGTCTCGCGCAGGAAGTCCTCGCCTTCCTTGATCGACTGCCGAATGCCGATCAGCGTATCGCGGAACTCCGGAACATTGCTTTCGACGATCTCGAACGGGGTTTCCCGGGCGGTCCCTGCGTTGGACCGCGCGGCGGTCGGCCGCCGGCAACGCCAACCTCAAAGCCGCCCTCATCTACCGGCGGTTTGTTTAGCTTCTTAGAGTGATAACCGGCGGGAACTTTTAGACCAAGCCTGTTCTGTATCCTGCGAATGGCCTGCTCATTGATGCGCGTGCCCGCATCCAATTCGCTTGCATATTGCCATTCGAGCTCAGACTTGATCTCGCGGCGGTTGAGCCCCTTTTCGTGAGCTCCTCGACCCGCTTCGCGATGCCTGGCTTTTGCATCAAGCTGGTGCCGCTGATGCCTAGCTCGCCCGCCCGCGCCCCCTGCGTTGCCGCGCGCAGCGTGCCGACCGTCGCCATCGTGCCGGGACCGGAAAGGAACGCTTCCTTGGCAACTTCCTTGCCGGCTTCCGGATCTTCAACCCCGGGCTCGTATTTGGCAGCGGCTTGCTGCGGCCTTCCCGCCCATTCCTGACCGCGCCGGCGGCAAAGCTTCCTGCGCGCCCCGCCGCCTCGAGCGGATGGTTGATCATGTATGTGCCGAGCTGCCCGACATCGGCGAGTTTTTGGGATCTAGCGCCAGGCGACCAAACGGTCCCTTATCCCTGCCGCCGTGGGTGCCTGCCGCCTCGAGCGGGCTTTCAACGGGAATGCCGCGCTCTTTCTTCGGCGGCCTGACTGCCAGCGTCGGCTCTTTGATCAGCTGCGGTTCGCCGCCACGGAGGTGCCGATCGGCCTGCTCCCTGGTCGCGGTCATGCGAATGGACTCTGGCCCTCGGGCTCGCTGATCGTATCGACGGGGATCTCGCCGATGAGAGTCCCGCGTTCCTCGCCCGGCGCCCTCACGCGCTCAATCGGAGACTCAGGTCTTTAACGAGGATGCCGCGCTCTGGCATTAGTGGCCCATGGGTATGCGATAAACCTTATCTTTGCCGCGGTATTTATAAAACACGTCAGCGTCTGAGGCATCGAGAGTCTCAACCTGAGCCTCGTCATTGACCTCAATGGGAAAATCTTGGGTCTTGCCTGCCTGCGTCGTACCAAAATACTTGCCGGGCCTTGATTGCTCATCAGCAAGGGGTTTGCCTAATCCCCTCAGATAATCCTTGATAACCTTATCGACTCCTGCGCCGGCGGGACGCCGCCAGACTTTACGGACTGTTGCACCCATTGCTCGACAAGGCCGCGCAAGTGCGGATCATTGGCGTGCCCCGGCGCAAAGTTTTGAATGTACCTTTCCGCCATATCGGCAACACCCTGCGACTGATTGAAGTTTGACGGTTTCGGTTCGCCAGCCTTTCCCGCCTTCTGCTTTTCAAGATCCAGCTTCTCGCGCTGCATCTGAATGCGCTGCTCTCGAAACTCGAGGTTATCGTTCGCCTTCTCGAGAGCGACCATGTACTTGCCGAGCGCAACAGAGTCCTGCGCCATCGCCTTCTGATAGGCGAACTCATCGTCAAACTCTTTCGCCTTCAGCGCCATCAGCTGCATCTTCTGATTGAACTCGTATTGATCGGCCTTCAGGATCGTGTCGTATTCCTGCAGCTTCAGCCTGTTCTGCTCAAGGATGCCCTTGGTTGAGGCTTCCCAAAGTTTTACGTTTTCCTCGACCACTTCCTTAGCGCCTTGCTGCGCGCCTTGAAGGATGCCGGAAATCGCCATCATCGCGGTCGTGCCGTCGCTGCGGCCGGTCGGTCCTTTGCGTCCCATCGAGCCCAGCACCTGCAGCGCCATCAGCGCGCCCATGTATCCCTGGACGTTCTGAATGAGCTCGCCCGAGGTTTGCTGCGGAGCCTTGGGCATCTTTCCAAACGTCGGCCGCTCGGGCCTGTTCGCTTGCTGCGTTTGCAGCGTCTTCTCTGCATCCTCATAGAGTGGCCCCATCGTCGCGTCGCGGCGGGCCTTGGTTTCCTTCATGCCCTCGCGTGCCTCGGTGAGGCCGCGGGACGCTTCGGCTAGACCGGCCTCGCCGGGAGAGCCTCCCATGCCCCGCACGGCCTCGGGTTCAATGCGCATACCTTGCCCAGCCACGGGGCCGCCCGCGCCGCCGGCAACATCCGACGGCGTGGCGCCGGGAACAGGCGAATTAAGCCTGACGAAATCCTCATCGTCCGTTTTTTCTTCAGCCGATATTGCGCCTGCCATGGGTCACCTATACCGCTACCGCCGTTCGTGCGCCGCCGGTGATGGCGCCGAGCTTGACCGCTGTGCTCGAGAGAGCCGCAAGCGCATCCTGTTGCGCCTTCCGGAACGCCGCGACCTCGGCCTGTTGCTGCGCGGACAGCGCGAGCTGAGTGTTCACCGACAAGCCGGCCGCCGCCATGGCCTCGTTGAAATGCTGGGTTACAAGTGCGGTCTGCCGTTGGAAGCTCCGGTCATCTATATCTTGCTGCATTTGCACGAAGCGCGTGTCTTGATTGGGATCGGTTCCTGCGGTCGCCAGCCGCTGGTAAGCCGCATTCATTTCATCGCGCTGCTGTTTGGAGAGCAGCGCCTGCTCTTGCGGCGTGACGCCAAAACTAGCGGCGAGAGCGGCGCGCTGCGATGCCAGGTCGCCAAACTGCGCCGCAGTCCCCGACGCAGCCTGACCCTGTGAGGTGAGGCCGGCGGGGCCGCCCCTGTTCGCAAGCAAGAGATTAAGACCGGCCGCTGTAAGGCCGGCCGCTTGAGGCCGGTGGAAAGAAGATTGCCGCCCGCGCCGGCGGCGGCGGCGGGTGCCCCGCTTATCGCGCTTTGAGTCTGCGTTGGGCCGGGGCTTATGGCGCTTTGAGTTGCGCTGCGCCCCGTACCCGTCGCAGCTGCCGCAGCTTCCTCCGCATCCTGCTCCGCATCTTGGGCCGCATCGGCCGCGGCGACATCGCTGCTGATTGCGGCGGGAGCTTCCGCCGGCCCACCTAATCCTGCCACTGAAGAAGCCGTCGGTCCCTGCGGTCCACCGAAAGCCTCTCCACGGCTGTTCGCGGTAAAGCTGTTGGGGTCAACGGTTTCCGGCCCCACCTCGACGCCGGGCTCGCCGGGCGCCGGACCCTCGACACCGGACGCCACGGCCTGCGCATTGATACCAGGTTCCGCCTGCGCAACTGCAACAGTCCCCGGATCGGTGACGGGACCCATCGGATCTTGGGGACCGAAGGTATCCACGTTTTCGGGACCGAAGGCCGGATTGCTGGCGACGGGGCCAAAACCAGGATCAGGCGCCGGCGCGGGAAACTTTCTTCGACGCTGGTAACGCCCGGCTCTACCCCAACCTCTGCGACGCCCTTCGCGGCATCTGTCGCGCCAAAAGCGGATGTTCTGCCTCCCTCCTCGCCAAACATGCCGGTTTCATCCGTCGGATCAGGTCCGCCCATCTCGGCGATCGTTTCCGCGTTGACCGCATTCTGGGCTTGTGCGGCGGATGTTGCCGCCTGCGCTTCTCCAAGCGTGTCATCCATTGGCCCGCCGAACAGCGCTTCTGTGTCTTCCTGCCCGGTAATAGTCTCCGACTCCGTCGGCCCTGGCGACCCCAGGGTTTCACTCACTCCCGGCTCAGAAGTCGGCGCGTTCTCGGCACCGAGGAACCCGGTCGGAGACTCCGTTGCGCCGGTGGGACCAGTCGGACCTGGCGCCGCCGCACCCGTTGCTGACGACGACGATGCTGTAGACGACACAGCCGAACTTGCATCTGGACTCGGGGCGCCAAAGCGCCGGAGCCGGTATCCGGCGACACGTCCACACCAAAACCAAGACCGGAATCCGTACCAAAGGCGCCGGAATCAAAGCCGGTCTCACCGCCAACGCCGGTCGTGCCTTCACCTACGCCGCCGGCGCCGGTCTCACCAGTGCCGACGCCAGCGCCGCCGCCCGCGGCCTCTCCACCAACGCCGGCCGTTCCTTCGCCACCGCCGCCCGCGGCTTCGCCGGTTCCTTCGCCCGTCCCGACACCAGCACCACCACCACCAGCATCGCCGGCGCCTCCAACGCCACCAGCCTCGCCCGAACCGGCATCGCCGGCGCCCACACCGGCGCCAGCATCGCCCGCACCCGCATCACCTGCGCCGGCCGCGCCTTCGCCCGCACCTTCACCCGCACCCGCGCCTGCACCTTCGCCCGCGCCCTCGCTTCCGAACCCCTGCAGAATGCCGGACACGGGATCACGATAGCCGTAAATCTCAAACTGCGAGGCAAGGTCGGCCTCGGTAATTGTTCCGGCCTGCAGCCCCCGGTGATCTGCGCCGCTTCCTCGGCGGTGAAACCTTGAGCGAGCAGGTCGGACGTGACATCGCCGATCAGCTCCGCGCCGAAGGCTTCACCAATTCCTTCGCCGGCCAGACCGGCAAAGCCAGCCCCGAGCTCCTCGCCGGCAAACAGGCCGCCCTCGATGCCGGCCTCCGCGCCGAACTCCGCGGCCCCGAGTCCCAACGCCGCCTCACCCGCTCCGAACAGCTCTGCGCCGCCAAAGAGCAACTCACCTAGGCCAAATACGAGCTCGACCATGTCACAGTATCCCTAGCTTTGCTCTGATCTGAGCATGCTCTTGAGCGTGGGCGTCAAGCCACTCTAGCATGTCGCCCCGGTTGTCAAAATCGACCTCCGAAAGGTCTAGCCCGGAGACCCCAGTTGTGGCCCGCAACTGCGCGTGTACGGTCTCGTGCACCTCGAGCCATATCTTTTGCGCGTATTTGTCCTTTTTATCCCACGCGAACATATCGTAATCGTTGATGAAAACCGGCGGAGACTGCGACAGCCCCAGCTGTACGAATTGGATGTGCTCGAGCGCATGCTTGTTGAGCCAGATACCGTGTCCGATATCGTCGCCGGGAGCAAAGTAGTCTGGTGAGAATAGGGCCATTAGCTCAGCGCCCTATTCCTCGATCGCATCAGCGTCGCCGGCGTCCACTCGATCACGATCGAATTAAGGTGGAAATTCTTGAACGAGCCCGTCAGGCTAACGCCGAGATAGATACCGGAGCCGGCAAATTGCTTGTCTTGGAAGAAGAACCCGGCCGAGACGAACTGCACGATCTGCAGCGCCGCGTTTGTCCACGTGACGATTTGGTTGAGAGCATTCCGCCACGTGACGGGATTGGCAAGCGTGTATTGATCGGTGAATTGATCGTTCTCACTGTCCGTCGTGATCGTCATCGTTCCGGACTCGGTTGTCGATTGCGCGATTCCACACGTATCCCGCGCTTGCCGAGCATCGGCTTGCCGTCATCCCACAACGCGGTGCGGATAATGATTGCGACGGCCACGTTGGTATCGGAGAGAACCTGCGTCACGTCGCAGCCGCTCGAGGTGTACGTTTTAAGCACGCCGCCGACCTGCACCGTACACGCGGCGCGGACGTTGGTGCCTTGGCTTATCAAGAACCACTTTTTATTCATGAACGTCAGGAAGACGGCACGCACACCGAGAATCGGATCGTTGATTTTTGCGAGCAGCAGATAGCAACGGATGTTCTTCAGGTCATTTGGACACGCAGCAAGCGGCTGCGAAAAATCAATGAAGCGAAAGACACCATCCATCGGGTCGCTGATTTTTTCGACGGTCGCGCCGAATATCGCGAACACGCCGACCTGATTGGCGAACAACACGAGACGGCTGTATGACGCGATAGACAACGGAAACGTCGTACCCTGGTCCGACGATAGCGTCAGGATCGTGAAGATCGTCACCGACGAGACGACGGAAATCGAGCCGATCTGCTTCAGTGAGCCATCGCCGAAGATATAGAGGAAGTTGTTGAGCGATCGGAGCGCGCTAATGAAGTGCGGAAGATCAGGATCGGTCATGACGGTTGACCCTGCCGCGTTGGCAGAAGCCACATCGTCATAACCTTTCGTGCCGGTCCAGATCAGATTGCGGTCGCCGGCGAGCCAGACGCGCCCCTGGAATACGGCCACCGTTTTGACCTGCACGGCGAAGATCGGCCAGACGATCGCAGACGCCGCAGCACTCGGCGCCCGGGCCGCCGATCACAACCGTCAACACATCACCGGCCTTATAGCCGGTGCCGGCGTTGGTCAGGGTGATGGAAATCACCGCGCCGCCTGACACCGCCGCGGACGCCGTTGCGCCAGAACCGGAGCCGCCGGTAATCGTGACACCCGGCGGCGTGACGTATCCGGTCCCGCCGGCCGTTACGATGATGTTCGAGGAGACGCCGCCGGGACGCACGAGCGCGATGCCATCCCAAGTCGCATAACCGCCGGTCGGATCGGCGATAAGGATGCGCTCAGACTTCCATTGCGTCATGTCGGGGTCCGTGAAGGTCCCGGCGTTGGCAAATTTTACTTGCACGCCATTAGCCACGTTGACCGTATACGCGGCCCCGGAAGCGCAAAAATTTACGACGTAATCGATGCCGCCGAAGTTGGCGTAAAATTGCTTGACGACGGTCTCGCCGGCGAGCGTCGCCAGCGCGGCGGACGGACCTGGAACGGAAATTAAATCGTTGCCGCCGATCGGCTGGCAATTCTCGAGCCACGCGAGGCGGCTGGGCTTGAGAGCCTGACGCGCCTGTTGCGTGTCCATAGTTTCAAAATCACGGAACACCATGTAATGGCGGCCGTGATCTTGCTTGGGTAGTGCCTCCTGTTGCTGTTGTCGCTGGGCTACCACTGCGCCATCTTCCTGAATGTGCTGCGATAGATGTTGCCGATGCGCCGATCCTGCCTTGTCGCCTTAACCTCTTTCATCCGGCTGTTGTACATCTTGCGGAAATAGTCGGCCTGATCGAAATTTTGCAATTTCAGCAGCGTGAGGTATGCGCCGTACCATTGCACGACATCGGCGTTTGGCTGCAGAACCTGCAGGTCGCTGTCGCCGAGATTGACCAGAGGCGTCGGTAGCGTGATGGCATCCCATTCCATCAGGTATTGAATATCGGGGATAGGAAACAGGTAGATTTGGTTCATCTCGTCATGATTCGTCCACGCGGTCGGGTAGCCTTTCCAGCTCGTATAGGCACGGCACCACGCCTGGAATTTCGTGAAAGGCGCCCAGCGCAGCATCTGCCGATTGGTGCCGCCCGGCCAGAGCGCCGAGATAGACAGCACGTCGAGCACGTTGATCAGTGTGGTCGCTATCGCAGACGCGCCTGTTCCGGCCCCGGAGAAGCCAACGGTAACCGGCGTTGTGTAGTTGGACCCCCAGCTCAGCTGATTGAGACTTGTGACCACGCCGCCGCTGACGTTGGCCGTCGCAACCGCAAACGCGCCGCCGGTCGGGGGTTAGGAGTAATGTTGACGGCGGCGCCGAAGGTGTAACCGGAACCGCCGCTGAGCAGAGTAATCGACCCGACGCCCCCATTGATCGGGTAAACCTCTTGATTGGGGATCGTCGTGAGGCCGGTATACAGCGTGCGAACGCAGTGCAGATCGAGTGCGGCTCGCTGCCTGGCGTTGTTGACGATGGTGATTAGCTCGGTATCGGTCCAGTCAACCGACTGCAGATCATGCACCAGTTCGCGGATCTGGCTGATGTAATCTGAAGTAAGCACTGGCCATCACGCTAGCTCGCAGACTTCTCAAATGGATCGTCCAAGATCATGTCGGGGTGTGACTGCACCTTTCGAGGCCGACCAGGACGTGGCTGCGGTTTCTCGAGCTCGTCGCCCTGCTCGTTCACTTCGACCATGCGGAACAACACCGGGCGAATATCCAAATTTTTCCAGAACTTGATATTTTTGGCGTCCTTCGCCATCTCCACCGTGTTCCAGCCCATGCGGCGCATGACATAGTTTTTCTGAGCTTCCTCGCTCAGACCGAAACCGAAGATATGACGGGCCACGTCAACAGGCACGGTGATGGGCTTGCTGGGGTAGAACGTGTAAAGGCGCCCGTCATAATGGTCGCTGAGCTCGAAATCGTTGTGGTTCGTGATGCGGATGTGCCCCACGAACTCATCAGCGGCAGGCTCGTTAATCCCGATCGGCTTGTCTTGCTCTGGCATTACTGCTGCACCGCCGGCTGGAAGATAGAGGTATCGGTGACGCCGCCGACGACGGCGGTAAGCTGCGCGACGGTCGTGGCCGCCACACCCTGCGTCTGCGTCACGGCGAGGAGCGGAACCTTCTGGAACCCGAAGCCAGCATCTTCGATGATGGTCGAGTTGATGACGGTGCCCGAGTTGGCGGCGACACCGCGAGCGCAGCGCGGGCCGACGGTGTTGTTGTTGATGATGTTGGTCGTGGCCGCGACCATGCCGAGGGACGAGTCCCAAATCTGGCTGGTGCCGCTTGGATAAGCGACGCCGCCCGACGTGATGGTGATGGACTGCAGCGCCATGGACATCAGCGCGGTAGCGGCTGCAGCACCGGCGCCCGTTACGGTGATGGTTGGAATGGTGGTGCCGGCATAGCCGAGGCCCCAGTTTGTCATCACGATGCCGGTCAGGGTGCCGGAACCCGTGAGGACCGGGTTGATGGTCAGTAGCGCGCCGCCCGTGCCGAGGGTAAGCGGCCAGTTGATGCCCGGGAACCATGGCGGCTGGTTACTGCCGACCAGGCCCGGCGGGATGATAGAGGCCGGGGCGCCGGCCGGGTTAACCGGAACGCCGATGCCTGGGTATGTGCCGTACTGCGGCATGACGTAGATTTGCGGAGCGGCGGTATAACCCGCGCCCGCGTTGGTCACGGTGACGGCGTTGATGGCGCCGGCGGAGATGGTGCAGGTCGCGGTCGCCTGAATGCCGCCCGCTGGCGGAGGATCGATAATGAGGATCGGCGGAACCACGAAGCCCGAGCCGGCCTGCGTGATGGCGATCGTCGTGTTGATGGAACCGCCGACAACCGGATAGGCCGCGGCAGCAACACCGCTCGCCGGCGCGGCGCCGAAGCTTACGGAGACGCCGGTCGCTGCGGTGCCGATGCCGTTGACGGCGGTCGTGCCCGCGTTAGTGATCTGCGCGCCCTGCACAACGCCGGAAGCATTAAGCAGACGCCAGCTGTACCCATCCGTCGATAGATCGAACGGGTCAGATCCGAAGGGCGTGGACATGATGCGCCAAGCCAGCTGTACCGGATCGAAAAACTGGACAACGGTCTGTGCGCCCAGCGAGCACTGGTAGTTGCCAGCCGGCGGATAGAAGACTTCGCCGCCAGCAAGCTGGACCGGGATCGATGGTTGACCATAAGTAAACGGGCCGCCGATACGCATAGGAACCTCAGATGTTGAGGAAATTCAGGTTGTCGAATTTCCCGTGTGCGCGAGGCTTCACGTTGCACATCTCGAGCAGCGTCAGGATCGCCCCGATATAGCCAAACTGGCCATTCGGCAACGTGCTCTCAAAGCCCGTGAAGTAGAAGCTGGCCCGCTCATGGATGTAGAGCGAGAGATAGTCGGTGTTCAACAAGTAGAGTGTGCCTTCCGGACAATTCGGATCGGCGTAGATCGGCACGCCGGCCACGTCGAGTGCGCGGAACAGTGACTGGACCTTGCCCTCGCCGAACCCCGACATCGGCGTGACGTTGTAGCGCTCTTGAGACGTGAAGTCCTGCGCCAGCATCGTCCAGCCGCCGAGGCCCATGATGCCCATCTTCGGCATCTCGCCCGTCAGCTTGGTGACCTGTGAGATGTACTGCAGCACCAGGTTGCGGGTTGGGGCAGTGAGCGAACCGTTGTGGACGTAGGTCGAACGCCAGAACGTCTGTGTCGTGCGGGACAGTCCGCCATAGGATGAGGCGAACGTGCCGTCATCAACCGCGGCCGGCAGGCCGATCATGGCGAGGTTGTTGCCGGTGTTGGTAAAGAGGTCGGTCGAGAACCGATCGAGGGTGACGTTCGTGGCGTCGTTCATCCTCGCTTCAATGAGGGGAACGACGGAGTAATCGACCTGCACCAGACCTTCCATGCCGAGGAAGGGGATCGCGGTCACGTACCCCTTCAAGTTAAATTCGGCATTCTGCAAGCCGGGAGTAACGCCCGGTTGGTTGAAAGCGCCGTCATATCCGACGGGCTGAATGGTAACCATGGGGTTACCCTGCAGCGGCACGGTCACCGGCGACAAGCCGCCGCTTGCAACCTGACTATGTGACAGGAGCGCAGCGAGCAGAGGGGTTGACCGGAAAATCTGAACGATAACTTTGGGGACGAATGCGCGGCGGGTTACAGCTGCGAGCTCGTTCGTTATGGCTCCCGCTGCCGGGATAATGCCAGTGCCGAATTGGGGTATGACACGCTCCTATTACCTCGGGAGGATACGCCCCCGCAGCTCATTGATAACCGTGTGGGCCGTTTCATTGGCCCAAGCACCCGGGTCTTCCAAAAGCTTCTTGTCGTCCGGCATCGTCCAGCGCGACGAACGCGGCGGCTCGAGCGGAGACCTACCGGGCGGCGTCTCGGCCTGATACAGCCTCGCGCCCAGCTCGTAATCATGCAGACCGTGCTGCGTCATCAGCGCCTCGATATCCTTGACGCGGTCTTCGCCATAGCGCGAAGAGAGGTCGCTGCGCTGTCTCTCGAGCTTTTCCTTGGTCGTGGCTGCGTCGCGCTCGATCTTTTCCTTCGCCTTGTCGTTGATGATCTGCTGGCGAAGATCCTCGACCTGTTGATCGGGGAAGTGGCGCACGGCCGCCGGGTCCTGTGCGCGCACGAGATTAATGAGAGGACGCCGAGTCTTTGGGTTGTTGGCGAGCTTGTGCATCAGCCGGCCCATCGCGAGCGCATCTTTCTCGGCCTGCGTCATCGGGCGCAATGTCATTTGAGCGGCTCCCCTTTCAAGCCATCGGGAAACTTCTGCACGCCGCGCTTCACCTCGCGCATGCCGCCGGTTTCTTCCCATGTGTTCTTGCCGGCGGCCTCGCCGTGCAAGCCAATGAAGCCCGGAGGATTGCAGTAGCGAGAGAGGCGCCCCGTGTCGTCGTCTTCTTCTCGCTAGACTTCGACAGGGGCTCGCGCGCCGGGCCAACTTTGCCGGCGCCTGGGGTTATGCCAACGGTGCCCGGCTTTATGCTGGGCAGATCACACCAATCTTTCGCCATTAGATCGGCTTGCCTTTACGAGATGACGGAGACTTCTCGATTGCGAGCGACGGATCTTTGCCGGTCGGATCGACCTTGTCCGCGCTCGAGAGCCCGCCGAGTTTGATGTAGCTCGACACGTTGACGAACATGCCATGGATTCTTTTCTTGGTGCCGATATCGCCAACCGCGACCTTCGGCTTCAGATATGAATACTCGGACATGGGTTTACTCCTAGATCGGCGGGGCTTCGCCGGGTCCGCCCATCGGCGGCGGTGTAGCAGCCTGCAGCGGCATCGGAGGCGCGGCGCCAAACTTTCCGCCGCCCTTCGCAGTTTGCGCCAGTTGTTGGATCGCGGCCGGCACCATCGAATTTTCCTGCGCGTCACCGAAGTTTGCAGTGAGAGCGCGCAGCGCATTCAGCACCGCTTTATATTTCGGCGAGCCGACGGTGTAAGAAGTGAGAACCTTGTGCAGGCCGGGGAGCAGCGCCTTGATCGTCGCGTCCGCCATCGCCTCGTTGCCGGCGCCCGCTCCCGGGGACATCACCGGCGAACCTCCGGGTCCCGAGGGACCGCCGGATATCGAGCCGGGCATCGGGGACTTGCCGCCGCCCATACCCGGTGGCGCACCTAAACCACCTGGAGGTTTGGGAATCGGGGCGCCGCCTATACCGGGGAGGGGACCTGCCATAGGCCAAGGTTTTTAATACAACTCACGATTGTGTGCAATGCCCCATAAAAAGAGCCGCCGGGGAGGGCACCCGGCGGAGAAACCACTTAGCTCAATCGTCGTCGGTTTACTGCTTAGCGCCGGCGGCTTCTGCGGCCACCACGTTTACGACGGTTAGCCTCGATCTCTCGCATTTTCGGGAACATGGGAGCATCTCCTTACAGTTGACTTACGTCTTGCGTTTGCAAGGTCGCCTAGAATTTATAGGGGTTCCCCTGTGATTATGCAACCTAGGCGCTACTTCTTGCCGCCCTGAATGAGCTGCGGATTGGCCTTGGCCATGGCCCGCTGTTGTGCCCGGCGCTGCCGCAGCTTGTGGATAAGGTTGGCCTCGCCCGGAGGCCGCAGCATCCGCAACAGATCCTCTTGGTCGATCGCCTGCGCTTTGAACAGATTGGTCGCTAAATCGCGGCTTTCGTCGGCAAACAGCGGGGAATGGCTGTGACCGGCAACCCGCATTTTCCAGGGTGCGGCGACCTGTGCCATCACAAATTCCATCCCCTTGTCGGTCTTCAATTTGTGCGTCGAGTTGCGCTGCAGCAATTTGAGCGCGAGGTCACCGGCCTTGACAAGTATCGGCTCGAGCCCGACCGCGGTCTTTTTGATGCGCGCCGAGCCCGTGGTGGCCAGCTGTTTCGCGTGCCCGCGACCGCGGACGCCCTGCTCGCCCTTGCCCATCACGGTCTCCGTCAGACCGCTGGCCTCCAAGAACATATGCGAGATTTGCTCGTAGTCGGCGAACAGGTCCGGCGGCATGGTCGGCGATAGATCCTCGACCTTGGCGCCGGGGTTCATGTCCATCACCCACGTACCCGGCGAACCGAGGGCGTCGGCCTTCTCATCCGACAGACCCATCATGCCCATAAAGGACCGGGGAGGATCGACCTGCATCTCCAGGATCTGATGGATCTGCCAGAGCCGGGTATTGATCCAACGCTGCAGGTTGACGAGACGATCGCAGTGGCACTCACCCCAAAAGTAATCATACACACTGAAGGGGCGGACCTGCACAAAGGGATGCTCGTCGGCGATGAAATCATTCGTATCGGTCCAGCGCAGAAGGTCCGACTGCACCGCGCGCTTGCTGCGCTTCAGCCCCGCCTTTTGCAGAATCGCGATAGTCTCGCGCGAGATCCTCCAATAGGAAACCCGGATCGAGCATTTTGAACGAAGCGTAATCGCCGCTCGGTTTGCCCTCGTCATCACACGCCTGATCGTCCCACACATAGAGCTCATAGAAGCGAACGCGCGTCGTGTTAAGTTTTGGTTCATATTGAGACAGGGTGTTAGTGTTGGGGAAGCGAGACCGATCAGTGGATCGGTCACGCTGCTGCGCTGGGCATTCATCAACATCGTAGACATGGCCGACGGGAGGGTCACCTTCTCATCGGTGACGGAGGCCCGGAGCTCATCGATGCGGTGACCCATGCCGGCCCACTGCATCCGCTGCACCGCCTCATCCCATTCGACCGAGTAGTAGTGCGTGAATGCCTGTTGATTATCGAGGTCGGTCAAACTCTCATCGAAGACGCCGAAATTGTGCGGCGGCACCATGACAACGTCGAGCTCGTCGCGCGCGTTGTTCCAGCCGAATTTCAAGAACATCGAGTCATAGCAGAGCGACCACAGCATCGCCTCGGCGAATTGGTAGGCAAGGCCACTGTCGCGGAACTCGTCATCCCAATACTCCTCGACGGCCTGCATCTGCTGCACGACCTCATCATCCGCGTTGCGCTGCGCGGCGACCGTGAAGGCGCAGTGATCAGCGGCGTAGAGGAAAGAGGCGACAAGGTCGGTATGCGCCTGCAGCTTGTTATAGAGTACCTGGTCGCGGATGCCGTCCGAGCCGAACAGGGTCCAGCGCCGCCGCTGCTCGTATCTCGAGACCCGCTCCGACTGCGACTCCATGCAGTTGTCGATCAGCCATTGCAGCTTGCGCGTGCGCTCGGGCTCAGTCTTGGGAATGATCATGCCTTGCCCGTCGTCTTGGCCTCGACGCTGGTGAAGCGCGACAATGCCAGGTTAGGGTTGGTATTGGCGGTCGCCAGCCCGATCGGCGCGGCAACCTTAGAGGAGATGCCCGGCGCGACGGAACACGAAGCCGCATCCAAGATCCGGCCCGTCGAGTCGGTCCAGAGCTGGCCTCCCCAGCCGCCGGCGAATTGATGCTGCTGTAGCTGCGCGGCGCCCGCCGGCGCGTTCCTCGGCTTGGTCGTCTCGCCGGCTTTCGCCGATCGGAGGTTGGTCAGTCCGTAGGCGTCGGCGCAGGCCCGGAGCTCCGTGTCGAGCCCTTTCGCGACTTTGCCGACGGCGATCTTGACGGGGACCCAGCGGAGCTTTTGGATTTGCACGCGGGGCACTTCGGCGTTTCGGCGGTGGTATCAAATAGGTGATCGCACCCGTCGCGGAGACATCGGTAGGTCCGTATCGCCATAGCTGTTTGGCCTTTGCGGGGTACATACAGGCGCAAGGGCACTTCTCATACCGGCCACATGGGCACGTTTCAAGCGCCCGTTTCAAGGCAGGGTAGGCCGGCGCGTCGCCGGGGACAAGATGCCAGATCCGCTCGTGCTTGATAAACTTCAGTTCGTTGTTGGCCAGTGCCTTGATCAGCCAGGTGACCTTGCGGCAGGTCTTTTCGGTGATCCTTTTGCCATGCAGCATGCGGTGGACTTCGCCATTATCGAGCCCAACCTGCCGGGCAAACGCCCAAATCATCCCCTTTGGGAAGTTGGTGCGGTAGTTTCGCAGCGCATCCCGCACCGCATAGGGGGTAGCGGGCTGTCCTCGTACCGCGGACCGTAGATTTGGCGTCGATTGCTCACCCGAACCGCATCTTTGAGCGCCGGAGAAAGTCGATATGCCGGCCGACCGTGTCGGATAGCACGCTGGTTTCGCGTTGCTTGGTCGCTTCCATGGTCGCTTTCCATGTCGCACCGCGCGATTGCAGCACGGGTTGCTGCCATCTGCGCCACGCTTCATGCGCCAAGCCGCCCGCGATCACGCGATCGTCCTTCTTTCGGCCCTCCGCATAGATGCTCCCTTCCTCGTAGACCATGCTTTTGCACTCCTCGAGGGCCTGCAGGCTGTTGAAAACGAACCGCCCGAGCTGCAGGCTATCCCGAAGCCCCGTCATCATCTGGTGTTTGTTGTCGTGAGACATCTTCCACTGATAGGCGAGCTCGCCACGCATGCTGTCAGGCCGCCGGTAGAGATAGTACTGCATAGCGCCGAGGCAGTTCCGTATGTCATGCGCTTCACTTGGAATCTCTGCGCTGATCGCTTGCCGCTGTAGGTGCTGCATCTCCTGAAACACCGTGGCGCCCGGCCCCGTAATTTCAAGATTGACCATGCAGTTGCGGTAGTATCCCGCGAGATGCATGAGCACCCAGGCACAATGATACGTGGCAACCACCGATGATGTGAACTCAGCAACCTGGATCGCCTTATCGGCAAACGTTCTGAATACAGATATACAGTGCCGGTCGGCAGTCTCCGAGGACCCATAAGCAGGATCGCATCCAATCGCGTACAGGCCGAGAGGGTCAGGATGTTCCCATATCCTAAGATCCTCCCGCCCTCGCGAGCGGACCGCATCCACGACACCCGTCTGGCTCCAAACGTCGCCGAGGATATAGCGGAACGGCTGCATCGGCTGGCGGCGCGCGTTGCGCATTGCATCGGTCAGACTTTCATTTGTGAAGAACCGGGAACCCGTGGCGACAAACGCATCTTCCGGGACCCACGGATAGAGCTCGTCCATCTTCTGCTGATCGCCGCCTTGCTTGGCTTCGAGCTGCCAGCGATACCAGGCGATCTGCTCGGGCTGGATTTCGAAACCGTACTGCTCTTTGACCAGCTTCATGCGCTTGCGTTCGAGCACGCTGATCGGCCCGCGTTCCATAAAGATTTTATAGTACTGATGATCCCTAGGGTAAGCGTAGAGCTCGCTCCGCCACCATCCCACGAAGATCGTGCCGATCACTTCGCTCTCGACGGCGTCCTCCCACATGCGCTGGAAGAAATTGAAGCCGTTCGCCGTCGACTCGTAGACCTGCAGGCGATGCACGTAGTGCGTGGACATCGTGGCTTCCAACTCCTGCACGTCGCCCTCGCTGCCCCAATACGCAACCTCCGTGCAGTGTTGATAATTGTAGCCGCCGCTGTCGAGGCCGGCGGCGGCAATTATCAGCACTGCAGAGAGTGCATGGGCAGCGAGCGAGGATGAAGCCACGATAATCACGCGTACCTCTGAAAGTCGACAGCGAACGGCTCCAATTTCTTCCAGCGCCGTCGAAAATCTTCGTGGGACGATCGACAGCCAGGATCTCAGTACTATAAAATCTTTATGGAACGCGGGCCGATCAGTCGTTACAAGCGGCTGGTCAAACTGCGTACCTGAGCAATCGCTGACATCAGCCAGCAGGCGATCGCGCAGAGAATGGACGATATCGTGGGTCCCAGCCGGTTCTTCACTGAAATGAGTCTGACCGATGCGGCTCGCAACGCCGCCGGTATTCCGCTCGACGTGTCGTGGATGCGGTCCCGCATCGCGAAGAGCGGAGGATCAGGATATGAGGCTATCGCACCTGCTATGAATATCAATTTTTCATAATCTGTATTCCGGGCTGGTACCGTCGGGCGATCAGGCAGCGAGTTCATCATCGGTGGCGCGCATTATTAGCGCTGAGGTGCTTTCGGCTAAATCTCGCGGATACTACACGGCTGCCTGGTCAATGCCCCAGTGCGATGGAGATGCAGCTCAAGCGGCAGGCGTCATGAAGTGAGCGCATGACAGCGACGCCTCGGCGCTATGCGAGTGGCTGTTTGCTGTGCATTATCAGTCTCACGACAACAAGCGCCAGTTGATGACGGGAGAAAAGCTTCGAGCATTCAATTTTCAACGAAACGTCGCAGCGCGTTGACCTGCGGAGGGACAAATAAATGGCGGCGGCGATCTTTCGCAGCCTCATACAATCGCGCTGGTGTATGGAAAATGAAGCAGCGCAATAGCTGTGTACGGTCGACAACTCATTTCTCCGGCGTTCCCGAGTGACAATCGATGATCTATCGCGCCGGCGTTGAACCCGCTACCCCCATGCTGATGCGAATGCACCTTCGCAGCTGAGAATTGATTTGAACGCGCTGGTGAGCTCGACAATATTTCGCCGCGCTGCATGGCAAAAATGCCGAAAGACTGCGCGATCAGGCGGTTTATCAGCGCGGCGAATCTGGCATGCGATGCCCGACACCAACGGGCGCTTGAAGCTGTGTAACCGATGAAACGCTGCTGTAATGCCCGCAAAGGCAAACGGCATGGCGGCCACAGTTTACCGTCTCCGCGACAGGTGCGATCTGTTGTTACCGCCGGGTACCGAGCCGCGTAAGCTTCCGCTGGATCCCGTCAAGTCGCCGTCGTGAAAAGTCGCGAAGATCAGCCACGGCTCCCCGTTTCGCCGCGCCCACGGACACGATGGCCTCGTCGGCAAAAACCGCGACCAAATGGCGTTCCGCGCTGCAGCGATCGGTCGCCGGCGATAACTGAACCGGGCCGAGATGCGGCTTCGTGGCATCTCACCCGCCGATCAACGTAACCTAACCTGGCATTGACTTCGCCAGCGTCAGCCAGGCGGCTGGGAAGACGATTCCTGGGCTGAGCGAGCACACGCGCCAGCTGCAATGGCGATCGACTGCATGGAGTCTCGGTGGCAGTGATCTCAGATTTCACGAGAAGCGGCCGGCACTGGACGTTCGGCTCGGACGATCACAGTAACAGCTGCAGGCACATACCGACCTTGTCACCTGCGCCGCTGATCACTGCGCAGCTTCACGTCGCCATCGCTGCTGAATGTGTCGTGCCGCTGCAGGCCGTCAGTGGGATGACGGCGGTGACATTGACAAGCAACATGACTCTGGCGAGATTCGACAGGTCTTTGGAGCCTTTCGACATTGCTCGTGCCACCGCACCAGAGCCTCGTGGCCAACAGGCATTCACACTCTCGATCGAATGGGAGCAATTGGTGCGGCAGCAGTGCATGGGCCGGCATGGAGATCACCGCAAATCAGCTCAGACACCTCACCGATGGCGTCCGTCGACCTGTGGCCGATGAATGCCCAGCTTGCAGCATCGTCATTCCCCGAGTATGAGGCAAGGCCCTGCACGCGCGTTCTATGATATATGTGAACAGCGATCGGCGACGAACAACCGGCGGCGACCACGCTTTCGTTCAAATCTTCGATCGGAGCCTGTGAAGATTCGCGCGGATATCGCGATTCACCAAGGCGGGCTGAGCTGCAGCTGAAGCGCGGTGTCAGGCCTTCTGCTGGACTGTGCAGATGTTCGCGACGAACATCCCCGCTGAGTCCGCTCATGTGTTTTGGTGAGGGCCGCGTCGTCGTCAGCCTGCGGCGTTGGATATGCCGGCTCTGGCGTCCATCAGGTCCTCCCCCGATGTCGTCTGTCGGATGAGAAGAGCCGACGCCTCATTCGCTGGTTTGAACTGTCGAGGATCTATCGCCGACATGCGGTTCACTAAGCCAGCTCTGGCTGAAATCACGCTATCGACTGGAGGCCAGCGGTCTGACGGTTGACAATGGGCAGCAGAAACGATCGCGATGCGAATACGCAGCTGGCCACCACTGAATAAACGCATCCAGACCGCGGTCGGCAGGCCGGTGACCTCGCGCTCAAATTGCTGGCTGTCGGCGCACAAATTGACCGACAGAGGATGATGCTGCGCCCTGAATGCGGAGTTTGCTCGTCTGTCCCCTTTGTTTGCCCCGACGAGAAAAAGCCGCGTTTAGCGACAATCTCCCTGGCTGCAGGCGATCGACAAGAAGGCAGATGCTGCGGCAGGTAACCTTATCCGCAGGCTGCGGCGTACCGGAAGCCTCTTTAGCGGGGCCATGGCCAAGGTAATCGCATCATTCAGGAGCGGCAGTAGCGTGCTCAATCGGTAATTCTAGGCGACCTGCAAACGCAGAACATCAATGAGATGTATGATGAAGCTCGTCGAACTGACCGTCGTAACGTGATGACCCGGCGCTAAATAAGCGGCGGCGACCAGTAAAGTGGTGCCCCCCTCCCCGGCGGCTGCTATGGGGCGTACACACTGGTCGTGGTTGTATTAAAACGGCCTCGATCCCTCCCGGTAGAAACGCCCATTCAGGTGTTTAGGTGCCACCGGGGCGGCAATGCCCAGCGTGTCGGGCCAAGTTCGTGATATGGCGATGACGTCCCGGCACCACTGCTCACTTCGTCGGCTCGCCCATCTGAAGCGGTGCTGAACTCGCTGTATTCGGTGACGCGGGAAAACCGCTCAACAAGCTGGGGGAGCGGCGGACCGCCTCCGATGCGCTGCGGGCTGCTACACCGCCGCCTGGGCGGTAGCCGCCGATCTGGGAATGGCCAATGTCAGTATTCATAATCTGAAGCCGAGGGTCAGCACCAGAGATCCGATGGCGGCGATCAACGTCGTCAGTATCAAACTCGGTGAATCTCGAAGCGCGGACAGAATCCGACCGATAGATTGAAAGTCTCATCGATCTAATGGCGAAGACGGTGTTTGCCAGCACAAGCCGAGATACGCCGTGTACTAACAGGCGCCGGCAAACGGCCCGGCGCTATTAATCAGCGTCTGGCGACTCTGTGCAATCTCCAGGCTCGATAACCCCGCGGCGAGGCGCCGCACCATGAAGAAACCGGCGACGCGAGACCTTCCCGATGAAGGGTAGCTCAAATGACGTGCGCCCGATAGACAATGGTGGCGATAACGCCAACAATATATCGTGTCGTGCGCGCTGGGCCAGCGGCCGTGCTCCACTTCCAATCGCAGGTCGAGGATCTTCGCCGGCAGATCATCAACGACAGAAGATCGGCGAATTGCGACGACGAGCTCGGAGAGGCGCAGGCTCTCACTATGAGATTATCAATATCGGGCGTGATGGCGGCACGATCTGTTACGGCTGGCTCGGATATCAAAAATATCTCCACCGGCCGCCGCAGTTGTGCGGCGGCTGGACTGAGACAAGTGCTGGCCGTGAAAGCGTGTTACACGTTAACGATGCTGCTGTGACCTCGGCGTGATCATACAATGTGGGCTCTAA
>ERZ1370068.6915-contig-5867_pt1 | contig 41192 bp, 77 predicted proteins | sample MGYA00561227_ERZ1370068 | MGnify/ENA primary metagenome ERZ1370068 (study PRJEB38410, sample SAMEA6850437) | metagenome | study: Metagenomic assessment of the ecological functions of the soil: analysis of the soil microbiota associated with the... | reverse complement strand
GTGTACTTCGTTCAGTTACGTATTGCTAGGGGTCTGGTTCCTGTCGTAGCGCTGACCCTTCGGTTCGGGATCACGGTCTAATTCTTGTCGACCGGCTTCGAGCGCATCCGAGAAACGGTCTCGCGCTCTGGCCCGCTTCGACACGCATCGGCGGCAGCCCGCGGTCGATCAGTGGTCCATGTCCCAGCACCATGTCGCCCATGCGCTTGAAGGCGACGTCGAGCGCGCCGGCCCGGTGCGCCGAGCGCAGGAAACCGGGCAGGGCGGCGCGAGACAGGGATGGTCCTGCGCCAGCGGCTCCTCCGGGAAACATCGCCGCTGGCGGCGACGATGTGGCCGCTGCGAACCGCATCCATCAGCGCCGGAAAATCGACGACGCCGGCGCGGCTGAGCAGGATGAAGGCCGCTGCCCTTGCGCATTCTGGCGAGGGCCCCAGTGCCGAGAAATCCCTGGTTCTCGCTGGTCACCGAAGCGACGACGAAGACGTAGTCACTGGTTGACAGAACGGTGTCGAGCGAGGCCGGCTCGACGCCGCTGTCGATGAGGATCGACGGCGGCAGCCAGGGATCGAAGACTTGCGTGCGCGTGCGGAAGCCAGACAGCAGGCGGTTCAGCGCGCGGCCGGAGATCGCCAAGCCGATGATGCCGACATCCGCGCCGGCGAGAAGCCGCGCCGTCCGGTTGCCGTCGCCGCCCCAAAGTTCCTCGCCCTGACCGAAAAGCGAGGTCGGCGTCGACGATGTTGCGGGCGAGGTTGAGCGCCATGGCAAGGGGCCGAGGCTCGGCCACCGGCTCGGCGAAGACAGGCCGGTGGTGACGACATGGATGCCGCGCGAAAACAGCGTCTCATAGGGCATGTTGTTGATGAGGTTGTCTCGACATTGAAGACGCAACGCAACGCCTTCATGCTCTCGAGCGTTTCAGGCGTGATCGGCGGCTGGCCGACGATGCAGCGTGCTTCGGCAGAGCACGCTCGGCCGGCAGCGTGGCGACGCCGTCGGGCGTCGTTTCGACGATGCGATATTTGGCACGGAACTTCTTCAGCGCATGCGGGCGTGAAGATAAGATCGAGCGTGCGCGGCTCTGGCGCGCTGATAACCAGCGGTAAAGAAGCGCTGTCCGGACATGGCATTTCCTCCGGTGTGTCAAGGCGACATCTCAGACGCGTTCGAGCGCTATGGCAATGCCCTGGCCGACGCCGATGCACATGGTGGCGAGCGCCGTATCTGGCGCCGCGCTCGCGCAGCTCCAGCGCCGCCGTGCCGGCTGATGCGCGCGCCCGGACATGCCGAGCGGATGGCCGAGCGCGATCGCGCCGCCATTCGGGTTGACGTGCTCGGCGTCCTCGGCGATGCCGAGCTGGCGCAGCACGGCGATGCCCTGGGAGGCAAAGGCTTCGTTGAGCTCGATGACGTCGAAGTCGGTCGGCGTCAGGCCGAGCCGCGCGCACAGCTTCTGCGTCGCCGGCGCCGGGCCGATGCCCATGATGCGCGGCGCCACGCCTGGCGGCTGCGCCGCCGAGGATGCGCGCGATCGGCGTCAGGCCGTATTTCGTTGGCGGCCGCTTCCGAGGCGACGATCAGCGCGGCGCGCGCCGTCATTGACGCCCGAGGCATTGCCGGCGGTCACGCGTGCCGCCTTGCGCGGAACGGCGTCGGCAGCTTCGCCAGCGTCTCGACCGTGGTGCCGGCGCGCGGGTGCTCGTCCTTGGCGACGACCACCGGCTCGCCCTTGCGCTGCGGGATCGTCACCGGCGTGATCTCCTTCGCCAGCCGGCCGTTGGCTCTGCGCGGCGACCGCCTTGTCCTGGCTGCGCACGGCGAAGGCATCCTGGTCGGCGCGCGACACCGAAAACTCCTCGGCGACGTTCTCGCCGGTCTCCGGCATCGAATCGACGCCGTACTGCTTCTTCATCAGCGGGTTGACGAAGCGCCAGCCGATCGTGGTGTCGTAGATCTCGGCGTTGCGCGAGAACGCCGCGTCGGCCTTGGGCATGACGAAGGGCGCGCGGCTCATCGATCTCGACGCCGCCGGCGATCATCAGCTCGGCCTCGCCGGCCTTGATGGCGCGCGCGGCGATGATCGACGGCATCCATGCCGGAGCCGCACAGGCGGTTGACGGTCGAGCCGGAGACGCTCCTCGGGCAGGCCGGCCAGCAGCAGCGACCATGCGCGCCACGTTGCGGTTGTCCTCGCCGGCCTGGTTGGCGCAGCCGAAGATCACGTCGTCGACCGCCTGCCCAGTCGATGCCGGGATTGCGCGTCGACCAGCGCCTTCAGCGGTACGGCGCCGAGATCGTCGGCGCGCACCGACGACAGCGCGCCGCCGAAGCGGCCGATCGGCGTGCGGATGTAGTCGCAGATATAGGCCTCGGCCATGTCATGCAGCCTTTGCTTTTCCGGTTCCCTCATGCGCCGCCTTGGTGCGGGCCTGCAGGTCGCGCAATGTCTTCAGCTCGAGTTCGCTTGGCGCCGGTCGTTTCGTCAAGCGCTTCGGCGAACTTTGCAACTCCAGCCACAGGTCTTCTGCACGTCGCTGGCGCGTGACGCCGGGATGCAGCGACACCACAGTGAACTCCTTGGTCGCGGGTCCGGCTTCCAGATGGCGAGGTCGGTGATCAGCAGCGTCGGACCTGGCGGTGTCGATGCCGAGCCGCTGGCGATGATCGCCGCCGTCGCCATGGCCGAAGCGAGGTGAAGAAGTCGATCTTTTCGACCATGCCGCGCCGCGTCTGCGCCATCGGTGATGTAGACCTCGCTTCGACGACGTCGCGATCTCCGGCGCGCCGCCGCCGCCGGGCAGCCGGGTCTTCGGGATGGAAATAGTCGCCGATCACCGTGGTGTTGAGGTTGGCGAAGCGTGTCGAGCTGGGCGCGCGCCGAGGAAGCCGATCGAGATGCGGCCGCCCTGCAGCCAGTAGCGGAACATCTCCGGCACCGACACGGTGGTGAGCGCGCGTCTCGCACAGCTCGCCGTCGCCGATCGACAGCGGCAGCACGTTGGGCTCGGTGGCGATGGTGCCGCTCTCGTAGATCAGCGTGATGTCGGGCGCATGCGTCAGCCGCGCGAGGTTGCAGGCGGCCGACGGCGCGCCGATGCCGACGAAGCAGACATCGTCGTTCTTCAGCGCGCGCGCGGCGACGATGGTCATCATCTCGGTCGGGGTGAAGCGCGGGCTTGCGACTGTGCTCATGCCGCTGCCCTCCGATGCTGCGACGCGGCGCGCGCGAACGTCGTCCGGCGCTCTTTCGATGACGTTCGTCTGCATCCAGGCCTGGAAGCTGTCGCGGTCGCGCGGCGATCTCGTCCCAGGCCTCGATAGGCAGCGTTGTCGCGCTTGTAATAGCCATGCGCGTAGGACGGATGCGCGCCGCCGGGCACGACGGCGATCGGCCGTCGATCGTCCAGTGCGGCAGGACTGCAGGCGTTGGGATGCAGATCGTCGAAATCGTCGACGATCTTCCTCCACCGTCACCACGCGCGCGCTTGGCCGCCAGCACGGCCTCCTTCTGCACGCCGACGATGCCCTCGACCAGCACGTTGCCTGTCGCGGTCGGCCTTCTGCGCGTGGATGAAGGTGACGTCGGGCCGGATCGCCGGCACGGCCGCCAGCACCTCGCCGGTGAACGGGCAGGTGACCGACTTGATGTTCGGGTTGACCGCGCGCCAGCTCGGCGCCGCGATAGCCGCGGAACACGGCGCAACGGCAGGCCGGCGGCGCCGGCCTCATAGGCGTTGGCCATTGCCGGCGTGGCTGTGCTCCTCGATCTCGAGCGGGCGCGGCCAGCCGTTCTCGATGGCGTCGCGGAACGCGGTGCAGCGAGGCCGACGCCGGGATTGCCGCCCCAGGAGAAGACCATCTTCTTCGCCGCGCCCATGCCGATCATCTGGTCGTAGATCAGGTCGGGCGTCATGCGGATCAAGCGATCAGATCGCGAAATCCCTGGCGGATTGCCTCGTGCGCCGCGGCCGTCGGGATCAGATGCGGTGAAGCCCTCGAAGGCAACCGGTGTCGCCATCATGCGAGATTCTCGGCCACGGCCTGTGGCCTAAGCGGCAGGAATTTGACCATCGCAGGAACTCCAACGTCCAAAAGTTCGTATTGCGAACATATGTTTTGTATGAGATACTTTACCAGATGACTGTTAGTGTCGAGTCGAAATCCTGAGATTTGGGCGGCATATGTGGACGATGAAGGCGTTTCGCGTGACCATGTCGGTTCGCTCGAAGCGCAGGCTTGCGGTCATGGAAATGCTGGCCGGGCATCCCGCCGGCATGACATTGACCGAAATGGCGGGAGGCTGGGCTGACCCGTGCCGGCGCGCGTCGCTTCCTGCTGACGCTGGTGGCCACCGGCTATGCGACGCAGTCGGCCGGCTGTTTTCGCTGTCGCCGCGCCTGCTGACTGTCGCGCGCACATGGCTCGGCGGTGCTTCGCTGTGGACATTCGCGGCACCCATCCTGCGCGAGGTGGCTGGGCAATTCGATGAAGCCTGCAACGCGGCGGTGCTGTCGGGCGAGGATGTCGTCTATGTCGCGTAATTCGGGCAGCGCATCCTCAGCGTGTCGCTCGATGTCAGCGCAGGCTGCTGGCGCATTGCACCTCGATGGGGCGCGTCCTGCTTGCCGGTGCTTGCAGCCGGCGAGTTGGATGTATTCCTTGATCAAGCAAAGATCGAGAGACGCACACCGAAGACGATCACCGACAGGCGATCGCTCGCCCAACCATAGTCAAGGCGAAAGCGGATGGCTTTGCCATCGTCGACGAGGAGCTGGAGCTCGGCCTGCGCGCCGATCGCACGTGCCGATCAACGATCGGACGCAGGGAACCGTGGCGGCGATGTGACGGCCCAGTCGGCGCGGTTTTCTGTGAAGGGAGATGGGCAAAGATCCTGCCGACGCTGCTCAGCTGCAAAGCAGCGCATCGAGGATTTTCTTCGTTTGACAAAGCGAGATCAGCCGGCCATCAATCCCGCCGCGCCGCGCCGCCAATAGGCTGCGGCCAGCGTCTCGTCGCGGCCGAGCGCCAGCGCGCCGCGCCAGTGTTCGCGGACGATTTTGCGCCGCCGCTTCGACGCTGAACCGCTCCAGAAAGGCCGAACCGGTTGCGGCCATGCCACCGACTGGACGGCCTCGGCTGGCAACTAATCGCCCGCCGGCACACCGCCATGTCAGCCAATGCCAACCGATGTTGGTTGCGTTGGCAATCTCCACCTTTCGATCATTAGCGATCTCGACGAGCAATGCCTTTGGTTTCGGCGGGCAGCGTCTCGAAGCAATCGCGCCAGCGCCGGCAGGCCGGTTTCGTCGGCGCCCATCAGATACCAGGAGGCCTGCGTGCCGGCGACCGACCGGACCATGATGCCGACCTTCATGCCGGGTGCTGCTTGTGCGGCCCAGGCCGAGCCGACGCTGTCGCCGGGGTGGATGAGGAAATCGACGTCGACAATACTTGTCTACGTACAGCTTGCGGATGGTGTAGACGCGTACCACTGGGCGCCTGTCGTCGGCGGCCAGACCGGCAGGCCATTGCTGCCGAGCATCGGCCAGAGTGGATCGAACACCTGCCTGGTAGGGAACAACATGCGTATGTGCATGCCGCCGAATTTGGCGAAACGGAGATCTTCGCCGGCGAGGCCCGGATGCGGCGCATATGCGGGTGAGGTCGCTGACGATGCCACCATCTCGCGAAACTGGGCGAGGCGGGTCTCGCCGGCAAGATCGCCGGTCAGACGATCTCCGGATTTTCATCCTTGGCATAGACCTCGACGGCGGTGGCGAGCAGGTCCTTGATGCGGGCGAGATCATCGCGGTCGGCGGCGTTGGCCCGCATCACCAGCCGGTCCATGTCGAAGGAGGCGCCACCAAAAAGGCGAAGCGGAAGTCGAGCCGCGGGCCATCCTGCGTCGCATCGGCCTCGAAGCTTTGGCCTGTCGCTGATGCGGTCGATGTAGTGCGGCAGGTGGCGCAGGTTCAGGCGCCTCGCGAAGCCAGTCCGCTTGCCGATGCTTCCGTCACGTACTCCAGCCTCCAGGCCTGCCTACCAGTCCAAATCGAGCGTGACCAGCTGGAGGCCGTCATCGATGATGGGTCACATAGTAAAATCATGATGGTATTAGTCAACTTTTAATTTAGCAGACCACCGCCCTCATCGAAGAAGCATCTCGAAAGCGACTGGCGACACCGTATGAGACCGCGATCGTTTCGCGGCATGCTTTCGCAATTGACCTCAGTCGTCTCATCTCGGCTACTGAACAGGACTGAACAGGTATAGTGAACAGGTATCAATATGAAACGCCGGCGCGGCCTGCTGTTGTCTCCCGGAACAGGCAAGCAGGCTGAACGGATCGCAGACCGTTCTCGAGCAGGAGATCCGCTCCGGCGTACTCGGCTTCGGCGACCGCCTGCAGGGCGAGAGCGAACTCGTCCGGCGCTTCTCGCGTCAGCCGCAACACCGACCGCAAAGGCCTCGAGGACTGTCAAGCCGCGGGCTGATCACCACCAAGGTGGGCATCGGCTCGTTCGTCACCTTCGACGGCATGACCGGTCGATGACAGCGATCGGCTGGTCGCAGGCGCTGGCCGATGCCGGCGCCAATGCCCAGACCCGGACCTTGCGGCTCGAAGTCATCGAGGATGCCGATCTCGCTGCGCGGCTCGGCATCGACAGTCCGTCCTTCATCGCCGTCGACCGTGTGCGCACCAATGCCGGCGACGGCCATGCGATTTCGATCGAACGCAGCCGCCTGCCGCTGTCTCATCGAACTGGAAGATGTGCCGCTGCGGGCCTGCGCGAAGGTCTCTGCACCAGACGCTTGCGCGACGCCAGGCCTGGTGCCCGACCACGGCGAGGAATGGGTCAGACATCGAATGCTGATCGCCGAGGACGCCGCCATCTCTGGCGCTGCCCGCAGGGCACGCGCTTTCCTGCGCAGCCGCCGGCTGACGCGCGCCGCCGACGGACGGCCGATCGAATACGTGCACCAGCCTGCTCAACCCGGCGCATTTCGCGCTGCATCTGGAGTTCTGAGCGATGTCGGACGCTGGCTTCCGCCGAGATGATCGACCGGGCGATGGGCGCGCTCATCGGCGGCGCGATTGGCGATGCGCTCGGCATGCCGACGCAGCTTCTGTCACCGGCGCCGCATCGCCGAGCTCTATGGTCCATGTCGAGGGCTTCGTCGCGCCGGTCGCCGACCATCCGGTGTCGAAAGGGCATGGTCGCCGGAACCATCACCGACGACACCGAACAGGCGCTGCTGCTCGGCCGCATCCTGCGTGGAATCCGGCGAGCGCTTCGACCACAGGCGCTGGGTCAACGCGCTGCTCGGACTGGGAGCGCGACGTCAAGGCACGCGGCAGCTACGACCTGCTCGGGCCGTCGACCAAGCGCGCCATCGACGCCATCAACAGCGGCGTGCCGCCTGAGGAAGCCGGGCCGCAGCGGCGACACCAATGGCGCGGCCATGCGCATCGCGCCGGTCGGCATCATGATGCCGCCGGAGCCGCTCGACGCGCTGGTCGCCAGGTGGCGGAGACCTGCCGGGCGACGCACAACACCTCGATCGCCATCGCCTCGGCGGCCGCGGTGCTGCCGCTGTCAGCCGCGGCGTTGCCGGCGGCGACTGGCGTGCAGCTTCGGACCAGCGCCGTCTGCCGCTGCGAAGCTGCGGCGCAGCCTACGGCCACTGGACCGCCGGCGGCGACATCGCCGCGCGCATCGACTGGGCGTGCGGACTCGTCCGCGGCAAGTCTGTCGTCGACGGCGTCCGGCTGATCGTCGATCTCGTCGGCACCGGCGTCGCCAGCCAGGAATCGGTTCCGGCCGCCTTCGCGGTGCTGGAGATCGCCGAGCGGCGATCCGTGGCAGGCGGCCGTCATCAGCGCCAATCTCGGCGGCGACACCGACACGATCGGCGCCATCGCCGCCGGCATGGCCGGCGCCTGCGCCGGCTTGTCACGCCTGCCGCAGCAGCATATGCGCAAGGCTGGCGGGCATCGACCTGTCGGAGGTTCGTGCGCTGGCCGCCGACCTCGATCGCGGCGCGGTCTGGCCGGTTCCGGCAAGGATGCCGCGGCATGAGCGGCGCGTCTCGTCCATGTCGGCAGCGCGGTGGTCGACTATGTCTACCGCATCGACGCCTTGCCGGCGCCCGGCACGGAGAAGACCGCCGTCGAGCTTTCGCCCAGCGTCGCCGGCGGCGGCTTCAACATGATGGTCGCGGCCTGGCGCACCGGCATGCAGGTCGTGTTCGGCGGCCAGCTCGGCACGCGGACCGAACGGCGATTTCCTGCGCGCCGCCTTCGCTGGCGAGGACATCGAGACGCTGACGCCGCCATCGCCGCTGATGGACAGCGGCAACTGCGTGCGCGCTGATCAGCAGCGACGCCGAGCGCACTTTCGTGTCGTGGCCCGGCGCCGAGGGCATGCTCAGCCTCGACATGATGGCGCCGGTATCGGTCGCGCCGGGCGACTGGGTGTTCACTTCCGGCTATACGCTGAGCTATCCCGGGAGCCGCGAGGCGCTGACCGGCTGGATCGAGGCGCTGCCGGCAGACATTCCTTTCGTCTTCGATCCGACGCCGGTCATTTCGGGACATTCCGCGCGCCATCCTGTCACGGGTGCTTGCCCGCACGACCTGGCTGAGCTGCAACACGACGCGAAGCGGCCGAGATCGCCGGTCCGGGCGATATCGAGACAGTCGCGGCACGGCTGCTGGCCGACCATTGCCCGAAGGCGGCGGGCGTGGTCATCCGCGCCGGCGCAGAGGCGTCGCTTCGTGCGGCTGGCCGACGGCATCAGCGCAGACCGATTCCCGGCTTCGAGGTCGTCGCCAGTCGACACCAATGGCGCCGGCGACACCCATATCGGTGCCTTCGTCAGCGCGTTGTCGCGCGGCATCGCGCCGTTCGAGGCGGCGCGCTACGCCAATGCGGCTGCGGCACATTTCGGTGACCCGCCACGGCGGTTCGTCGGCGCCGAGCGACGCCGAAATCCAGAACTTTCCTGAGCCAAGCCGCCCGTCCGTCGACCGGCGTGCCTGGCCGGAACCAGAAGGCCCGAGCCTGACCACCTGAAAGCCTGACAGCCGGGAACCGGGCAAACTGAGAGGAACAAACCATGGCATGCCTGAACTGACTGCTCTGTTGACGGCGACCGCCGTCTTCACCTCCGCACTCGCGTTCGCCGCCCAGGCCGACGAAGTGCATGTGCTCAACTGGAAGGGTTACGGCGCCGACGAGCCCTGGGCCGTCGAGGCTTTCGAAAAGGCGACCGGCAACAAGGTCGTCAACGACTTCTTCAATTCCGAACAGGAAATGCTGACCAAGATCCGGACCAATCCCGGCCTCTACGACGTCGTCGATGATCAACGCCGCCTTCAACGACCAGGCGATGGCGGAAAAGCTGATCCAGCCGATCGACGTGTCGAAGCTGCCGAACTATGCCGACATCAGCCCGGACAAGTCGAGCTCGCCGATGCTCGACCATGACGGCAAGGTCTATGGCGTGCCGTGGGTCTGGGGCCTGACGCGCGCTCGCCATCAACGACAAGTCCTTCGACAAGCCGCCGACCAGCATCTCCGAGATGTGGAACGAGGCCCACAAGGGCCGCGTGGTCATTCGCGACGACGCGCGTCGAAGCAGTGCAGTTCGGCGCCATTGCCACCGGCCAGAACATCAACGACATCAAGGACATGGACGCGGTCAAGACGAAGCTGACCTCGCTGATGCCGCAGATCAGGACGTTCTGGAGCTCGGAGAACGACTGGAACCAGATGGTCGCGTCCAACCAGATCGACATCGGTACCTATTGGAGCGGCTCGGCCGATCGCGCCAAGACGCATTTCAAGCTGCCGGTCTCGCTGGTCGTTCCGCAGGAGGGTGCCGTCGGCTGGCTCGATGCGTTCTCCATTCCGGCAGGTTCCAAGAACGTCGCCGGCGCCGAAGCCTTCATCAACTACATGATCGATCCGAAGTTCTACGTCGAATGGGTCACCAAGGTCGGCGCGCCGGTGTCGGCCAACACCAAGGCCGTCGCGGCCCTGCCGGAAGATGCTCCTTCAACCGCAAGGTCATGGGTGATCCGGCGGTGGCCGAGCGCATCCAGTTCCAAACGCCGATCACCGACGCGCAGCGCGGAAGCCTATCTGGCTCTGTGGCGGCAGCTCAAGGTCGACGTGAAATAAGGTCGACTCGACGTCTGAAAGCGTCTTTCCGGGAGGGGCATCATGGCTGGACAGAGTCTGCGTTCGGTTCCGCGAAGCGGACTGAGATCGGCTCTGCCTTTGCTCCTCCCGGCCTATCTGTGGCTGACGGTGGCGATCTTCCTGCCGCTGTCGGCCATGGTGTTCTTCTCCTTCATGACCGAACTGCCGCTGTCGGGGAAGGCGTGGTCGTTCACGCTGCGACAACTACGCCGCCTTCTTCTCGCACAGGCCTCTATCTGCAGCGCTGCTTGCTGGCTCGCTGCGCCTCGGCGCTCGAGGTGACGCTGTGGTGCGTCGTCATCGGCTATCCCGCGGCCTACGTGCTGGCCAAGGTGCTGAAAGGGCGCAGCCGCGAGGCGATCTTCCTGCTGGTCATCCTGCCGTTCTGGAGCAACGGGCTGGTGCGCATCTTCTCCTGGGCGATGGTGCTGCGCGAGGGCGGCATTCTCGACACGCGCTCAACGCCGTGCTGCCGTTCAGGATCAACATCGACCTGATGTATTCCTATCCGGCTGTCATCATCGGCCTGGTGCACTCCTACGTGCCGCTACATGGTGCTGACCTGCTATCTGACGCTGCAGGCGATCGACGATCCGCTGATCGAGGCCGGCGCGCTCGCTCGGCGCCTCGCGGTTGCAGGTGCTGAAGCGGCGTGATCATCCGCTGTCGAGTGCCGGGGCTGGTGGCCGGCGCGGCGCTGATCTTCGTGCCGGTCGTCGGCTCGTTCATGGAGCCGCGCATCCTCGGCGGCACGCACGCGGCACCTTCTACGGCACGGTCATCGAGGACCAGTTCGTCGCCGTCTTCAACTGGCCGCTGGGCGCGGCGCTGTCCTTCATCCTGCTGGCGGTCGTGCTGGTCATCCTGGCGCGTGGCTTCGCCGGTGCTCAGGAGCGCTGCGTGATGGCCGACGACGCGCATCCTCGAATGGCTCGGCCGCATCTACATCTGGCTGCTGCTCGCCTTCCTCTATCTGCCGATCATCATCATGGCGCTGATGTCGTTCAACGCCTCGCCGCTTCTACCAGTTGCCGTTCGAGTGGACGACGACATGGTACGCGGTCGCTGTCGGCAGCAACGACCAGCTTGATTGCCGCGACCTGGAACAGCGTCGAGATCGCGGTCATCACCACCATCATCGCGACGGTGCTCGGCACGGCTGCGTCGCTGGCGCTCTTCCGCTATGAGTTCCGCGGCAAGAAATCCTGCAGGCGCTGCTGTTTCCGCCGATCGCCATTCCGTGGCTGATCACCGGCACGGCGATGCTGATCTTCTTCTTCGGCATCGGCATCGGCCGCGGCCTGCATGCGATCCTGCTCGGCCATGTGGCGCTGGCGCTGCCCTATGTCATCGTCGTCGTCTCGGCGCGGCTGCAGACCTTCGCGCCGGAACTTGAGGAGGCCGCGCGCGCTCGCTCGGCGCCAACCAGTGGCAGGTGACGCGGCGCGTGACGCTGCCGCTGGATCATGCCGGGCGTCATCGCCGGCGGCGCTGTTCGCCTTCGCCGTGTCCGTTCGACCAGTTCGTCGTGTCCTACTTCCTGTCGACGCCGGGCCAGACGACGCTGCCGGTCGAGATCTACGCCGCGATCCGCAAGGGCTTCACGCCCGAGATCAACGCCGTCTCGACCATCATCATCGTCGTGTCGATGGGCGCTGATGCTGCTCACGGCGCGCTTCTTCAAGTTCGGCGGAGAGAAATAATGGCCGGCGTCAGGCGTCGAACGTCGTCGCGCAGCTTCGGCGCGCACAAGGCGCTGGACGACGTCTCCATCGATTTCGCCGGACGGCGGTTTCTATGCGCTGCTCGGGCCGTCGGGCAGCGGCAAGACCACGCTGCTGCAGGCTGATCGCCGGCTTCGACTTTCCCGACAGCTGGTGAGCATCGCGATCGGCGGCGAGGGCGTCGAGCGCGTGCCGGTCGAAAAGCGGCGACATCGGCATGGTGTTCCAGAACTATGCGCTGTTTCCCAATATGAGCGTTGCCGACAACGTCGCCTTCGGCCTGTCGGTGCGCGGCGAAGCGCCGAGCGACCATCGCGCCAGGCGTGCAGAGCGCGCTCGACCTGGTGCAGCTCGGCAAGCTCGGCGAGCGCCGGCCGCACCAGCTGTCCGGCGGCCAGCGCCAGCGTGTGGCGCTGGCCCGCGCCATCGTCACCAAGCCGCGCGTGCTGTTGCTCGACGAGCCGCTCGGCGCGCTCGACAAGGCGCTGCGCGTCGAGATGCAGATCGAGCTGAAGCGCATCCAGCGCGAGATCGGCATCACCACCATCTTCGTCACCCACGACCAGGAAGAAGCGCTGACGATGAGCGACCGCATCGGCATCCTGCGCGACGGAAGGCTGGTGCAGGAGGGACCGCCGGAGGAGATCTACGACAGGCCGCAGAGCGAGTTCGCCGCCACCTTCCTCGGCGACGCCAACATCCTCCGCGGCGACACCACCGGCAACGGCATTCGCCTGGCCGACGGGACGGCGATTCGCCGCAGGCGCAGGAACGTGACGCTTGCCGCCGGCAGCCAGGGCCAGTTGCGCCGTGCGGCCCGAACGCATCCCGCATCGCCGCCGACGCCGGCACCCCGGATGCCGCTAATGCCAACATGCTGAAGGGCCAAGTCTCCAAGCGCATCTTCGCCGGCAACAACAGCACTTATTTCGTCGAGCGCGGCGGCCAGACGCTCAAGGTCATCGTCCAGAACACCGGCATCGAGAGCTGCTGGCCGAGGGCCAGGTACGTAGTGCTGCGCTGGTCGCCGGAGAGCACGGTGCTGATCGCCGGGTAGGTGGCGGAGGTCGTGCCGACATCATTTCCGGCCGCGACCCTGATGGAAAATGATGGTATCGCGCTTGGCCGGAGTGGCGTGCCAGTGCGCTGGTACCCGTCGAGCGGAGGCCTCTGGACCGTGCTCGCGGGATTCTCCCAAACGCAAAGCAGAACTCAGCGCTGGCCTCAGCCGAAAACCTGTGGCGGGCTGTCACGGATGCGCGAACGCTGGCAAGCTGGCGGTTGCCGGAAGCGAGTGTCGGGAGGATCAAATGGCGAGCAAGGGTGTTCGAGCCGGACGTGAGATCCGGACGAAGGAATACAGGATCGGCTGCGTCGGCGCCGGCATGATCATGGCCGAATGCCATCTCGCCGCCTACAAGGAAGCTGGTTTCCCGGTGGTGGCGATCGCCTCGCGCACCAAGGCCAACGCCGAGAAGGTCGCGAAGCGCTGGGGCATCCCGATCGTCCACGACACGCCGGAGCAGCTGATCGAGGACAGACAAGTGTCGAGATCCTCGACCTTGCCTTTCCGCCGGACCAGCAGCCGGCGCTGATCCGCCATGCGCTGAAGCAGAAGCACATCAAGGCGATCCTGGCGCAGAAGCCGCTGGCGCTGTCGCTCGAGGAAGCCGATCAAGCTGCGCGACGAGGCGGCCAAGGCCGGCAAGATCCTCTCGGTCAACCAGAACATGCGCTACGACCAGTCGATGCGCGTGCTGAAGCAGATCATCGATAGCGGCGCGCTGGGCGACATCGTCTTCGCGCAGATCGACATGCATGCGATCCCGCACTGGCAGACTTTCCTCGAGGACTACGACCGGCTGACGCTCGCCAATATGAGCGTGCATCATCTCGACGTGCTGCGCTTCCTGTTCGGCGATCCTGACGAGATCACGACGCTGACGCGCAAGGACCCGCGCACGACGTTCGACCATTCCGGACGGCATCACCGTGTCGACGATGCGGTTCCCGTCCGGGGTGCTTGCCGTGTCGCTGGAGGATGTCTGGTCCGGCCCGCGCGCAGGACGGCTACAAGGACGACCAGCACATCAGCTGGCGCGTCGACGGCACGAAGGGCGTCGCCAAGGGCACGATCGGCTGGCCGACGGGCGCTGCCTCGACGCTGACCTACGCCTCGACCGAGACGACCGGCGGCAAATGGGTGACGCCCGACCTGGGACACGATGTGGTTTCCGCATGCCTTCATCGGCGTGATGGAGCAGCTCGCAGCACGCGGTGAAGACCGGCACGCCGCCGGCGCTCTCGGTCGCCGACAACGTCAAGACCATGGCGCTGGTCGAAGCGGGCTACCGCTCGATCGACAAGAGCCGCACCGGTCAAGCTTTCCGAGATATCGATCAATTGATCCGCAATCACCTGAACTCGCTTACAGGAGGAGGATTTCGCATCATGATGCAGGCCGGCATTTTCACGGGCTATTTCCCCTACGGCCTCGAGGAGACCGCGCAGAAGATCCGCGCGCTCGATTTCAACACGGTGCAGCTCGACCTGCATTTCAGGGATGTCGACCTGTCGGCGGGCCAGATCACCAAGGACAAGGCCAGAAAGTGTCGCGACGCGTTCCGCGACCACAACCTGCCGGTCTGCTGCGTGTCGGGCTACACGCAATATCATCCATCCCGGACGAAGCCGAGCGCGAGAAGCGCGTCGGCTATCTCAAGGAGATCATCCGCAACGCCCGCCATTTCGGCACGCCCTTACGTGATCTCCGAGACCGGCACCTACAACACCGAATCCGACTGGGTGCATCATCCCAAGAACAAGACCGAGGAAGGGTTCGAGGAATGCCGCAAGGTGATCGCCGACCTTGCGCAGACGGCCTTCATGACCACGGCGCGGTTTTCCTGCTCGAAACCTATGTCAACAATGTCGTCGGCTCGGTCGAGGGAGACTGGTGAAGATGTTCGCGCAGGTCGACCATCCCGGTCTCGGCCTGCTGATGGATCCGACCAACTATTTCGAGACCCACAACATCGACCGGATGGACGAGATGCTGAACCAGGTCGTTCGACACGCTGACCGACAAGATCAGAGATCGCGCACGCCAAGGACGTCAAGCGCTCGGGCGGCGACAAGTCGGAAAAGCACGCCGACATCGGCGACGCCGATGCGCTGGAAAGCCATTACCTTCCGCGGCGTCGGCGAGATCGAGCTGCCGGCGCCCGTGGCCTCGGCGCGCTGAACTACGATCTCTATCTCCAGCGCCTGGCGCAGAAGCACCCCAACATCCCGGTCATCATCGAGCATCTTTCGGAAGACGACGTGCCGCGGGCCAAGAAATTCCTCGACGAGAAGTTCCGCGCCAATGGCCTCTGAGTGCGACTGGAGGCCGTGACAAAGTTCCTTGCCAGGACAGGCGAAGCGAACTCTGGCATCGAGGAAAGCCGCTTCGAGAATGGTTCTCGGTTTCATCCACATCAGCCGAGATGCGACACGAAAGTTTGTTGACTCATCTCTGGACGACGGCGCTCAAATGCTGTTCAAACCGGGGCGTCATCAGCTTGCCGGCACGACCGTGCGGTTGCCGATGGACAGGAAGTCCCTTCGCACTGTTCTTCGCATGACTGCCATTCCCGAAATTGAAGCCTTGCCCGAAACGGCCACGCAGGCGCGACGCGTGGCGCTGATCGTCGCCATCGCCTTCTTCATGCAGCTTCTTGATCTGACGATCATCTCAACGTCGCTGCCGCAGATGGGGCTGTCCTTCGGCGTGCCGGCGGTCGGCGATGAGCATCGGCATCACCGTCTACATGCTGACCATGGCGGTGTTCGTGCCATTATCCGGCTGGCTCGCCGACCGGTTTGGCGCACGCAACATCTTCCTGCTCGCGATCGGCCTGTTCACGCTGGCTTCGATCGTCTGCGGCTTCTCGCAGAACCTGACCGAATTTGTCGCCGCGCGCGCGCAGTGGCCTGGGCAGCGCGCTGATGACGCCGGTCGGCCGCATCCTGGTGCTGCGCAATGCGTCGAAGTCCGAGCTGCTCAACGCCACCGCGCTGATCACCTGGCCGGCGCTGTTCGCACCAGTGGTCGGGCCGGTGCTCGGCGGCTTCATCACAACGTATCTTTCCTGGCACTGGAATTTCTTCATCAACATCCCGCTTGGCGTGGCCGGGCTGGCGCTGGTCGCGCGCTTCATCCCCGGCGACCGCGAAGCCGAGACGAGGCCGCTCGACTGGCCGGGCTTCTTCCTGACGTCGATCGGGCTCGCCGGCCTGCTTTACGGCCTCGGGCGCATCGCACATCCGGAAGACGGTGTCTTGCCGACCGTGGCGATGCTTGCCGCCGGCATTCCTGATCTGCTGGCTGGCGGTGCGGCATCTGGCGCGCGCGCAACATCCATTGCTCGACCTGTCGTCGTTCAGGGTCTTGACCTTCGCCATCTCGACGCTGTCGGCGGGCACCATCTTCCGGGTGGCCGTCAACGCCACGCCGTTCCTTCTGCCGCTTCTGTTCCAGGTCGGCTTCGGTTTGCGCCCAGTCGATGCCGGCATGATGATCCTTGCCTATTTCCTCGGCAATCTCGGCATGAAGACGGTGACGACGCCGACGCTGCGCCGCTTCGGCTTCCGTTCGGTTCTGGTTATCAACGGTGTGATCGCATCCATCTATCACCACGGCCTGCGCGGCGATCTCGCCGCAGACCCCACAGGCGCTGGTGGTGGCGCTGATGCTAATCGCCGGACTGTCGCGATCGATGCAGTTCACCGCGCTCAACACGCTGGCCTTCGCCGACGTGGTCGTGGCGCAGCGCAGCTCGGCGGCGACGCTGTCCAGCATGCTGCAGCAGGTAGCGATGCTGTTCGGCGTCGCCGTTGCAGCGTGCGATCCTCAACCTGTCGCAGATCGCCAGGGGCGGGCCGACGCTCGATCTCTTCGACTTCCGAATCGCCTTTCTGGCAATCGGCGCCATCGCATCTCGTGGCGTCCGTTCCGCTTCCTGGCTTGCCACCGGCCGCGGGCTCCGAGGTCTCAGGCCATTCCCCGCGGAATTGAAGTCGAAATCCCGGTGGCAATCGCAGGCATGAATTCCCACTGTGCCCTATCATCGTGGGACAGACATTTCGCCGGCGGTCTCGTAGGCGCAATCAATTGCCAAAAGTGCGGAAGTTTCCGCGTATTGCGCCAGCTTTCGCCAATCGATGCGTCCACTTGGCAGATATCGTCGCGGACCGGCCCCTACCATGCGGATTCATTTGACGAATTGGTGTTGAGCCGATTAGCTTTCGCTTTCGGATGGGGCGTATCCGACCAAGCGCCTCCATCGCGTACGAAAGACACCGGACTATGAATACGATCGGCTGGCCGAATTGGAGGCGCCTGAACCAGGAAGGCATTGTCTTTGCCATCGCGATCGTGCTGTTCGCCGCCGCCGCAATCGGCCTGCCGGGCTTCATAGACCCGAACAACCTCGTCGCCATCGTGCGTTCGGTGTCAGCGTGCTGGGCATCCTGGCGCGTCGGCATGGCGATCGTCATCATCGGCCGCGGCATCGACCTGCTCGCTGGTGGCGATCATGGCGATGTCGGTCGCCTGGTATCTGCAGTTGCTGAACGACGGAACGCCCGACGCGTACTGCCTTCGCTATGTTCTGGCCGGCGTTCTCGCCTGATCGGCCTGTCGAACGGCATTCCTCGTCGCCTATGCCGACGTCCCGGCGATCTTCGCCACGCTTGGCGAGCGGCGCCTTCGTCTTCGGCTATCGTGCGCTCGCAGCTGATCACGGCAGGACGCCACCGCCGGTGCCGCCGGGCCATTGGATCGAGACTGCTGGGCGGCATGCGCTTCCTCGACGTTCCGGTCGAGGTGTTCGTCTTCGCCGGACGTGGCCTTCCTGGTCTTCCTGTTCCTGCGCTACACCAAATGGGGCCGCTACGTCTATTTGATGCCGGCGACAATCCGATTGCGGCGCGCAACATCGGCATTCCGGTGCGCCCGATGATCGGTGCTGCGCTATGTGCTGTCGGCCTTCGATCGCCCTCGTCGCCGGCACTCCTGACCGCCGCCAGCCTGCATGTCGATCAACACGCGCGTGGTCAATTCCGACGCTGCTCTACGACATCGTGCTGGTGGCGGTGATCGGCGGCATCGGACTCTTCGGCGGGCAAGGGCGGCGTGCGCAACGTGCTCGTCGGCGCGCTGCTGATCGGCATCATGTTGAACGCCATGACCATCATCGACATCCCGCAACATCTATCAGAACCTGATCAAGTCGACGATCCTGCTGGCGGCGATCGTCGTCGACGGCATCGTCAATCCTCGCGACGAACAGACCGCGCAGCAGGGTGACATCTAGAACTACCGGACCGGACGCAAAGCAACCAGAAGACAGTGACAACCAGAGGATCTGATCATGAAGTTCATCAGGACATTTAGTGGCTGCCGCCACGGCGCTTGCCGTCTGCCGCCTTCGTGGCGCCAGCTCTGCCGCAGGACGATCCGGGCCCGGCCGCTTACGCGCAGGCGCTGAAGGGCAAGCGCGTGATGCTGGTGCCGATGGCCATGGGCTTCGACCTGGCGCAGGGCTGGGCCGCACTACCTCAAGCACGGAGGTCGAAGGCTGGGGCGGCACGTTCGAGACCCGCGATCCGAACTGGAGCGTCGAGGCCGGCGCGCAGGCGATCACCGAGGCGATCTCGTCCGATCCCAAGCCGGACGTGCTGGTCGTCCATTCGCCCGACCTCAACTCCTACTCCAAGCTGTTCAAGAAGGCCCAGGCCGACGGCATCTATGTGGTGCTGATCGACAATCCCGCCAACTTTCCGGCCGACGCCTTCATCGGCAGCGACTGGGACCGGCTGGGCCAGCTTGAGGCCGAAGCGGCAGTCAAGGGCTGCGGCGAAGAGCTCCTCCAAGAAGATCGGCCTGGTGCAGGGCGACCAGGCCAACGCCTCGAGCCTCTATCAATATGCCGGCATCATGAAGGTGCTGGAGAAGCATCCCGGATTTCAAGGTGGTCGCCAAGCCGGATCTCCAACTGGGATGCGACCACCTCCCGCAACGTGACGACGACCATGCTGCAGCAGAATCCCGACATCTGCGTCGATCATCGACTTCTGGGACGGCGACGCCACCGGCGCTGCCGCCGCGATCCGCGACGCCGGCATGGAGGGCAAGATCGTTCCTGGTCACCACCGGCGGCGGCGAAAAGGTCGACTGCGACAAGCTGCCAGGACGGGTACCTTCGGCGCGGTCGTGATGACCGAGCTGCCGAGCCAGTCGCGCGACATGAACGCCATCATCAAGTTCCTGCTGCAGAGCGGCCAGCCGCGCCGGCACCTCGAAGACCTACATCTACACGCTCGAGAAGGCCACGACCAAGGCCGACCTCAAGCCCGACACCTGCTGGGATCTGAAGGCGCTGCAGGCGAGCGGCAGAAGTAAGCATGTCCGATCGATCACGAGGCGGCCGGACCTGCCGCGGCCGCACCTCTTTCTCAGGTTGAACAGGCCGGCACGATGACGTTTCAGCGAACGGGCCTCCAGCCTGGCGCTACAATCTCGTGTCCCGATCACCTGATCGGCGAGATCCTGACCAAGCGTTGGACCGACAACGCCATTCCGTTCCTGGCGCTGGTCGTCGACGGTTGGCGGTTTCGGCATCGATCATTCCAGGCTTCTTCAAGCCGCAGTCGCTGCAGCGATTCGACCCGCCAGCTTGGCGAGTTCTCGATCGTCGTCACCGGCCTGACCATCGTGATGCTGGGCGGCGGCATCGATCTGTCGGTCGGCTCGATCTTCGCGCTGTCCTGCCTTCGCGGCCGTGTCACGCCTTCTTCATCCTCGAGCTGTCCGATCTGGGTGGCGCTGGCGCGCCGCCGCTGGCCACCGGCGCTCGTCTTCGGCGCCATCAACGGCTATCTCGTCGGCTATCTGCGGCTGCGCGCGTTTCTGACCACGCTGGTGACCTTCATCATCGGCCGCGGCGCTCTTCGACATCCTGGTGGTGAATTACTGCCGCCGACATCCAGCTCTCCAGCGTCACATCCGATGCTGTGGGATTTCATCGGCGACGGCACGATTCTACGGCCTCTCGATCGCGCGTCATGGCCGCGATCATCATCGCGATCATCGCCCATATCGCGCTGACCCGCTCGCGGCCCGGCTGGCATATGCTGGCGGTCGGCGGTTCGCGCCGCTCGGCCCACAATTCCGGCATCAGCGTTCGCGACACGGTGTTCATGACCTATGTCATCTCCGGCTTCTGCTGCGGCATCGCGGGCTTCCTGATCGCCTGCCGCCTCAGCGGCGCCGGGCCCGGCACCGGCCTCAACCTTGAGATCCTGGCGCTGACGGCGGCCGTGGTCGGCGGCAACAGCCTGGGCGGCGGGCGCGGCTCCATCGCCAAGGGCGCTGATGGGCGCCATCATCGTGCTGGTCATGACCAACGGCCTGATCCGCCTGGGCTATGGCACCGGCACCAACCAGATGGTGCTGGGCCTGCATGCTGGCGGTGGCGGTGATCCTCGACATCCGCTGGCTGAAGAACCGCCACAAGGTGCTGAACGAGGTCTATGTCGCGCCGATCTATCACCGCATGGGCGAGACGCAATCGGCGCCTGCCCGGCTCAGGCACGCCCTATGCGCTCGACAACCGGCTGTCGCAACGCCGACTACATCGGCCTCGGCGAGCTGGAAGGGCCGGAGGACGTCATCCTCGACCGCGACGACCATCTCTATTGCGGCACGCGCCATGGCGAGATCGTCCGCTTCTTCGCGCCCGACTACAAACAGCTCGGAAGTCTTCGCCCATACCGGCGGCTTCCCGCTGGGCCTCGGCCTTCGACCAGGCAGGCAACCTGCTCTGCTGCGTCGGCGCCATGGGGCTCTATTCCATCTCGCAAGATCGGCGAGGTGAAGCAGCTGTCGGCGGAGACCACGCGCTCCTGGACCTCGATCGTCGACGATGCGCGGCTGCGCGATCCCAACGACTGCGACGTGGCGCCCGACGGCCGCATCTATCTTCACCGATTCCACCACGCGCTATGACGCCCATGACTGGGCGCTGGATCTCGATCGAGAGCCGCGCCGACCGGGCGGCTGCTGGTCTACGACCCGCAAGAACGGCAAGACCAAGACGCTGCTCGACAGCTACCGCTACGCCAACGGCGTGTGCATGGCCCATGACGGCAAGTCGCTGTTCTTTGCCGAAAGCTGGGCCTGCCGCGTCACCGCTACTGGCTCGAAGGGCCGAAGGCAGGCACACGCCGAATGCGTGATCCAGCGACATGCCGGGCTATCCCGACAACATCAACCGCGCCTCCGACGGCAACTACTGGATGGCGTGGCTCGGCATGCGCACGCCGAGCTTCGACCTGGCGCTGCGCCACCCCGGCATGCGCAAGCGCATGACGCGCCGCCTGCCGCAGGACGAATGGCTGTTTCCCAACATCAACACCGGCGGCGTGGTGAAGTTCGACGAGACCGGCCGCATCGTCGAGGCCCTGGGCGATCTGACCGGAGCCAGCCACCCGATGGTCACCTCGATGCGCGAGCACAAGGGCTATCTCGTATCGTCGGCGGCATCCTCAACAACCGCATCGGCCGCTACCGCGATCCCCGGCGCCGATCCGAGCTGGACCAGGCCCGGCTTCCTATTGGGGGCGAAGCCATGATCCTCGACCCCATCCTCGACCTGTTCCGCGGCAAGGCGGTGACCATCCCGCCGATGGACGGCGCGTTCCGGCCGAACACGCGCTCGACGAGTGCGCCGTGCTTTGCCGAGCTGACGAGCCGGACAATCTGCTGCTTCGATGGCGTGCATCTGCTCGTTCTCCAGCGGCAACGCGATCTGTTCGGTCGGGCTGCCGGCAGCCGCAGCCCACAGCGTCGTCGAGCCTTGCTGCGTGCCGTCACGGCGCTGGCGCTGTCACCGTCCGGCGCGAGCTGACGGTCGGCGCTGACGACGGCGGCAAGCTCGCTGATCGGCGGCAAGGACGCGTCTCGCTGCCGGCCGGCCTCAGCCTGCATCACGGCGCTTGCCTATCGCGCGATGATGCGTACGCTCGTCGGCTGGCCAAGGGCTCGGCCAAGCATCGCGCCATCGCAATGGGCCGTCGACCTGATGAAGAAGAGTGCCGGCGGATCCGGTGTGGCGTGTCGACCTCGGGAGCGGCGCGGCCTTCTGCAGCTGGCGCAGGCGACACTCGCCTTTCCCTACGGCCTCGCTGATCCAGGGCGACGGCAGCATCGCTGGTCGCGGAGAGCTGGCGCCATCGGCTGGTCGCCGTTCCGCGCCAGCGGCGGCGCAACCGCTCGACGGTGCTGACGCATGCTGCCCGGCTATCCCGCGCGGCTCGCGCCGGCCGGCCGACGGCGGCGCCTGGCTGGCCTGTTCGCGCCGCGCAACCGGCTGATCGAGTTCGTGCTGCAGGAGAACGCACTACCGCGCCGACATGATGCGCGAGGTGCCGCGCGGCCTACTGGATCGCGCCGGCACTGCGCCTCCAGCCGTGCCTTCCTGGAGCCGCTGCAATGCGGCGGGATCGAAGACCATGGGCATCCACAAGCCGTGGTCGCCGAGCCGCTCCTATGGGCTGGTGGTGCGAGCTCGACGCGGAGCTGCAGCCGCAGTCGCAGCTTGCACAGCCGCGCCAACGGCACGCGCCATGGCATCACGCAGCGTGGCGGAGGCGGGCGGCCAGGTGCTCATCGGCCTCGAAGGGCGGCGACGCGATCCTCGCTATCGACACTGGCGCGCGGAGGCTTGGCGATGGAGCGCGATCGTCGAGACTGCAGAAGATCACCAAGGCCTATCGCGGCGTGCCGCGCGATCAAGGATGTCGACTTCGAGCTGCGCAAGGGCGAGATCCACGCCCTGCTGGGCGAGAACGGCGCCGGCAAATCGACGCTGACCAAGATCATGGCCGGCGTCGTCGACGCCACCAGCGGCAAGCTGTTTCACGCGGGCCAGGAGATCGCTTACGCCTCGCCGCATGCAGGCGCTCGAACGCCGGCATCGCCATGGTGTTCCAGGAGACCAGCCTGGTCCCGTCGATGACCGTGGCGCAGAACCTCTATCTCGGCGACGAGAAATTCCTCAACCGGCTGCGCGGCATCTACATCTCGGCCCAGCAGTTCCTGCAGTCGCTGAACTTTCCGGTCGATCCGACCGCCATGGTCGCCACCCTGGGCGCCGCCAAGCGGCAGATGGTCGAGATCGCGCGCGCCGTGCACCACAATGCCGAGGTCATCATCTTCGACGAGCCGACCGCGACGCTGACGCCGGAGGAGAAGCGGCACTTCTTCGCGCTGATGCGGCGGCTGAAGGCAGCGCGGCGTCTCGATCGTCTTCATCAGCCACGCGCTGGAAGAGGCGCTGGCGCTGTGCCGACCGCATCACCATCCTGCGCGACGGCGAGCTGGTGATCACCGACGACACCGACCGCGACTTCGACCGCGACAAGATCGTCGCGCCATGGTCGGCCGCACCCTGTCGGCGACAGCTTTACCGGCAGCGCGGCGCGGCCGAGCGACTGCGCAAGGCCGGCAAGCGAGGTGCTGTCGGTGCAGGACATCTCGATGGGCAATGTCGTGCGCAACAACTCCTTCTCGATCTACGAGGGCCAGATCACCGGCGTGTTCGGCCTGATCGGCTCCGGCCGCACCGAGACCTTCAAGATCGTCGCCGGCATCTACAAGCGCGACTTTCTGCGGCGGCGGCGAGATCGAGCTGGACGGCAAGCCGGTGCGCTATCTGCGTGCCGAGCGAAGCGGTGCGCGACGGCATCGTCTACGTCACCGAGGACCGCAAGGTCGAAGGCTTCTTCGAGACGATGGTCGATCGCCGAGAACTCTGTTCGGCGGCTGCTGGCGGCGGGCCGCGAAGCAGTGCCTGATGATCAGCATGCGCGAGATGCGCGACGCTGTCGGCAGAGTGGATCGAAGACGCTCAACATCAAGCGCCATCAACGACAATGCGCGCGTCGTCGAGCTCTCCGGCGGCAACCAGCAGAAGGTGGTGATCGGCAAAGGGCTGGTGCAGAAGCCGCAGCATCGTCATCTTCGACGAGCCGACCCGCGGCGTCGATGTCGGCGCCATCGCCGAGATCCACCAGCTCATCAACCGGCTGGCCGACGAGGGTCTGGCCGTGGTCGTGATCTCGTCCTATCTGCCGGAGATCATGAACCTCTCGGACCGCATCCTGGTCTGCCGCCAGGGCCGCATCGTCGAGAGTTCTCGCCGGCGGAGGCGACGGAGGAGAAGATCATGTACGCGGCTGTGCATTAGGTCTGTACTGGCCGGTGGTCGGCGGTCGTACACTGTGGCAATTAGGCGTCGCTGCCCCTTCGTCATCCACGGGCGGAGCGGGGAGCGTAGCGACGCGGTAGCAGACCGAGGATCCATGCCGGGACTCCGAGCGCTGCTACGGTGCAGATTCTGCCCCGCTGCACTCTACGGCTGAGTGTCGCGGCATGGATCCTCAGGGTCTCCGCGACGGCGCTCTCGCGCCTGCTTCGCCCTAGGATGACGAAGCAGGGGGCGCCGCTAACCACCCCGCTCTGCTCCAATACACGCGAACTGAATCCAGGAAAGCCGGTTAGCCACCTTTGCTCCAAGCGATTCCAACGACTGGTCAATTCACACGAAAGGAAATCCATGGCCACCACAAAACTCCTCAGCGATGCCGAGGTCGAAAAGATCCCGGCAGTGAAGGCCGTGTTCGACGACATCCGCGCGACGCGCAAATCCGACTTCGTCAACAATTTCTGGCGCGGGCTGGCCAATGATCCCGGCGGCGCTGAAGCGGATCTGGGAGACAGCTCAAGGTGGTGATGGTCGCCGACAGCGCCATCGATCCGCTGACCAAGGAGATGATCTACATCGCCGTGTCGACCGCCAATGGCTGCATCCTACTGCGTCCACTCGCACACGGCCGCAGCGCGCGCCAAGGGCATGACCGACGCGCAGCATGGCGAGCTGGTTGTCGATCATCGGGCTGGCTGGGCCAGACCAACCATCATGGTCACCGCGATGCAGATCCCGGTCGATCCTGAGTTTGAGGTGAAGTGAGGGGCGGTTCTCCCCCTTCTCCCCTGTGGGGGAAGGTGTCGCACCGAAGGCGCGGAAGGGTCGCGACCCGACGGCTACCCGCTGAAATCACCGTCTCCTCGCGCCGAACCCTCCCAGCACCCCCTCATCCGTTTCGCGCTGGCGCCCGCTCCGCCTTTCCAGAAAGACATCTCGCCCCTAGCCGCCGCACCATGTCTTGGCCACCTAGGCCGCCGCCGTGCGCCTTGATCAGCTCGGCGTGGCTGGTCCACAGTTTCTCGATCGGGAAGTTCGAGCCGAACATCAGATGGTCGCTGCCCAGTATGTCGATCGCATTGTCGACGATGTAGGCGATCAGCGCCGGGTCGTTGCGGTGGACGAAGGTGCCGAGGCCGGACAGCTTGGCGTGAAAATTGGGCGCGGCGGACAAAGGGGTGCAGCCCCGCCTTCCAGGCTTCGGTGGTCTCCGGCTCCATGCCGGTCAGCATGCCGGCATGGGTGAGGATGAAATCGGTCTCCGGGGTTTTCGCCGACCAGCGTCAGCCCGTCCTTCATCTGGGCGGGGAAAAGCTGCAGGTCGAAGGACAGGCCGTAGTCCTTCAGCCGCGCCACATTGGCCTGCGCACCTTGGGGTCGATGACCTGATCGGCCGAGGTGCGCGAAGCGGAAGGTCCGGCGTCTCGTGCCAGTGCAGCTGCATGCGCACGCCGCGCAGCAGCGGATATTTTTTCAGCCGGTCGATCTGGTGGCCTGATATCGTCGACCGTCATGTCGGCATAGCCGACGATGGCATGCGGCCAGCCGGTCTCTATCCGGCGGTTTCTGCAGGAAGGCGACTTCCTTCTCGAAATCCTCCTTGGCCCAGTTGGTCTGGACACAGACGGCCTTGCTCGACGCCGGCGCCCTGCTGGTCCGCGAGAAATTCCTGCGATCGGGTAAGTCGCGGCGGATCGGCTCGTAGGGGCCGAAGATGCGCGGCACCATCGGCCCGACGCAGCCAGGAGCTGGTCCTGTTGGCGCCAGATGTGGAAATGCGCGTCGATGGCTTTCTGCATCACGAAGCCCTCTTCCAGATTGTCGCGGCCGCAGGGCGCAGGGCGGCGCAAGCGACAGGATGAAATCGGTGAGGCCGGCGAGCGACGAGCCGTCGACGAGATCGTCGAGCACTGGCGGCAGGATGGCGCGACAGTGCCGGGCTGTCTGCTGGCTGAAGCGCGGATCGTTTCGGCCAACGGTGTGGCCAGCGACAGCCGGAAGCGCGGGCGCTCGCCAGCCGGCGCATCGCGGTTTCCAGCTCGGCATGGTCGCCGCGCTCCAGCGCATCGGACAGGATGACGACCGCGGCACCGCGCGCGAAGGCGGAAAGCGCGGCACCGACAGGAAGCGAGCAGTGTCGGCCCCATGCGCGTGCCGCTGTCCCAGTCATCGACCCAGCTGCCGCGCGCGCAACGCCTGGTCGCGGTCGCGAATGCGCCAACGCACGCCGGTGATGCGGCGTCAGGCGCGTGCCGAAGGTGAAGGATTTCGGCCCGGTCCGCGCCCCTGCACGGCGGCATGCGCCAGTTCGAGATAGTCTGACGCGTGTGCAGCTTCATCGAGCCGGAGATATCGATCAGAGCAGCAGCAGCTTGCGCGGCACGGTCTGTGCGGCGGCGCAGCAGCGGCGACGGCACGTCGCCGTCGGCGCTGACGATTTCGCTGCAGCGAACGGCGCAGATCGAGCTTCGCCGCGCGAGTGCGTGCGCACGGTGCGGAAGAAGCGGCGGGCGGGCAGGGCTGAAGCTGAGCTTGCGGCGGAAGGCCAGCCAAGCCCGTCGCCGTCGCGCTGGAAGTCGCGCGTGCTCAGCTGTTCGGCGCCGGAAGACAGATCGCCGCCCTCCTTCCTGGCGCGACCACCTCGATCTCTTCCTGCCGCGCTGCCCGCCATCGTCCTTGATGCGGGTTTCTCGTCCTCGCTCGCCTTCGGGACCACGGCAGATCGTTTCCGTAGAAATGGCTCTGGAAATGCGCCCCTCGAATTCGTCGGCGGCGGTCGGGCGGCGGCGCCAGCGTGGCGAGCGCTGCCTCGCGGATGTCGGCCATCGAGCGAGGCCCGAGCAGCGTCGCCGCCTGCATGAAGGCCAGGGAGCCTGCTCCGGTGCGACGCGAAGCCGTAACGGCGCAGCAGCCGGCCGAAGCCAGGAAGGTGCTGCGGCGCGAGGCAGCTTTCTCCGGCATCATTCCTTGCGCCCCCTCTGTCCTGCCGGACATCTCCCTCAAGGGGAGATTGGCGGCTTCACGCTTCGCTCAGCCCTGCAGCGCTGGGGATTGGCGAAAGCCGGGATGACAGCCGATCCTCCCCTTGAGGAACCGGAAGAACGTGGCCGTCTGACGCTGGCGCGTCACGCCAGCGCCTCCTCGACGATCCGGCCAAGCTCGGGCGCGATATAGGACAGGTCCTCCTCGTCCTTGATCAGCACGCCGATGGCGCGGCGGAAGGCTTCCGGCCACGGGCTGCCGCCCTTTTCGAGAATGGTGGCGGCATTGGCCCATTCGACCGCCTCGGCGATGCCGGGCGGCTTGGCCAGCGGACGGGCGCGGATGGTCTGCACGGCTGCCGCCACGGCGCGTGCGGTGGCTTGCAGCGACGTCGCCGGCGCGCAGCATGATGATGGCGGCCTCGCGCTCGGCGTCGGGATAGCCGATCCAGTGATAGACGCAGCGGCGACGCAGCGCTTCCGGCCAGTTCGCGGGTGCGGTTCGAGGTCAGGATGACGATCGGCTGCGCGGTGGCGCGGATGGTGCCGCGCTCGGGAATGCTGATCTGGAAATCGGAGAGGAATTCCAGAAGCAGCGCCTCGAACTCGTGGTCCGAACGGTCGATCTCGTCGACCAGAAGCACGCGCTGCCTCGGGCGCGTTCGAGCACCTGCAGCAGCGGCCGGGCGATCAGGAAACGATCGTCATAGATGTCGATCTCGTGCTCGCCGGCATGGCGGATGGCGAGCAGCTGGCGCTGGTAGTTCCATTCGTAGAGCGCATGCGCGGCATCGATGCCCTCATAGCATTGCAGCCGCACCAGATCGCGGCCGAGCAGTTCGCGCGATCGCCTTGGCCGCTTCCGTCTTGCCGACGCCCGGCGCGCCTTCGAGCAGCAGCGGCTTGCCCAGCCTGATCGCCAGGAAGATGGCGGTCGCCAGGCTTTCATCGGCCAGGATAGCGCGAGGCGGCGAGGTGCTCCGCCACCGCCTCGGCGAGGTCGCGACAGTCTCGGCGCTTGTCACGGCATTTCAGTCACTCAGTTCGCCGTGCCGGCTTGCGCCTTCAGCGCGCGCAGGATGCGCTCCGGCGTGATCGGCAGCGTGTCGACGCGCACGCCGACGGCGTCGAAGACGGCATTGGCGACCGCCGGGATCTGGCGGATTGGCGCATCATTTCGCCTGGTCCCTTGGCGCCATAGGGTCCGTCGGCCGAAGGCCGCTCGAGCACGATGATCTCGGTTTCGGCGAGGTCGCCGGGCCCGGGCATCAGATACTGGTTGAAGTCGGTGCCGCCATGGTCGCGGTTGGGATAGTAGGGCTCGGTGGTCTCGTAGGAGCGCGTGGCTGATGCCCATCCACGAGCCGCCGACGAGTCTGCTGCTCGACCATCTTCGGGTTCAGCGCGCGGCCGATCTCAAAGACGTTCTTGACCGTCAGCACGCGTGACCTCGCCGGTCTCGTCGTCGACCTCGACCTCGGCCACCGTGCAGGCATGCGCATAGCAGAGTCGACGGCTTCATCGCGCCGGTTTCCTTCTCGGGATAGGAGCGCGCGGATCAGGAACATGCCGCGGCCGGAGATCGAGCGGCCGCGCTTGAAATGCGCCGACAGCGCGACATCGAAGACCGAGATCGATTTCTGCGGCGCGCCCTTGACCAGGATGTTGCCCTGGCCGTCGGTCTCGAGGTCGGACGGCGTTCGACTTCCAGCTCCTCGGCCGCCACTTCCAGCATCACCTGGCGGGCTTCCTTCGCCGCCTGGATGATGGCGTTGCCGGCGCGGTGCGTGCCGCGCGAGGCGAATGTGCCCATGCAGTGCGGGCCGGTATCGGTGTCGGCGGTGTCGACGACGACGCGTGTCGGTCGGCACGCCGATCGTCTCGGCGCAGATCTGCGCCATGATCTGTCTTCATGCCCTGGCCGAGATCGACGCTCGACAGCGTGACCATGAAATTGCCGGTCGGCGTCGAATGCACCAGCGCCTGGGTCGGGTCGCCGCCGAGATTCATGCCGGTCGGATAGTTGATCGCGGCGACGCCGCGTCCGCGCCTGATCGCCATCTCAAGCTCCCTTCACGTAGGACGACATCGCCAGGAACTTTTCCGCCACCGGCCAGTTGGCGGCGCCGCGAGGCTTCCTGCATGCATTCGATCAGCGCGGCACCCTCGGTCGGCTGGCGATGCGCCTTCATGTCGCCGTCGCGATAGGCGTTGATGAAGCGGAATTCGAGCGGGTCCATGCCGATCAGCCGGCGCGAGCTTGTCCATCTGCACCTCCAGCGCGAAATCGCCGATGGTGACGCCGAAGCCGCGCATGGCCGAGGAGGGCGTGCGGTTGGTGTAGACGCAGTAGGTGTCGATCCAGACATTCGGGATCGTGTAGGGCCGGGATAGTGCCCGGCGCCCTTCTGCGCGCCATAGGGCGAGTGGCGCGAATAGGCGCCGGCATCGGTGTAGCGCGGTGACCTTGCGGCGCGACGATGCGCCCGTCCTTCATGACGCCGTCCTTGATGACGATCTTCTCGGCGGCGCGCGGCGAGGAGATCTGCATCTCCTCCTCGCGGCTGTAGATGAAGGAGACCGGACGGCCGGTCAGCTTGGCGCCGAGGATGGCGATCGGCTCGACGATGACGTCGACCTTGCCGCCGAAGCCGCCGCCGACCGTGCCGCCGACGAAATGCAGCTTGTTGCCAGGCATCTGCAGGATGATCGAGGCATTGTCGAGGGTGAAGAACATCGCCTGCGTGTTGGTGTAGCAGGTGAAGCGGTCGTTGCCCTCGGGCGCCACGATGCAGCCGGTCGTCTCGGTCGGCGCATGCTCGATCGGCGAGGACTGGTAGCTCTGTTCCAGCACGTGGTCGGCGCCGGCAAAGCCTTCGCCTCGACATCGCCGAAGCGCACCTTGCGGCACTCGCCGCTGTCATAGGGATAGTAGTTCTGGCCGTGATATTCGTTGACCAGCGGCGCGCCGGGCTTCAGCGCCTCCTCCATGTCGAAGACGGCCGGCAGCACCTCGTAGTCGACCTTGACCTTGGCGGCGGCCTCCTGCGCGGCGCGCTCGGTCTCGGCCAGCACCGCCACCACGGCCTCGCCCTTCCAGCGCACCTTGCCGTCCGCCAGCACCGTCTCGTCCTCCGGCCCGATCTGGATCAGGATCAGGATGGTGTAGACATTGTGCGGCACGTCCTTGGCGGTCAGGATTCTTACCACGCCCGGATGCTTCTCCGCCTCCGGATGTGTCGATGCGACGGATGCGGGCGTGGTGGTGCGGGCTGCGCACCATCTTCAGGTGCAGCATGCCGGGAAAATTGCGGTCGGCGAAATAGGCGGTCTTGCCGGTGACATGGCCGGGCGAATCCGAGCGCGGCCTTGGCTGGCCGATCTCGTTGCAGATCGTCCTTGCGCTGGTCGGCGAAATAACTTCTTGCGCAGTTCCATTTTTACGTCCTCAGGCCGCGTTCTGCGAATTGGCGCGTGCGGCGGTCAGCACCGCCTGGATGATCGGTTCGTAGCCGGTGCAGCGGCAGATGCTGCCCGACAGCGCCTCGACCACGTCCTCGCGGCTGGGGTTGGGCGTGTGGTCGAGCAGCACCTTGGCCGCCATGATCATGCCGGGCGTGCAGAAGCCGCATTGGGTGGCGAAGGCGTCGAGGAAGGCGCGCTGCAGCGGATGCAGGACGCCGCCTTCCGAAAGCCCCGATGTGGTGGTGATGGCAGCGCCGTTGCAGGTCTCGGCCAGCGTCAGGCAGGAGAGCCGGAGTTCGCCGTCGATGATGACCGAGCAGGCGCCGCAGGTGCCCTGATGGCAGCCGCCCTTCGGCGAAGTGTCGCCGATCTTGTCGCGCAGCGCATGCAGCAGCGTCGTGCCGCTGTCGATGAATTCGGCTTTCTCCGAACCGTTGAGCGTGAACTGGACCGGGACCTTTGCCATGTTTTCCTCCCTGCTCGCTTGCACGGTGCGGACAAGCGCGCGCCCTGACGGGCCAAATTTGTTTTCGAGCTTGTCGTGATCCCAAACCGCTTCGCACTTTTGGGCGACAAGGATCAGCCAAGCAGCACCGGCCGAGATGGACCGGCAGGACTTCGCTGCGATACCAGGCGCTGGCAATCGGATCCGTGGCGGGCGACGTGCCGTCGCCGGCGACAGCCAATGCCGGCGCGATGCCATCTCGGTCGAGCGTGCGGCCGAGCAGGGCGCTTCTCCGCCGCCTTGGCGCGCATCGGCCGGTCGGCCATGCAGCCGAGTGCGATCCGCGCCGAGGACACGGTGCCGTCCGGCGCCTGTTCCAGCACTGTGGCGATGCTGCAGCACCGAGATGCCCTTCGGCTTGACCCGCGAGACTTTCAGGAAGCGAAAGCCGCCCTGCCGCCGGAAGCGTGAACCCGACCGAAGTGACGATGGCACGGCTGCTCGTCGCGGCTTTGCCAGGAATGTCTCGATCGGCAGGTCGCCGTCATCGGTGCTGACAGTTGCATTCAACGCCAGCAGCGCAACGGCGAAATCGCCATAGGGCGTCGGCGCGAACAGATTGCCGCCGACGGTCGCCATGTTGCGGATTGCCGGGCCGCCGACGGCGCGCGCGGCGCGGGCCAGCGACGCGAGATCCGGGTGGCGCGCGATCGCTGCCATGGTCACCGAAGCGCCGATGCGGACCGCGCTCCCGGAGACAGCGATGGCCGATAGCGAAGGCTCGGTCGAGCGCGACAAGGCCGGAAACCGAAACATCGCCTTCATTGGCGGCGCGCACTGACCAGCGTGCCGCCGCCGAGATAGCGGGTGCCGGCCGCCTTCAGCGCGGCATTTGCGTCCTTCACCGTCGAGAAAGTCTGGAGTGCAAGCGCCATGGCCGGCTCCCGTCAGTTCTGACCGGCAAAGTGGCTCTTCAGGGCATTGAAGCCGCCCTGGAAGACGTTGGCGCCCATGCCCTCGGCCAGCTTGTCGGCCTCTTCGGGTGCTGCGTCGAAGCTGGCGGTCCATTCGGCATAGGTGCGGTCGCCGTCGGTCACCCGCCGCAACTGCAGCGTCGCCTTGTGGTTGGTGAGCGGCTGCGGCGTCTCCAGGATGGAATAGCTGACGAGGAAATTCGTCGTCGGAGAAGTCGAGCAGCTTTTCGCGGATGCGAGCGCCGCTGGCGAGCTGGAAGTTGCGCACGCAGCCGATGGTGCCAGCGTCCGCTTGCCGTCCTCGATATGGCTCTCGACCATGCGCGGGTGCCAGCTCGGCAGTCCGTTGAAGTCGCGTATGCGCGCCCAGACCTTTCGACCGGCGCGTCGATGACGCTGGAGATGGTGACTTTCGCCATAGGATGTTCCCTTGCGAGTCTGCTGCTCGGCAGGGTAGGCGCTGGCGCCGGCGCTGCTTATCAATGCGTCTTGAAGGCGTATCAATCAGTCTGAAAGGGCGGAAGCGGCTCAGGCAGACTGGCCCGCGCCGCCTCGCGGTATAGCGTCGGCGGAACGCCGACATGGTCGCGGAAGAAGCGCGAGAAATTGCCCTGCGTGGTGAAGCCGAGGTTGCAGGCGACAGAAATCAGCGGCTCCTGCGACCACTGCAACTGCCGCACCGCCTCCTCCATGCGCAAAGTGTTCCAGTAGACGTTGGGCGTCAGATTGGTCTGTTCCTTGAACAGCGCGAAGAAATGCGGCCGCGACAGGCCGACGCTGCGCGCCACGTCGTCGAAGCAGATGCGCTCGCAGACATTGGCCTTCATCAGCTGGATCGCCTTGCGGACGCGGAAGTCCTGCATGGTGTGAACGCGGGCGCGCGCCATCCTGCGGCGACGAGGCGTCGGCGGCATCGAGCACGCTGTCGATGAAGCGCTCGATCTCGTAATTGGCGACGTCGTCGACACTTTCATTGTCGCTGAGATGGTCAAGCAGATTGGCCGCCGCCTGGTGCAGCCATGGCTCCAGCGGTGATCGCCGCGTGTCGAGAACAGCGGCGCGGCAGGCCGGCAGGTCGCGGCGCCGGCGTGCCCAGTCCGGATCGATGTAGAAGGCGAGAAACAGCCCGTGCCTGCCATCGCGCGACAAGAGCATGGCTGTGCGGCTGGAAGGAGTTGATGCCGGCGGCGGTGCCGGGGCCGAGGCCGCACGGTCTCGCGGCCGATGGTCATTTCGCCGGCCGTGCCTTCCAGCCAGATGATGACGTGCGCCTCGACATGGGCATGGGTGACGAAGTCGCTTGCGACATTCAGGACAGAAACATGTCCGAACCGGCCCCAGTAGAGCCTGATCGCTTCCGTCATGGGTATATCCTCCCGCAGACGACTGGCCTCCTTCGCCTGCATGCCGGGGATAGTGCGGCGCGCTTTGTGCCCGCGTCAAGGCACGTGCGCCCGGACTGCGGCTTGCGACGCGTCCCCGCGGCGGATTTTCAGGACTGCAGCGATAGGGAAGAAGGTGAGTGTTTCCAGGCCGGTATGGCTCACACCGACGCCGTCAGGCCGCCGTCGACATAGAGCGTGTGGCCATTGACGAAGGACGAGGCGTCGGAGGCCAGAAAGACGGCGCGCGCCGATCAGTTCGTCGACATTGCCCCAGCGCCCGGCCGGTGTGCGCTTTTCCAGCCAGGCGGAAAATTCCTGGTTGTCGACCAGCGCCTGGTTCATTTCGGTGCGAAAATAGCCGGGGCGATGGCATTGATCTGCAGGCCGTGCTTCGCCCAGTCGGCGCACATACCCCTGGTCAGGTTCCTGATCGCGCCCTTGGTCGCGAGTGTAGGGGCGCGATGCCTGTCCTGGCGAGTTCGCTCTGTACCGAGCCGATGTTGATGATCTTGCCCTTGCCGCGCGGGATCATGTGCCGGGCCACCGCCTTGCCGGCATGGAAGGCGCCGGAAACATTGGTGTCGAAACAGGCGCTCCCATTGTTCCTCGGGAAAAATCCTCGAGCGGCGCGCGGAACTGCACGCCGGCATTGTTGATCGAGGACGTCGATGGCGCCGATCTCGGCCTCGATCGCGGGCAACGTCGTCATTGACCGCCTGAAAATCGGTTACGTCGAACGTCGACGCGTGCGCCTTGAAGCCGGCGTCGCGCAGCTTCGCACCGCGCGCTGTCGACCTTGCTCTGATCGCGGCCGTTGAGCACCACGCTGGCGCCATGCTCGGCAAGCCCCCGAGCCAGCGCAAAGCCGATGCCCTGGCCGGAACCGGTGATCAGCACCAGCCGCCCGTCGAGGCTGAACAGGGACTTCGTTGTCAAATCAATGCGTTCCAGCGGAAAGGTTCAGTCGTTGCGTCTGAAATTGCGTATCCGGTCGAACAGGACCGCCAGCAGAATGGCGCCGCCGATGAACACGCCCTGCCAGAAGGCGTTGATGCCGAGCAGGCCAAGGCTGTTGCGGATCACCTCGATCAGCGCCGCGCCGACGATGGCGCGCCGAACGCCGTGCCGACGCCGCCGGCCAGATTGGCGCCGCCGATGACGGTCGCGGCAATGACCTGCAGCTCCATGCCGGTGCCGATATTGGTGGTGACGGCGCCCAGCCAGCCGGTCTGGATGATGCCGGCAATGCCCGCCGCCAGCGCCGAGATCATGTAGACCGCGACCTTGATCTGGCGCACCGGAACGCCGGTCAGCGTCGCCGCATGCTCGTTGCCGCCGATGGCGAAGATGTGGCCGGCCGAACTTGGTCCAGCGCAGCGTGAAGCCGGTGATCAGCGCCAGCAGGACGATCATGTAGAGCACCGGATTGGCGATGCCGAACAGCCAGGCGCCGCCGCCCAGCGCCAGAAGCTTGTCGTGGTCAGGTCCGAACTGGAAGACGACGGTGTTGTTGGAGGCGACCATGGCGAGGCTGCGCGCGATCGACAGCATGCCGAGCGTCGACCACGAAGGGCGGAAAGCCGAGATAGGCGATCAATATGCCGTTGAAGGCGCCGATGGCGAGCGCGGTGCCGATCGAGGCCGGCAATGCCGATCTCGATGCTGTAGCCGGCATGCATGGTAACGGCCAGCACCATCGAGGACAGGCACAAGCACCGAGCCGACCGACAGGTCGATGCCGCCGGTGATGATGACGAAGGTCATGCCGAGCGCGATGATGGCGACGAAGGTGACGTTGCGGGTGATGTTGTAGAGGTTCTTCGAGGTGGCGAAGGCGTCGGTGGCGAAAGACAGGAACAGGCAGGCGAGGATGACCGCGATCACCACCCAGAAGGTCTGGCTGGCGAACATCCTGGCCAGCAGAGGTGTCGCTGCTTCTGCGCGATCGTCTGGTCAAGGGTGACTGCCATCGTCGACCTTATTTCTGCCGTGCGAGTTCGCGCATTTCGCCACGCCTGCCATAGCCAGTCATACCTGTTCGATGGCGCCGGTGATGAGCCCGGTGACTTCCTCGGGCGAACTCGAGGCGATCGTCTTGTCGGCGACCTTGCGGCCGCGCCGCATGACGATGACGCGGTCGGCAACGGCGAAGACGTCGGGCATGCGGTGGCTGATCAGCACGACCGCGATGCCCTGGTCGCGCAAATGGCGGATCAGGTTCGAGCACTTCGGCGACCTGCCGCACCGAGATCGCCGCCGTCGGCTCGTCCATCAGCACGATCTTGGCTTGCGATAGCATGGTGCGGGCGATCGCCACCGCTTGCCGCTGGCCGCCCGGACATCTGCCTGACGAGGTCGCGCGGGCGGGTTTCGGATTTCAGCTCGCCGAAAATCTGGCCGGCGCGCTCGGTACATCGCCGCATAGTCGAGAATGCGAAACGGCCCGACGCCCCGGCGCAGTTCGCGGCCGAGATAGACGTTGGCGGCCGCCGTCAGATTGTTGCACAGCGCCAGATCCTGGTGGACGATCTCGATGCCGTGCTGGCGCGCTTCCACCGGCTTGATGCAGGATCAGCTCCTTGCCGTCCATCTGCATCGTGCCATGGCTCGGAGGAAATTGCCGGCGATCATCTTGACCAGCGTCGACTTGCCGGCGCCGTTGTCGCCCATCAGGCCGACCACCTTGCCCGGCCTCGATCGTCAGCGAAACGTCGTTGACCGCCTGGATGGCGCCGAAATGTTTCGAGATGTTGCGCGAGTTCGAGAACCGCCACCAGCCTTCTTGCCTCCCCGTGTTTGCTGCGCCGGTGCCGTGGTTCTGCCGCTGGCCTCGCTCTCCAACTCCTCCCGGAAACAGCGATTGCGTTCATTTACGCAAATGCCCGCATGGGCGTCAATTGTCGGACGAATAAGATCCGGCAATTGTCGGACGAATTGAAAGCAGGCGCTCTCTCAAAATCCGTTTTGTAGGACAAATAGCAATTGACGTTGGCGAGTGAGCCGATATTAGCTAGGGTCGGAGGAAGAATATGCCGATCCCTCGCATGCCGGTTCGCCGAGTGGAATCGGCGGAGGTACAACGGTCGAGGATCCGGCAGAAGCTGTGTTTGGCGGACCGGTTCCGAGAGCGCATCTGAAAGTGCTTATCGACCTGGCTTGGCTGACACGAGGGCTCGCGAAACGATCCTCTGTCATCGCGCATCCGGGTTGATCTGTGTGGCGGGCACGCCGTGTCCGTCTGTTTCAAGGGAGGACTGCCATGAGGAAATCACTATTGCTCGCCGCTGCCGCCGTCATGGCGTTGGGCGCCGGGACCGGCTTTGGCCAAGAAACAGCTCGTCATCGTCGTGAAGGGTCTCGACAATCCGTTCTTCGAAGCCATCCACCAGGGTTGCGAGAAGTGGAACAAGGAGAACGCCAGCTCGGAATATGAATGCTTCTACACCGGCCCGGCATCGACCTCCGACGAGGCCGGCGAAGCGCAGATCGTCCAGGACATGCTGGGCAAGCCCGACACGGTGGCGATGGCCATCTCGCCCTCCAACGCGCCGCTGATCGCGCAGACGATCAAGACCGCCAATCCGACGATCCCGGTGATGACCATCGACGCCGACCTCGCGCAAGGAGGACGCAGGCTCTGCGCAAGACCTATCTCGGCACCGACAACTACCTGATGGGCTCACAAGCATCGGTGAGTACATCAAGAAGGACGAAGCCGAACGGCGGCACGATCTGCACCGATCGAGGGCAATCCGCGGCGCGACAACATCCTGCGCCGCGCCGCAGGGCACGCGTGACGCGCTGTCCGGGCAGGAAGGCCTCGCCGCGCTGAAGGGCGAAGGCGGCTGGACCGAGGTTGCCGGCTGCCCGGTGTTCACCAATGACGACGGCGCCGAAGGGCGTGCAGGCGATGACCGACATCCTCGCCGCCAATCCCGAAGCTCGATGCGTTCGGCATCGATGGGCGGCTGGCCGCTGTTCGGCGCGCCGCAGCCCTATCGCGACCTGTTCAAGCCGCATGGCCGACAAGATCGCCAGCAACGACTTCGTGATCGTGGCGCCGCCGACACGATCGGCGACGAGGTGGCGATCGCCAAGGAAGGCCTGCGTCGACCGCGCTGGTCGGCCAGCGGCCGTTCGAGATGGGCTACAAGGCGCCGATCGGTGATGATCGACCTGATCCAGGGCAAGAAGGTCGACGATCCGGTGTTCACCGGCCTCGACGAATGCACCAAGGACACGGTCGATACCTGCATCCAGAAGTAGGCTCGCAATTTCGGGGCGTCCGCCAACGGGCGCCCCGTGACATCACATGACAATGTACGAAGCAGCATTGTCGGGGCGGCAGGCTCCGGCTTTGACGCGGCCCATAGTTTGTATTTTCGGCGAAGAAACCGCGCGTCGACAAATCCGCAGACAGTTTTCGCGCGATGGTCGGCCGACGCATTGGAACGTGGATGCCGGACGCAAGATCAAGGAAGCGACCCGCCAAGGCGGCCTCCGCCGAGCGCCCGGCCGGCTTGGTCCGCCGGGCTGACGCGACGCGCGATTCCGGGTCGAGCGTGCATGGGTCGCTGGCCAACGAAATCGGCCTGCAGGATCGTGCGCGGCGACTATCCGCCGGGAACCATCCTGCCCAACGAAGCCAAATGGTCCGAGACCTTCAACGTCAGCCGCTCGGCGGTGCGCGAAGCCATCAAGATGCTGATGGCGAAAAGCCTGCTGGCATCGCGTCCCAAGATCGGCAGCTGGGTCGAGCCGAAGGAGCGCTGGAACCTGCTCGATCGCGACGTGCTGGCCTGGTACGCGACCGCGCCCGACCGCGAGGTTTTCCTGAAGACCGTGCAGGAGTTCCGCCACATCATCGAGCCGGAAGCGACCGCCTTCGCCGCCATGCGGCGCAGCGACGAGCAGATGGCCGAGATCAGCCAGGCCTGCCGCGAGATGGGGCAGGCGACCAGCCTGCAGGAGCGCACCCGCGCCGATACGCGCTTTCACCTGGCCATCCTGCGGGCCTCCGGCAATGACCTGCTGGTGCCGCTCGGCGTGCTGATCGGATCGGCGCTCGACCATCTGTTCGCTTTTACGACGCGGCGAAGCTCAGACGACCTGCAGCACGCGCAGAAGCTGCATGAGGCGATCGAGAAGAACATCCGCCTGCAGCGGCCGGATCGCCGCGCAGCAATGCCGTGCGCAAGCTGCTCGCCAACACCGATGACGGTATCGGACGGTCGCGGTGGCTCCGGGCTTGGGTCTCGTGCCTTCAGATCGTCTGCTTCTTGCCATCCTTCTGTGGCATCAGATCGACGCCGTTGACCTTGCCGATATGTGTCGCCAGCATCGGCACGTATTGCTCCGACTGATTTGATCGCCTTCTTGTGCTCGCATGCGCGTTGGCCAACGATCCCGCGCAGATCGGTGATCCTCGACGCGGTGTTTGTAGCTGACTGGTTCGAAGTCCACAATCCGACCAGGGCCAGTGCCGCCCAATTCCCGGTCAAGCCGGCCGATACGGGCTGTCGGGGCGCTTCGAGACCACGCCGAGTACCCGCTATTCTCTACCGGCCTAGCTCGTTGCTACTGAGTATGCCTCGGATGGCTGGTATTGGCGTGCGACCTGGGCCCGGACGACCGACCTTGTTCCGAAGCCCTGATCGCCGCGAGCTCAAACTCGAGGCCGCCATCAATCGCCTGATCGCTTCGATCTCCTGATCCTGGATGAATTTGAGCCGCCGGTCATCTCTTTGCACCGGACGGCCATCGACCACGCCGTTCGAAAATAGCTTCCGGGTGTCCGATCCAAGACACCAAGCGAACCCCACCTTTTGGAGGATCCCGTGGCAAGACCGCATATCCTCTTTATGTCCTGTCGTGGCTTCTGCTTTTGTTGCCTTGCGGGTGCAACCTTCGCCACCACGGGTGGTTGCTAACGCCGCGCGAAGCGTTTGCTGAGGCGCGGGTCTCGTTAGCCTGATCAAAGACAGCGCCGCAGCCTCTCCGATCACCACCTACAAGCTGCGGAACAACATCAGCGTGCTGGAAGGCTCCGGCGGGAACGTCGCGGTCCTCACCGGCCCTGACGGCAAAGTCCTCATCGACGCGGGTATTGCGTGTCGCGGACCCAATTGACGAGGGCCCTTTGCCGGCCTTGGCGCCGACCCGGTCACTCATCTCGTGAACACGCACTGGCACTTCGATCACGCCGATGGCAACGAATGGCTTCATTCGATAGGCGCCAAGATCATTGCGCATAGCAATACGAAGAAGCACCTCAGCGGGATCCAGCGGGTCGAGGACTGGGACTATAATTTCCTCCCTTCGCCCGCTGGCGCAATCCCGAGCGAAGTCTTCGAAAAAGAGAAGAAGCTGAAGCTCAACGGACAGACGATCGAACTTAAGCATTATGGGCCGGCCCACACGGACAGTGACATCTCGGTCATGTTCTCTGAGGCAAACGTCTTGCATACCGGCGACACGTTTTGGAACGGCATCTATCCGTTCATCGATTATTCCACGGGCGGAAGCATCGACGGGACGATCAAGGCCACGGAGGCCAATCTTGCCCGGGTGGCTGACGATACGATCATCATTCCCGGCCACGGCAAGCCCGTCAGCAACAAAGCCGAACTCCAAAGAGTGCAGGGACATGCTTGTAGCCGTCCGGGACAAGGTGGCTAATCTAAAAGGCAGGGAAAGTCTCGCGACGAGACCGTGGCCGCAAAGCCAACCGCAGCCTTCGACGCGAAGTGGGGCCAGTTCCGTCATCGATGCCGATTATTTCACCCGGCTTGTCTACGAAGGTGTGTGACCCCTTCGCTTAGTTCGTCGCGGACGAGTGCGATGCGCCCTTCGCCTGTCCCAGGGCGGGCGTGGCATCAGCCTACGTAGAGGCGTTTGTGACATGGCCGCTTCCACAGAAACCCCTCCACATTGATATTCCGGTGAAACTGGCCGAGGTGAAGATCGTGTTCAGTGTCGGCGCCTTGCAATTCGAAGGGGACTTGCCGGCCTCTATCTTCCACATGCAGCTCATCGAGGACGACATCGCGAGCTGGGATGCCAAGTCGGAGGTCGTTGTGGTCTTTCACACGAATGCCGGCCACGTCACGCTGCATGATAGTGCGTACAATACTGACCGTGGCATCGCGACCGGCAACCCCTAAGGGATCTTGGTCGCCAACCTGGTGAAGCGCGGCGTGCGGGTCGAGTTGTGCGGTGCCACCGCGAAAGTTCACAACTGGGGAAATGCGGATCTCCTTCCCGATATCAAGGTCAACACAGACGCCATGGCGAGAACGGCGCAGCTTGTTCAACAGGGCTGCAAAAATCACCGAATGAACTGCAGTGAAGACCGCTGAGGTGAGCCAAGCGCCTGAGCTCGATCATCCCGGCGGTCTCGATGGAAAGAGGCAGATGGCCATCATTGCCCCCCTGTTCAATCTTGAAAGCGCGACGCAAAAGGTTTGGCTTCAACGAAGAAGCTCCGCTTTCGCGCAGGCGTTTCCTCGCACGACGGCAGGCGTTGCGAGCGCTATCCTTACAACACAGGCGACAGCCGATACGCTTTGCCGACGTGCCGCCGCGCGAGGTGGGTGCCCTCGATCTCTCGGGCACGGCGAGCGATCAGGTTTGTTCACCTCGATATGCCCGGAGGCGGGACCGTGGGATGAGCAATACGTAACTGAACGCTATTACC
>ERZ1370068.4237-contig-3321_pt1 | contig 41192 bp, 52 predicted proteins | sample MGYA00561227_ERZ1370068 | MGnify/ENA primary metagenome ERZ1370068 (study PRJEB38410, sample SAMEA6850437) | metagenome | study: Metagenomic assessment of the ecological functions of the soil: analysis of the soil microbiota associated with the... | reverse complement strand
TTGTACTTCGTTCAGTTTTATTATTGCTCAAGGCCGCGCGCAACCGTGCACTGACCGACGTGTTCGAGCCCGGCTCGGTGATCAAGCCGTTCGTCGCCGCCTGGGCGCTCGAGAGCCGCCGCGTGCAGCCGGGCACGGTGATCAGCACCGCGTCGTTCTCGGTGGGCGGCAAGCCGATCCACGACACCACCCGCGCGAACGCGATGACGGTGGCCGAAATCATCCAGCACTCCAGCAACATCGGCGCGGCCAAGCTGGCGATGCAGATGGAGCCGCGCGAGCTGTGGGAGATGTACAGCAACGTCGGCTTCGGCCAGCGCCCGCAGATCGAGTTTCCCGGTGCGGTCAGCGGGCGCCTGCGCCCGTACAAGAGCTGGAAGCCGGTCGACCAGTCGCGGCTGGCTTTCGGCTACGGCCTGTCGGCGTCGCTGCTGCAGATGGCGCGCGCCTACACGGTGTTCGCGCGCGACGGCGAGATCGTGCCGGTGCACCATGCTGCGTCAGGAGCAGCCGGTGGCCGGCGTGCGCGTGCTGTCGCCGCAAGTGGCGCGCGACGTGCGCAAGATGCTGCAGATGGCCACCGAGACCGGCGGCACGGCCACGCAGGCGCAGGCGCATGGGCTACAGCGTCGGCGGCAAGACCGGCACCGCGCACGCGCAGGAGGGCGGCGACTACGTCGGCAACAAGCACCGCGCCTGGTTCGTCGGCATGGCGCCGATGACAAGCCGCGCATCGTGGTCGGCGGTGATGATCGACCAGCCGAGCAACGGCGTGCACTACGGCGGCGACGTCGCCGCGCCGGTGTTCAGCCAGGTCGTGCAGCAGACGCTGCGCCTGCTCGGCGTGCCGCCCGACCTCGAGGTGCGGCGGCAGATCGTCGCGCAAGCGCTGGCCGGCCCTGCCGCACCGATCTCGCGGAGCGCGTTGGATGGCGCTCACCGTGCTGCACGTCACCGACGCCGCCGTGCGCTGGCTGCGTGCCGGCGGCGCGCGTGCACGCTGCGCACCGACAGCCGGCGCGTGCACGCCGGGCGACGCCTTCATCGCCTGGCCCGGCGTGCGCGACGACGGCCGCCGCTACGTGGCCGCGGCGCTCGCCGCCGGCGCGGCGCACCTGCCTGGTCGACGACGACGGCGTCGAGCGCGTTCGGCTTCGACGACGCGCGCATCGCGGCGCTGCCGAGCTGAAGGCGCGCCGCCGGCGCCATCGCCGACGCCTGCTTCGAGCCAGCCGAGCCGGCGCGCTCGACGTGGTCGCGATCACCGGCACCAACGGCAAGACCTCGACCGCCTGGTGGACCGCGCAGGCGCTCGCGCGCTGCTCGGCCGCCGCTGCGGCGTCGATCGGCACGCTCGGCGTCGGCGAGCCGCCGCGCGCACGGCGAGCAGGGCCACTGCTGCGAGCCACCGGCCTGACCACGCCCGACCCGGTGATGCTGCAGGCCGCGCTCGCGCGACTTCGCCGACGCCGGGCTTCGCCGGCCTGCGCGATCGAGGCCTCGTCGATCGGCCTGGTCGAGCATCGCCTCGCGCGGCGCGCGCATCGCGGTGGCGCTGTTCACCAACTTCACGCGCGACCACCTCGACTACCACGGCGACGATGCCGGCCTACTGGGCCGCCAAGCGCACGCTGTTCGGCTGGCCGGGCTGCGCGCGCGCGGTGATCAACATCGACGACGAGCAAGGCGCCGCGCTGGCCGACGAACTGGCTGCCGCGGCCGGCCCGACGCTGTGGACCTACTCGCGCGCAGCGGCGCGCGCGCTCGTGCGCGCGCGACCTGCGCTACGTCGACGGCGGCCTCGGCGTTCGACCTGGTACGAAGGCGAGCGCCGTCGCTGCCGGTGCGCAGCCACGCTGATCGGCGACTACAACGTCAGCAACCTGCTGGCCGTGATCGGCGGGCTGCGCGCGCTGCGGCGTCGACGCTCGGCCGACGCCGCGCGCGTGCGTGCCGATGCTGTCGCCGGTGCCCGGGCGCATGCAGCGCGTCGGCGCCGGCGGCGCCGACGCTGCCCGAGGTGGTGGTCGACTACGCGCACACGCCCGACGCGCTCGAGCAGGCGCTGCAGGCGCTGCGCCCGCTGGCGCAGCGCGCGGCGGCAGGCTGTGGTGCGTGTTCGGCTGCGGCGGCAACCGCGACGCGACCAAGCGGCCCGCTGATGGGCGCCATCGCCGCGCCGACTGGCCGACCACGTGGTGCGTGACCAGCGACAACCCGCGCGACGAGGCGCCGGCGGTCGATCCTGGCGCAGATCCTGGCCGGCATCGCCGGACGGCGACGCCGTCGACGGTCATCGAGGACCGGCGCGCGGCGATCGCGCGAGGCCGTCGCAGCGCGCCGACGCAGCGACGTGGTCCTGATCGCCGGCAAGGGCCACGAGGACTACCAGGAAGTCGCCGGCGTCAAGCGCCGTTCTCAGCGACGTCGCGATGGCAGCGAGCGCTGGCTCGCTGCAGCGCGAGCGCAGGAGCGCCCCGCGATGATGACGCTGGCGCAGGCGCACGCGCTGCTGCCCGGCTGCGACGCTGGTGGGCGACGGCGCGCCGTGCGTTCGAGCGCGTGCACAGCGACACGCGCACGCCTGCGCGCCGGCGACCTGTTCGTCGCGCTGCAGCGGCGAGCGCTTCGACGGCGCACGACTTCTCTGCCGCAGGCGCAGCGCCGGGCGCCGCGGCCGCGCATCGCCGAGCGCGGCCTCGCCGAGGCCGGCCTGCCCGGGCTGCTGGTGGCCGACACGCCGGCACGCGCTGCAGCAGCTGGCCGCCGCGTGGCGCGCGCGCATCGCAGCTGCCGCTGATCGCGGTGACCGGCAGCAACGGCAAGACCACCGTGACGCAGATGATCGGCGTCGATCCTGCGCGCCTGGCTGCGGCGACGCCGCGCCTGCGCGACCGCGGGCAACCTGCAACAACCACATCGGCGTGCCGCTGACGCTGCTGCGGCTGCGCCAGGACGACGCCGCTGGCACCGCGCCGGCGGTGGTCGAGCTCGGCATGAACCATCCGGGCGAGATCGCGCTGCTGGCGCGCATCGCGCGCGCCGACCGATCGCGCTGGTCAACAACGCGCAGCGCGAGCACCAGGAGTTCATGGCCAGCGTCGAGGCGGTGGCGCGCGAGAACGGCGCGGCGATCGAGGCGCTTGCCGGCCGATCGGCGTGGCGGTGCTTCCCGGCCGACGACGCGCATGGCCGCCGCTGTGGCGCCAGCTCAGGCCGGCTACGCGCCGCGCAGCTGACGCTTCGCGCTAGCGCGGCGACGCCGACGTCGACCGCGCGATGCGGCGTGGGCCGGCGACCACTGGGTGCTGGCGCTGCACACGCCGGCCGGCGCGTGCCGAGCTCGCGCTGCGCGTCGCCGGCCGGCCACAACGTGCAGAACGCGCTCGCCGCCGCCGCCTGCGGCGCTGGCTGCCGGCGCGCCGCTCGACGCCATCGTGCAGCGGGCCTCGAGGCGTTCGCGCCCGGTCAGCGGGCGCTCGCAGCTGCAGGCGCTGCGCTGCAGCGGCGCGCCGCGTCGCCGCTGGTCGACGACAGCTACAACGCCAACCCCGACTCGGTGCGCGCCGCGATCGACGTGCTGGCCGGCGCTGCCGCGGCCCGCGCTGGCTGGTGCTCGGCGACATGGGCGAGGTCGGCGACCAGGGCCCGCAGTTCCACGCCGAGGTCGGCGCCGTATGCGCGCGAGCGCGGCATCGAGCACGCTGTGGTGCCGCCGGCACGCTAGTGCGCGACGCGGCGCGCGCCTTCGGCCACGGCGGCGCGCCACTTCGCCGACGTCGCCGACGCTGCTCGCGGCGCTGCGCCGAGTGCGCCGCGCCGCGCGTCGGTGCTGGTCAAGGGCTCGCGCTTCATGGCAGATGGAGCGCGTGGTGCGTGCGCTGTGCCTTGCAGGAGGCGCCGCGATGCGCACTGACGCTGCACGGGCGGCAGCCGATGCTGCTCAGCTGTCGCAGTGGCTGCAGGCGCTATCGCCGAGAACTCGGCTTCCTGCGCGTCTTCCAGTACCTGACGTTCCGCGCGGTGATGGCGGCGATGACGGCGCTGCTGATCGGCCTGGCGTTCGGCCCGTGGGTGATCCGCCGCCTGGCCGAGCTGAAGATCGGCCAGCCGATCCGCGAGTACGGCGTGCAGGCGCACCTCGCCAAGAGCGGCACGCCGACGATGGGCGGCGTGCTGATCCTGATCGGCATCGGCGTGTCGACGCTGCTGTGGTTCGACTGGAGCAACCGCTTCGTCTGGATCGTGATGCTGGTGACGCTTCGGCTTCGGCGCCATCGGCTGGGTCGACGACTGGCGCAAGGTCGTGCAGAAGAACCCCGAGGGCATGCCGCTCGCGCGAGAAGTACTTCTGGCAGTCGCTGATCGGCCTGATCGCCGCGCTGTACCTCGCGTTCAGCGTCTCGGAGACCTCCAACCTGCGCGTGCTCGAGCTGTTCATGCGCTGGGTGCAGAGCGGCTTCTCGAACGACCTGCCGCCCGAAGGCCGACCTGATGGTGCCGTTCTTCAAGACGGTCAGCTACCCGCTCGGCGTGTTCGGCTTCATCGTCGCTGACCTACTTCGTGATCGTCGGCGCCAGCAACGCGGTCAACCTGACCGACGGGCTCGACGGCCTGGCGATCATGCCGGTGGTGATGGTCGGCTCGGCGCTCGGCGTGTTCGCCTACGTGGTCGGCAGCTCGGTCGTACTGCGCGTACCTGCTGTTCCCGTACATCCCGGGCGCCGGCGAGCTGCTGATCTTCTGCGCGGCGATGGCCGGCGCCGGGCTCGGCCTTCCTGTGGTTCAACGCCCATCCGGCGCAGGTCTTCATGGGCGACGTCGGCGCGCTCGCGCTCGGCGGCGCGCTCGGCACGATCGCCGTCATCACGCGCCAGGAGATCGTGCTCGGCGATCATGGGCGGCATCTTCGTCGTCGAGGCGCTGTCGGTGATGATGCAGGTCGGCTGGTTCAAGTACACGAAGCGCAGCTACGGCGAGGGCCGGCGCATCCTGCTGATGGCGCCGCTGCACCACCACTTCGAGAAGAGCGGCTGGACCGAGACGCAGGTCGTGGTGCGCTTCTGGATCATCACGATGCTGCTGTGCCTGATCGGCCTGGCGAGCCTGAAGCTGCGGTGATGGATGACTGCGCTGCCATCGCTCACGGTCAACAGGTCCTGGTGCTGGGGCTCGGCGAGTCGGGCCTCGCGATGGCGCGCTGGTGCGCGCGCCACGGCGCCGCAGGTGCGGTGTGGGACTCGCGGCGATCCGCCGCCGCAACTGGCCGCGCTTGCGCGAGCAGATGCCCAGAGCCGAGTTCGCGGCGGCGCGCTCGACGCCGCAGCGCTGCAGGGCGTGCAGCTGCGTGCTGAAGAGCCCGGGCCTGGCGCCGCACGACGCGCGCGTCGCCGCGCGCTGCTGCAGGCCGCGCGCGCGGCCGCGGCGTGCCGGTGGCCGGCGAGCTCGATCTGTTCGTGCAGGCGCTGGCGCGACTGCGAGGCCGAGCGCGACTACGCGCCGAAGGTGCTCGCGGTCACCGGCACCAACGGCAAGACCACCACCACCGCGCTGACGGCGCTGCTGGTCGAGCGCGCCGGCCGCAGCGCGGTGGCCGCCGGCAACATCAGCCCGACGATGCTCGACACGCTGATGCGCGCGCTCGACGACGGCACGCTGCCGCGAGGTGTGGGTGCTCGAGCTGTCGAGCTTCCAGCTCGACGGCGTGCAGCGGCTTCGAGCCCGACGCCGCGCGCGGTGCTCAACCTGACGCAGGACCACCTCGACTGGCACGGCGACGATGGCCGCCTACGCGCGCGGCCAAGGCGCGCGTCTTCGGCGAGCGCAGCGATGCTGGTGATCAACCGCGACGACGCCGCTGGTCGAGGCGATGGTCGCCGCGCGCCGGCCGCCGGCAGCCAAGGGCCGGCGAGGCGCAAGCGCCGAGCCGGTCGCGCGCACGGTCGTGCGCTTCGGCCTCGACGCGCCGCGCGCAGCCGGGCGACTACGGCCTGGTCGATCGAGAGCGGCATGGCCTGGCTGGTGCGCGCGCATGCGCCGACGAGACCGACGCGCGCCGCCGCAAGGACGACGACGCCGGCGAGCTCCACCTGCAGCGCCTGATGCCGGCCGATGCGCTGCGCGTGCGCGGCCGCCACAACGCGGCCAACGCGCTGGCCGCGCTCGCGCTGGCCACTGCGATCGGCTGCCCGCTGGCGCCGATGCTGCACGGCCTGCGCGAATACGGCGGCGAGCCGCACCGCGTGCAGTCGGTCGGCCGCGTCGGCGACGTCGAAGCGTTCGACGACAGCAAGGGCACCAACGTCGGCGCCACCGTCGCCGCGCTGATCGGCCTGGGCGCCGACAAGGCGCCGGCGCAAGCTGGTCGTGATCCTCGGCGGCGACGGCAAGGGGCAGGACTTCGCGCCGCTCGCCGCGCCGGTGGCGCGCCACGCGCGCGCGGTGGCGACGATCGGCCGCGACGCGGCGCGCGATCGAGCAGCGCGCTGGCCGGCACCGGCGTGCCGATGCAGCGCCACGCCGACGCTGCCGCAAGCCGCGTGCGCTGGTGCTTCGAGCAGGCGCGCGCCGGCGACGCGGTGCTGCTGAGCCCGGCCTGCGCGAGCCTCGACATGTTCCGCAACTACGCGCCACCGCGCCGAGGTGTTCGTGCGCGCGGTGCACGCGACTCGCGGCCGAGCGCGGCGAGTTGCAGGCATGAAGGCGCGAGCTGCAGCACTTCGGCCTGCGCGCGCGTGCTCGCGCGCTGGCGCGCCAGCGCGCGCGCCGCAGCCGAGCGCGAGCTGCCGGTGCGCAGCGACCTGGAGTCGACGTCGACCGGCGCGCAGCCGACGCGCATCGCCGGCTTCGACCAGGCGCTCGTGCTGCTGGTCGTGCGCGCTGCTCGCGTTCGGCCTGGTGATGGTCTATTCGGCCAGCGTCGCGCTGCCCGACAACCCGAAGTTCGCGCGCTACACGCCGACCTGCACTTCCTGACGCGCCACGTCGCTGTCGATCGCCATCGGCATCGTCGCCGCGCTCGCTCGCGGTGCAGGTGCCGATCGCGGTGTGGGAGAAGTGGGCGCCGTGGCTCTTCGTCGCGCGCGCTGCTGCTGCTGGTGGTCGTGCTGCTGCCGTTCGTCGGCCAGGTCGACGAACGGCGCGCGGCGCTGGATCCCGCTCGGGCTGCATGAACTTCCAGCCCAGCGAGCTGCGCCAAGCTGGCGATCGCGATGTACGCCGCCAGCTACATGGTGCGCAAGATGGACGTCAAGGAGAACTTCTTCAAGGCCGTGTGGCCGATGGCGGTCGCGCTCGCGGTCGTCGGCGCTGCTGCTGCTGGCCGAGCCCGACATGGGCGCCTTCGTCGTGATCGCGGCGATCGCGATGGGCATCCTGTTCCTCGGCGGCGTCAACGGCCGCATGTTCTTGCTGATCTGCCGCGGTGCTGGTCGCCGCGTTCGTCGCTGATGATCGCCTTCAGCGACTGGCGCGCGCGAGCGCATCTGGGCCTGGCTCGACCCGTGGAACGCAAGTACGCGCAGGGCAAGGCCTACCAGCTGACGCACTCGCTGATCGCCTTCGGCCGCGGCGAGATCTTCGGCGAGGGCCTGGGCGGCAGCGTCGAGAAGCTGCACTACCTGCCCGAGGCGCACACCGACTTCCTGCTCGCGGTGATCGGCGAGGAGCTCGGCTTCGTCGCCGTGGCCACCGTGATCGTGCGCGTTCTTCTGGCTCACGCGCCGCATCTTCGTGATCGGCCGCCAGGCGATCGTGCTCGACCGCGTGTTCGCCGGCGCTGATGTGCGCAGGGCATCGGCATCTGGATCGGCGGCCAGGCCTTCATCAGCATCGGCGTCAACCTCGGCGCGCTGCCGACCAAGGGGCTGACGACTGCCGCTGCTGAGCTTCGGCGGCTCGGCGACTGCTGATGAACCTGATCGCGCTGGCGATCGTGGTGCGCGTCGACATCGGAGAACCGGCAGCTGATGCGAGGAGGGCGCATGAATGCAGCGTCACCTCGTCATCATGGCGGCGGGCACCGGCGGCCACGTGATCCCCGGCCTCGCGGTGGCGCGCGAGATGCAGCGCGCGCGGCTGGAGCGTCAGCTGGCTCGGCACCACGCACGGCATGGAGAACCGCCTCGGTGCCGCCGACGCGGCATCGCGCTCGACGCGATCAGCTTCGCCGGCCTGCGCGGCAAGGGCGTGATCGGCACGCTGACCGGCGGCCTGCGCCTGCTCGAAGGCGTTCTGGGACTGCCTGCGCATCCTGCGCGCGCGCGGCGCGCAGCGCGGTGCTCGGCATGGGCGGCTACGTGTGCTTTCCCGGCGGCCTGATGGCGTCGCTGCTCGGCAAGCCGCTGGTGCTGGTCAACGCCGACGCGTCGCTGCTGCTGTCGACGCGCTCGCTGCTGCCGGTGGCCGACGCGGTGGCGTTCGGCTTCGACGGCGCCGCGGCGGCAAGACCAAGCACGCCGCTGGTCACCGGCAACCCGGTGCGCGCCGAGATCGAGGCGCTGCCGTACGCCGGCCGAGCGCTTTCGCCGGCCGCAGCGGCCCGCTGTCGCGTGCTGGTGGTGGGCGGCAGCCTCGGCGCGCAAGGTGCTCAACGAGACGCGTGCCGGCGGCGCTGGCGCTGCTCGACCCGGCGCAGCGGCCGCAGGTCGTGCACCAGAGCCGGCATCGCGCATGCCGACGCGGTGCGCGCCAGCCTACGCCAGCGCTGCGCGTCGCGGGCCGAGGTGCTGCCGTTCATCGACGACATGCCAGCGCGGCTGGCCGACTGCGACGTGATCGTCTGCCGCGCCGGCGCGGTGACGGTGAGCGAGCTGTGCGCCGCCGGCGTGGCCAGCGTGCTGGTGCCGCTGATCGTCAGCACCACGTCGCACCAGCGCGACAACGCGGCCTGGATGGCCGCAGCGCGGCGCGGCGCTGCATCTGCCGCAGGCCGAGCTGACGCCGAGATCACTGGCCACGCTGCTGTCGGGCTCGACGCGACAGCTGCGCGCGATGGCCGATCAGGCCCGCTGCTGGCGCGACCGCATGCGGCGCGCGTTGCCGACGCGATCGAAAAACTGGTGCGCCGCATGAAGCACGCGGTCAAGCACGTCGCTGCATCGCGCATCGACGCCTGCCGATCGAAGCAGCTCGCTGCCTGCGGGGTCGCGCATGAAGCACGCGGTCAAGCACATCCACTTCATCGGCGTCGGCGGCGCCGGCATGAGCGGCATCGCCGAGATCCTGCACAACCTCGGCTACACGGTGTCGGGCTCCGGACCAGGCGGCGAGCGCGACGACCGAGCCGTCTGCGCCGAGCTCGGCGTGCGCGTGTTCATCGGCCACGCGGCGCCGCAGATCGCCGGCGCCGAGGCGGTGGTGACGTCCACGCGCGGTGAAGGACGACAACCCCGAGGTGATCGCCGCGCGCGCGCGCGCATCCCGGTGGTGCCGCGTGCGGTGATGCTGGCCGAGCTGATGCGCCTGAAGCAGGGCATCGCGATCGCCGGCACGCACGGCAAGACCACCACCACGTCGCTGGTGACCAGCGTGCTCGCCGAGGCGGGCGTCGACCCGACCTTCGTGATCGGCGGCGCGCCTGAACAGCGCCGGCGCGCAACTCGCGCCTCGGCGCGGGCGACTACATCGTGGTCGAGGCCGACGAGAGCGACGCGTCGTTCCTCAACCTGAATGCCGGTGCTGGCGGTGGTCACCAACATCGACGCCGACCACATGGAGACCTACGGCCACGACTATCGAGCCGGCTGCGCCAGGCGTTCGTCGAGCTTCCTGCACCGCATGCCGTTCTACGGCGCGGCGATCGTGTGCGGCGACGACGCCGGCGTGCAGCGCGATCATGCCGATGCCATCTCGCGGCCGGTGATCACGCTATGGCCTCGGCGCCGACGTGCACGGTGCGCGCGACCGACGTCGAGGCGCTGCCGGGCGGCCAGATGCGCTTCGCTGCGCAGCGCCGCAACGGCGCTGTCGATGCCGACGCTCGACATCACGCTCAACCTGCCGGGCGTGCACAACGTGCGCAACGCGCTGGCGGCGATCGCGGTGGCCACCGAGCTCGAGCTGCCCGACGCGCCGGTGGTCAAGGCGCTGGCCGAGTTCACCGGCGTCGGCCGGCGCTTCCAGCGCTACGGCGAGCTGCCGGCGCGCGACGGCGGCACGCTTCACGCTGATCGACGACTACGGCCACCACCCGGTCGGAGATGGCGGCCGTGCTCGCCGCGGCGCGCGGCGCGTTCCCGGCCAGCGCCTGGTGCTCGGCGTTCCAGCCGCACCGCTACACGCGCACGCGCGATTGCTTCGAGGACTTCGTCAAGGTGCTGGGCCAGGCCGATGCGGTGCTGCTGACCGAGGTCTATCCGGCGGGCGAGGCGCCGATCGTCGCCGCCGACGGCCGCTCGCTGGCGCGCGCGCTGCGCGTGGCGGGCCACGTCGACCCGCGTGTTCGTCGACGACGTCGCCGAGCTGGCGCAGGCGATCACCGAGCAGGCGCGCGACGGCGACGTGGTGATCGCGATGGGCGCCGGATCGATCGGCGCGGTGCCGCGCGCAGCTCGTCGAGCGACTGACCGCGGAGGTGCGGCATGACTCGCCGCCCTGTGGAGTCACGAGCATGACGTGCCGATCGACGTCAGCGGCGCTTCGGCAAGGTCGCGGTGCTGATGGGCGGCACCTCGCGCCGAGCGCGCAGATCTCGCTGATGTCGGGCAACGGCGTGCTGGCCGCGCTGCGGTCGCGAGGCGTCGACGCGCACGCCGTTCGACCCGCGCGAGCGCGATCTCGTCGAACTCAAGCGCGACGGCTTCGCGCGCTGCTTCATCGCGCTGCACGGCCGCCACGGCGAGGACGGCACCGTGCAGGGCGCGCTCGAACTGCTCGGCATTCCGTACACCGGCTCGGGCGTGATGGCCTCGGCGATCGCGATCGACAAGGTGATGACCAAGCGCGTGTGGCTGGCCGAGGGCCTGCCGACGCCGCGCTGGCAGCGCCTCGGCATGCCGATGCGCAATCGCCGGCGCACCTGCGCACGGTGCCCGATGACCTCGGGCTGCCGTTGATCGTGAAGCCGCCGCGCGAGGGCTCGTCGATCGGCGTCACCAAGGTGCTCGGCTATTCGCAGATGCAAGACGCCGTGCGAGCTGGCCGCGCGCTACGACCCCGACGTGCTGTGCGAGGAGTTCATCGACGGCATCGAGGTCACCTGCCCGGTGCTCGGCGAGGGCGCGTCGGCACGCGCGCTGCCGGTCGTGCGCATCGCCGCACCCGAGGGCAAGTACGACTACCAGAACAAGTACTTCACCGACGAGCGTGCACTACCACGTGCCCGAGCGGCCTGCCGGCGGCCGAAGAGGCCGAGATCCAGCGCATCGTGCTGGCGGCCTACCGCGCGCTCGGCTGCCGCGGCTGGGGTCGCGCCGACCTGATGATCCGCGCAGCCGATCGCAAGCCGTTCCTGCTGGAGATGAACACCTCGCCCGGCATGACCGGGCATTCGCTGGTGCCGATGTCGGCGCAAGGCCGCGGGCATCTCCTACGAGCAGTTGTGCCTGCTGCTGCTGGCCTCGGCGCGGCTCGATGCGCCGAGCATGACTCCGCGGCTGGACGCACCCGCCGCGCCGGCGGCCCCAGGAGCGTGAACGCGATGGCCCGCACCGCGACCGATTCAACCGCTGCCGTTCGACGTGCGCCTGGCGCACGCTGGCGCCAACGTGTTGCTGACTGCTGCTGGCGATCGCGCTGCTGGCTGGTGCGACGCTGGTGGCTGGCGCGGCTGCCGGCGTTCACGTTGCGCGGCATCACGCGTCGAGGGCGATCTGGCGCACAACATCGCCGCTGACCATGCGCGCCATCGTCGCGCCGCAAGCTGGCGGGCAGTTTCTGTCGCTCGACCTCGAGCGCGCGCGCGACGCCTTCGAGTCGGTGCCGTGGGTGCGCGCACGCCACGGTGCGCCGCGTGTGGCCCGACCGCCTGGCCGTGCTGCTGGAAGAGCACCGCGTGGCGGCGCTGTGGCAACGCCGACGCCGGTGACGAAGCGTCTGGTCAACACGCTTCGGCGAAGTGTTCGAGGCCAACCTCGGCGATGTCGAGGACGAGGCGCTGCCCCGGCTTTCGCGGCCCGGCCGGCACGTGCCGCGCGCGTGTTGGCGATGTGGCGCGCGCTGGCAGCCGGCGTTCGCAGCCGCTGGGCAGCCCGATCGAATCGCTGCTGCTCACCGGCCACGGCTCGTGGCGGGCCGCGCTTGGCGAACGGCGTGGTGATCGAACTCGGGCGCGGCAGCGCCGACGCGGTGGCGGCAGCGCGCGCGCGCGCTTCGTCGCGCACGCTGCCGCAGGTCACGGCGTCGCTACCAGCGCCCGCTGCTGGCGGCCGACCTGCGCCACGCCGACGGCTATGCCGTGCGCCTGAAGGGCGTCGACGACCACAGAGCGCGTCGCGCAACTAGAAAACGCAGCGAGGCACACAGATGGCCAAGGAATACAAGGATCTGATCGTCGGACTGGACATCGGCACCGCCAAGGTGATGTGCGTGGTGGCCGAGGTGCTGCCCGACGGCGAGCTGCGCGTCGCCGGGCCTGGGCGTGTCGGCGTCGCACGGCCTGAAGCGCGGCGTGGTGGTGAACATCGACGCCACGGTGCAGAGCATCCAGCAGGCGCTGAAAGAGGCCGAGATGATGGCCGCCTGCAAGATCGAGCGCGTCTACACCGGCATCACCGGCAGCCACATCCGCGGCCAGAACAGCTCGACCGGCATGGTGATCGTGCGCGACAACCGCGAGGTGACGCCGGTCGACGTCGGCCGCGTGGTCGAGACCGCCAAGGCGATCAACATCCCGAACGACCAGCGCCTGCTGCTGGTGGAGCCGCAGGAGTTCGTGATCGACGGCCACGAGGTCAAGGAGCCGATCGGCATGAGCGGCAGCCGGCTCGAGGTGAAGGTGCACATCGTCACCGGCGCGCAGAGCGCGGCCGAGAACATCGTCAAGTGCGTGCGCCGCTGCGGGCTCGAGGTCGAGCAGCTGGTGCTGAACCCGAGCGCGTCGTCGCCGCCGGTGCTGACCGACGACGAGAAGGACCTCGGCGTCGCGCTGGTCGACATCGGCGCCGGCACCACCGATGTCGCGATCTTCACCGACGGCGCGATCCGCCACACGGCGGTGATTCCGATCGCCGGCGACCTGATCACCAGCGACATCGCGATGGCGCTGCGCACGCCGACCAAGGACGCCGAGGAGATCAAGGTCGAGTACGGCGTCGCCAAGCAGCTGCTGGCCGACGCCGGCGACGCAGCTCGAGGTGCCGGGCCTCGGCGACCGCGCGCCGCGCATGCTGAGCCGCCAGGCGCTGGCCGGCGTGATCGAGCCGCGCGTCGAGGAGATCTATCTCGCTCGTGCACCAGGTGATTCGCGAGTCGGGCTACGAGGAGCTGCTGTCCTCGCGGCATCGTGATCACCGGCGGCACGCGCGGTGATGCCGGGCATGGTGGAGCTCGGCGAGGACATCTTTCTGAAGCCCGTTCGCAAGGGCGTGCCCACCTATTCGCGGCGCGCTCTACGACATGGTGGCCAACCCGCGGTCGGCCACCGTGATGGGCTTGCTCGAGGAGGCGCGTCTGCGCGCGCGCGCGCGGCACAAGGCGCAATCACAAACGGGTTCGATGAAGTCGATGTTCAGTCGCGCCAAGGACTGGATCGTCGGCAACTTTTGAAGAGGGTTCGCGCGAAACCTCGGTACCAGGAGATTCGAAGTCGCACGGCTTCATTCAAGGCAACTGCAACGTTAGGAGAGACCAAATGCCCATCGAAATGATTGAAGAATTCGCGCAAGGCACGCTAGATCAAGGTGATCGGCGTCGGCGGCGGCGGCGGCAACGCCGTCGAGCACATGATCCGCAGTGGCGTGCAAGACGTCGAGTTCATCTGCGCCAACACCGACGCGCAGGCGCTCAACCGCTCGACGGCCGCGCTCGCTGATCCAGCTCGGCGACACCGGGCTCGGTGCCGGTGCGCAAGCCCGACAGCAGGCAAGGCTGCGGCCGAAGAGGCCGGTGGACCGCATGCGCGAGATGATCGACGGCGCGCACATGCGTGTTCATCACCGCCGGCATGGGCGGCGGCACCGGCACCGGCGCGGCGCCGGTGATCGCCCGCATCGCCAAGGAGCATGGGCATCCTGACCGTCGGCGTGGTGACCAAGCCGTTCGAGTTCGAAGGCACCGCGCCGCGCGCGGCAGGCCGACGCCGGTGCCTGCCGAGCTCGAGGCCAACGTCGACACGCCTGATCGTGATCCTGAACGAGAAGCTGCTCGAGGTGCTGGGCGACGACGTCACGCAGGACCGCGGCGTTCGCGCACGCCAACGACGTGCTGACGCAACGCGGTGGGCGGCATCAGCGACATCATCCACATGGACGCGCTGGTCAACGTCGACTTCGAAGACGTCAAGACGGTGATGAGCGAGCCCGGCAAGGCGATGATGGGCACCGCGATGGCCGGCGGCCCCGACCGCGCGATCAAGGCCGCCGACGGGGCCGGTGGCGTGCCCGCTGCTGGAAGGCATCGACCTGTCGGGCGCGCGCGGCGTGCTGGTGCTGATCGCCGCCAGCGAGGCGACCGTTCAAGCTGAACGAGAGCAAGAACGCGATGAACTGCATCCGGCGCTACGCGGCCGACGACGCGCACATCATCTACGGCGCCGCATTCGACGAGAGCCTGGGCGACCAGCTGCGCGTGACGGTGATCGCCACCGGGCTGTCGCAGGCCAAGCGCGCAGCAGACGCCGCTGTCGGTGGTGCAGTCGGCGCCGGTGCTGCGCACCGGCACCGACAACGCTGCCGATCGCGCACGGCCATGGCCATGGCAACGGCAGCGGCGGTGCCATGCACAGCAGCCAGGGTGGCCACCGCGCCGGACTACGGCCAGTACGCCACGCCCAGCGTCTGGCGCAGCAACCGCGCGCAGGCGGCGGCCAAGGTGGAGGCGCTGCGAGCTCCAACGGCATGGACGAGATCGAGATCCCGGCGTTCCTGCGCAAGCAGGCGGATTGATGACACCACCCCGAGGCGGCCTGGCGCCCGCCACGTCTCCACGAGGGCGCCGCCAGCGAGACCGTGCAAAGCCGGATCCGCGGCGGCCACTGGACTGGCTTCTATTCAGCGCCGACGTGGGGCCAATGAAGCAGGCGCGGTGAGCATCAGTCTGTTGCGCAGTTCTGGAGGCATCCTCCACGGACGCGGGAAGGACGCGGAGCGGGGTGGTTCTCGAGGGTTCCTACAATGGCGGGATGTTGGCGCAACGCACCTTGAAGTCGCTCGCCCGCGCGGTGGGCGTGGGCATGCACAGCGGGCAGAAAGTCGAGCTCACGATCCGGCCGGCGCCACCCGACAGCGGCATCGTGTTCCGGCGCGTCGACCTGCCGCGCCCGGTGGACATCCCGGTGCGGCCCGAGTCGGTGTGCGACACCCGCATGGCCTCGACGATTTCACCGGGTGGCGAACCGGGCGGACCCAAGGTGCAGACGATCGAGCACCTGATGTCGGCCTGCAGTGGACTCGGGCTGGACAACCTGCGCGTGGACATCGATGCCGATGAGGTGCCGATCCTCGACGGCTCGGCCGCCAGCTTCGTCTACCTGCTGCAAAACGCCGGCATCGTGCTGCAGGACGCGCCCAAGCGCTTCTGGCGCGTGACTCGGCCGGTCGAGGTGCGCGAGGGCGAGAGGCGACCGCCTGATGTGGGCGCGGCTGGAGCCGCACAACGGCTTCACGCTGAATTTCGAGATCGACTTCAAGCACCCGGCGGTCGACGCCACCGGCCAGCGGGTGACCTTCGACATGGGTAGCGGCCGCTACAAGCGCGACATCGCGCGCGCGCGCACGTTCGGCTTCAGCAAGGACGTCGCCGTGATGCGTTCGCGCGGCCTCACGCCTGGGCGGCGCGATGGACAACGCAATCGTGGTCGACGATTCGCGCGTGCTCAACGCCGACGGCTTGCGCTACGACGACGAGTTCGCCAAGCACAAAGTGCTCGACGCGATCGGCGACCTGTATGTCGCCGGCCCGATGCTGGCGCGCTACACGGCGTTTCGCAGTGGCCACGGACTGAACAACAAGCTGGTTCGCAGCCTGTTTGCCGAACCCGGCGCCGTCGAGGCGGTGACCTTCGCCGATGCGTCGCAGGCGCCGCCAGGCTTCGCCGAGCTGGCGCCGGCGTGGTGAGAGGCATGGCGTCGTTCGATGGTGCTGTTTCGCCTCGTTTTCGGTCTGCTGTTGTTGGCCAGCCTGTTGTGCTTTGCGATGTACGTCGGCACCAAGGCGCCGGCGTGGCGTGCGCGCGGCGTGGTGGTGCTGAAGTGGACGCTCGATTGCCGCCGCCGGCTTCTTCGGCGTGCTGATCCTCGAGCGCTTGCCATTGCTCCTGTAAGAGGGGCACGATGACGTACCTTTTCATCACCAGCGTTGTGCTGGTCGCGCTGACGCTGGGCGCCTCGGCGCTCTATTGGTCGGTGTATGCCGGCACCGGCGAACAGGTGGCACGCCTGCGTGCGGTGGGCTTCTTCCGCTTCGCCGTGGTGATCGTGCTGGCCACCTTCAACATCTGGATCTTCACGCGCGTCGGCGGCGCGATCAAGGACATCTGGTTCCCCACGCCACCACCGCCGCCCTCGGCGTTGATCGACGGCCAGCTGCCCGGCCGCCCGCCGCCGGAAGAAACCAAGCCCTAGAACAGGTTGTCAGCCAGGAACTGCAGGCTGCGTCCATGCGCGAGCGCGGCGCTCGGTGCGTGGTACGAGGCGCGAGCCCAGCAATTGAAGCCATGCATCGCGCCGGGGTACACATGCACCTCGGCAGACTTGCCGTGCATCGCGGTGCGCACCTTGTCCACCGCGGCTGCGGAGATGTGGTCGTCGCGTTCGGCGTAGTGGAACAGCACCGGGCACTGGATGCCCGCGGCCTTGTCGAGTTGATCGTGGATGCCGCCGCCGTAAAGGCCACCGCCGCGTCGACGCCCGCCGTGGCGGCCGCGAGAAAGGCGAGCCGTCCACCCATGCAATAGCCGATCGCCCCGACTTTGCCGTTATCGACCTCGGGCCGTGAGCGCAGCGCCGTGACCGTGGCCACCATGTCAAGGCCGAGTTCGGGACCCTTGAGCTGGCCTGCGAGCTGAATGCCGCGCTGCCGATCCTCGCCCTCGTAGCCTAGCTCGACCCGTCGCTGCGAGCGCCAGAAGACATCGGGGGCGAGCACCACAAAACCGTCGAGCGCGTACTGATCTGCAACCGTGCGGATGTGCTCGTTGACGCCGAAGATCTCCTGGAACAGCACCAGGCCAGGGCCGTTTCCGGCGGGCGGGCGTGCCAGGTAGGCGTCGAAAAAAGCACCGCCCGGCACGGCGACCGAGGTCCATTCGGACTTCACGGGTGAGGCCATGGGTCCAGTCTCCTGCTCAGTAGGTTCTGCCACGTTTGTACTGCGCATGCGCTTTGCGCGCCAGTGGGGACGAGCGCGCGAGCGCAGCGAATACTCCCGCCGCGTGGGCATGCGTGATCGCCAGGCCGAGCGCGTCTGCGGCATCCTTGCCGGGCTCGCGCGGCAGCGCGAGCAAGCGCGCGACCATCGACTGGATCTGCGCCTTGGTGGCCAGGCCGTGGCCGACCACGGCCTTCTTCATCTGCAACGCCGTGTACTCGGCCACCGGCAAACCACCGGCCACCAGTGCGGCCAGCGCCGCGCCGCGCGCCTGCCCGAGCAGCAACGTGCTCTGCGGGTTGACGTTGACGAAAACGATCTCCACCGACGCCGCATCGGGCCGGTAGCGCTGCACCACCTCGCCGACGCCGTCGAAGATCAATTTCAGCCGCAGCGGCAGCTCGCCGCGCGGCGCCTCCAGCGTGCTGATGGTGCCGCTGGCCACGTAGCGCAATCGCGCGCCTTCGCATTCGACGATCGCAAAGCCCGTTCGTTGCAGACCGGGGTCAATGCCGAGGATTCTCACGCTAGCGGCTCCATCGCTTTGCGACTTGCCTTCTATCGTGTAGAGCAAAGCCGTGGGCGGGTGTGCGCCGGCGCTCGAATGCGGCAGCCCTTTGCTGCGCTCCGGGTTCCCTGCGGTACTCAGTCTCGCGGCCCGTCGCGAAACTCGCTCCACTCACTTCGTTCGTTGCGCTCGGACAATCGCGACGAATCAGAACACGTTGCGCACTATCGCGCGCGGCCGCGAGCCTTCCGTTCCTCGGCGCCGAATATGTCGCTGCCGGCGCACACACGCCGACGGCTTTGCCGGCACCACCGTGCACTTCGGCAAACACCACGAGCGCCGCAGCGCGGTGGGCGGTACCCGGTGGGGGCGATTTGTGGGGCGGCGAGAAGGCGAGCCTGGACACAAACAGTCCAGTGGACTGTTTGCGCCTGGCGAGCGGTCGGGCCGCAAGGCCCGACGCGGCCTGCAAGGCCAGCGTCGGGGTCGGCGCGCGCAGCGCGCTTCGTTCATCTGACTCGCCGCGATTGTCCGAGCGCAACGAACGCAGTGAGCGCAGCGAGTTTCGCGGCGCGACCCCAGCGCGAGCATCGCAGCGGAGTCGGCGCATTTGGCCGACCGACCCAGTATGAGCCCACACCGGGTACCGCCCGCCGCGCCGCGCAAGGCCTTCAACGGAAGAATCGCTCATCTCACACACGAAAGTACCACCGCGTCAGGTGAAAGAAGATCGGTGCCGAAAACGCCAGCGGTGCGACGCGATCGAGCAGCCCCACGGCGCCGGTGAGCGCACTCGCATTGCCCCAACTCGTGACGCCGGCGTCGCGCTTGAGCGCGCGCATCACCAGTTCGCCCAACGTGCCGGCGCCGGCGGACACGGCAGCCAGCACAAGCGCCTGCAGCGGCTTGAACGGCGTGGCCCAGTACATCGCCGCGCCGATCAAGCCGGCGGCGATCACGCCGAGCCACCACGCCCGCGCGGAGAAGCTGCGATCGATGTGGCGCGCGGCGGGCATCGCGCGCAATCGACGGCTGGCAGCTTCCTGCGAGATCTGCGCGCAGGCAGTCACCACCACCAGAAAGAACAGCAGGAACGCTCCGCGTCCCGCGTAGTTGGGAAACTCGAGCAGCAGCAGCGCGGGCGCGTGGCTCAGGCCGTACACGCACACCATGATGCCCCACTGGATCTTGGCGTTGCGCTCGAGGAAGCGCGCGGGATCGCCGGCCAGCGCGCTGACCACCGGGATGGCGAGAAACACATAGACCGGGATGAACACCGTGAACAGATCGAACCAGCGGCCACCGGCCAGCACGAACTGCAGCGGCAGCACGACGAAGAAGGCCAGCATCAGGCTGCGGTGGTCGCCGCGCCGCGTGTGCATCAGCGTGATGAACTCGCGCAGCGCGAGAAACGAAACGATGCCGAACAGCAGGCGTGGCGCCCACCGCGCCCGACATCCAGGCCAGCCAGAACAACACGGCACCGAACCACACCGCGCGCAGGTCGCGCGCGAAACGTGCGTGGCGCCGTTCGGGCGGCCTCGCCCATCTCGCGCAGCGACAGCGCGAACCAGGCGATCAAGGCGACCAGCAGCACGCCGAAGACGATGACGAACAGCAGCGCCGACCTGTTCGTTCACTGCCAGCGTTCTCAGCCCCATCGCCACTCGCTGCGGTTGCTGCATCAGACGCCTTCGACGGCCGCAGTGCGAGCACAGCGGCGCGGGCGCGCTCGAGGAAGTCGCGCCGTTGTCCTCGCCGTCGATGCGCGCTGCAGCGGCGCGCCGAAGGTCACCGTGCACAGGATTGGCACCGGCACCACCTCGCCCTTGGGCATCACACGCTGCACGTTGTCGATCCAGGCCGGGATCAGCTGCACCTGCGGGAACTGCGTGGCCAGGTGGTACAGGCCGCTCTTGAAGGCTTGCGGCTCGGCGCTTGCTGCTGCGCGTGCCTTCGGGAAAGATCACCAGCGAATCGCCGTGGGTCAGCGCCTCGACCAGGGGCTCGAGCGGATCCTGTTCCTCGCCGCCCGTGCCCGCGGCATCTTTCACTCGCGAACGGCTCACGTAGACGGCATGGAACACTTCGCGCGTGATCCAGTGCTTGAACGGCGTCGCGGTCCAGTAGTCGCTGCGCAGCGATCGGCCGCGTGCTGGCGCGCAGTTCGCGCGGCAGCGCGGCCCAGATCAACACCCAGTCGAAGTGGCTCTGGTGGTTGGCGAAGTAGATGCGTTGCTCGGCCTTGGGCGGGCAGCCCTTCCAATGGCCTTGCGCGCCGGTGATCAAGCGGGCGACGAAGGCGAGCAGAGAGCCAAACGCATCGGCGCGCGTCATGAAGCGTATTGTCCCTTGCCCGCGCGAGGCCAGGGGCTCGCTCGGTCCGGGCTCAAAGGCCGGCCGCGCGAGACGCGGCCAGCCCTTCGCAAGGTACGCCCGCAGTGAGCTCGCTCGGTCCGGGCTCAGTGCCGGAAGTGCCGCACGCCGGTGAACACCATCGCGATGCCGCGCTCGTCGGCGGCGGCGATCACCTCGGCGTCGCGCATCGAGCCGCCGGGCTGGATCACGCAGGCGCGCCGGCGTCGACCACCACGTCGAGCCCGTCGCGGAACGGGAAGAAGGCATCGCTGGCGACGGCCGACCCTGCAGCGACAGCCCGGCGTTGGCGCGCCTTGATCGAGGCGATCGTCGAGCGCGTCGACGCGGCTCATCTGGCCGGCGCCGACGCCCGAGCGTCATGCCGCCGGCGCAGATAGACGATGGCGTTGCTCTTGACGAACTTGGCCACCTTCCACGCGAACATCAGGTCGTCGAGCTGCTGCGCGGTCGGGCTGCTTGCGGGTCACCACGCGCAGCTCGGCGCGCTGCACGTTGCGGTCGTCGGCGCTCTGCAGCAGCACGCCGCCGCCCACGCGCTTGAAGTCGAGCGCGTTGCCAGCCTGCGCAGATCGGCACCTCGAGCAGGCGCGCATTCTGCTTGGCCGCGAACAGCGCACGCGCCTCTGCGGTGATGGCCGGCGCGAGCAGCACCTCGACGAACTGCTTGGCCGCGCGGATCGCTTCGGCCGGCGGCACCGTCGAACGGCCGGTTGAACGCGACGATGCCGCCGTAGGCGCTGGTGGGGTCGGTCTTCAGCGCCTTGCGCGTAGGCCTCGGCGGCCGAGGCACCGACGGCCACGCCGCACGGAGTTGGCGTGCTTGACGATCACGCAGGCGGGCTGCGTCGAAGGTCTTCACGCATTCCCAGGCGGCATCGGCGTCGGCGATGTTGTTGTAGCTGAGCTCCTTGCCCTGCAGCTGCTCGGCGTGCGCGAGCGTGCCAGGCGCTGCGTCGTGGTCGCGGTAGAAGGCGGCGCTCTGGTGCGGGTTCTCGCCGTAGCGCAGGCCTGCGCCTTGGCCACCTGCAGGCTGAACACCTGCGGGTAGGTCTCGCGCGCTGGCACCTGCGCGCCGTGCGCTTCGGCGCCGGGTGCCAGCGCGCTCGAGGTAGTTGGCGATCGTGCCGTCGTAGGCCGCGGTGTGCGCGAACACCTTCCTGGCCAACGCGAACTTGCGTGGCGCGCGTCACGCCCGCCGGCGTCGAGCTCGGCGAGCACTCTGCGGATAGTCGGCGGGATCGATCACCACGGCGACGTCGCTGCCAGTTCTTCGCCGCCGCGCGCAGCATCGCCGGGCCGCCGATGTCGATGTTCTCGATCGCGTCCTCGAGCGTGCAGTCGGCGCGCGCGACCGTCTGCGCGAACGGGTACAGGTTGATCACCAGCAGGTCGATCGGCTCGATGCCGTGCGCGGCCAGCGCCGCCATGTGCTCGGCATGTCGCGGCGCGCCGAGCAGGCCGCCGTGGATGCGCGGGTGCAGCGTCTTCACGCGACCGTCGAGCATCTCGGGAAACCCGGTGACTTCGCGCGACCTCGGTCACCGGCAGGCCGCTGCGTCGGCCAGCAGCTTGCGCCGTGCCGCCGGTGGACAGCAACGTGACGCCGCGCTGCATGCAACGCGCGGGCGAACTCGACGATGCCCGTCTTGTCGGAAACGGAGATCAATGCGCGGGTCACAGCCACGTCACTTCAGCAGTCTTGTGGTCGGCAAGCTTGCGCCGCAACGTGTTGCGGTTGATGCCCAGCCAGTCGGCGGCCTTGCTCTGGTTGCCGTCGGCCTGTCGCATCACCACCTCGAGCAGCGGCTTCTCGACCGCGCTCATGATCATCTCGTGCACCGCGTGCGGCTCGGTGCCGCGCAGGTCGTCGAAGTAGCGCTCGAGCGTGTCGCGCACGCACTCTTCGATCTGCTTGTCGTCTTGCCTCATGCCGCGCATGTTGCCAACGCGGTCAGCTCGATTGGCGCGTCGCGTCGGCGTGTCGAAGGCAGCAGCACGTGCCGCTCGCCGAGTTCGTCGAACCACGTGGCAACCGCCGCCACTTGCGCATCGCAGCTGTCGAGCGTGTTCATCACAGCGCGGAACACTTCGCCGCCGGGCAGGGCGCGCACCGCCCAGCCGATGTGCTTGCGCGCGCTGCGCACGCCGGCTGCACTCGCCGTGCAGCGCGTAGTGATCGTGCAGGTGCTCGAGCAGCCAGCGCCGCACGTCGGCGTGGCCGGCGGCGGCAGGCGCTCGCCGGTGGCCAGCGTCGTGCGCGATCTCGCGAAAGATCCAGGGCCGGCCCTGCGCGGCGCGGCCGATCATCAACGCGTCGGCGCCGGTGTGGCGCAGCACCGCGCGCGCCTTGGCGGCGCGAGTCGATGTCGCCGTTGGCCACCACCGGAATGCGCAGCGCCGCCTTGACCGCGGCGATGGTGTCGTATTCGGCGAGGCCGTTGAAAGCCCTGCTCGCGCGTGCGGCCGTGCACGGTGACCATCGCGACGCCCGGCGGTCTCGGCGGCGCTGCGCCAGTGCGCACGCGCGTTGCGCTCGTGCTCGCTACCGGCCGGTGCGCATCTTCAGCGTCACCGGCACGCCGTGCGGCTGGCAGGCGGCGACCACGGCTTCGACGATGCGCTAGCGCCAGCGGCTCGTTGCTGCATCAGCGCCGAGCCGGCCCACACGTTGCACACCTTCTTGGCCGGGCAGCCCATGTTGATGTCGATGATCTGGGCGCCGCGGTCGATGTTGTAGCGCGCCGCGTCGGCCATCATCGGCGCGGGTCGACGCCGGCGATCTGCACCGCGATCGGCGCCGACTCGCCGTCGTGGTTGGCGCGGCGCGAGGTCTTCAGGCTGCTCCACAGTCTCGCGCTTGACGTCACCATCTCGCTGACCGCATAGCCCGCGCCCGAGCCGCTTGCACAGCTGGCGAAACGGCCGGTCGGTCACGCCCGCCATCGGGGCGACGAACAGGTTGTTCGGCAGCTCGATCGGGCCGATGTGCATGGCGTAGGCGGGTGCGGGGCGCGAAGCAGGTGCAGGGAGGCGCAGTATAGCGCATCGCCCCGCTGTCGATAATCGGCGCCGATGGAAGCCTGGTTCGAGGCCTGGTTCTCGTGGCTGCTCAAGCGTTGGCGCTGCCCGAGTACGGGCTCGAGCGACCGTCTTCGTGGTCGTCGCTTCGTCTCGGCGACGCTGCTGCCGCTGGGCAGCGAGCCGGCGGTGTTCGGGCCTGGTCGAAGCTCAATCCCGGACCTGTTCTGGCCGGCGATGCTGGTGGCCACCGCCGGCAACACGATCGGCGGCGCGATCACCTGGTGGATGGGCTATGGCGCCGAGCGCGCCTACGAGCACGTGCGCCACCGCAAGCCGATGGAGCTGCGCGCGCTGCGCTGGCTGCGAGCGCTTCGGCGCCAAGGCCTGCCTGCTCAGCCTGGCTGCCCGTGGTCGGCGACCCGCTGTGCGCGGTGGCGGGCTGGCTGCGTCTGCCGTTCTGGCCCTGCGTCGTGCTACATGGCGATCGGCAAGTTTCGTGCGCTACCTGACGATGACCGCAGCGCTGCTGTGGTTCTTTCCGGGCAAGTTCGGAGGCTGAGCGCAGCGGAGCAGCGGCACAATGCGCGACCGCCCACTCGCCGGCGTCGCGCAGCCACCAGTCGCTCGACGCCCACGAAGTCACCGATGGACACCACGACACGCCGAGCTACGACGCGCTGACGCGCACTCACGCGACTGCACCATCTGCAGCACCTGCAGGCGATCGCCAGCTGGGACCAGGCGGCCAACATGCCGCCCGCGGGCAACGAGGCCCGCGCCGCGGCGCTGGCCGAGATGGGACACGCTGCTGCACCGCATGCGTCACCGATTCGGCGTTGGCCGGCCAACTCGACGCGTGCCGAGCCGAGCCGCTGGACGAACCGCAGCGCGCCAACCTGCGCGAGATGCGCCGCCAATGGCGCCAGTCCAACGCGCTGCCCGAGGCGCTGGTGCAGCGCGAAGTGCTGGCCACCTCGCGCTGCGAGCACGCCTGGCGCAGCCAGCGGCCGGCCAACGACTGGGCCGGCTTGTCGCCGAATCTGCGCGAGGTGCTGCGCATCGCGCGCGAGGAGGCCGCAGGCTGCTGTCGCAGCGAGTCGGGCCTGGCTCGCTACGACGCGCTGATGGATCGCTTCGAGCCCGGCATGACGCGCGGCCGAGGTCGACCGCCGTGTTCGGCGAGCGTGCGGCGTTGGCTGCCGGGCCTGATCCGCGCAGGTGCCGACAGACAGTCGCACGAGAACCGGTGGTCGCAGCCCGAGGGCCCGTTCGCCGGTGGCCGCGCAGCGCAGCTAGTGCGAGCAGGTGATCGGCCTGCTCGGCTTCGATTTCGACGCCGGTCGCCTCGACGTCAGCACGCACCCGTTCTGCGGCGGCGTGCCCGAAGACGTGCGCATGACCACGCGCTTCCGCGACGAGCGATTTCCTCGGCTCGCCTGATGGGCACGATCCACGAGACCGGCCACGGCCGCTACGAGCAGAACCTGCCGCGCGACTGGCTGGGCCAGCCGCGTCGGCGAAGCGCGCTCGATGGCGATCCACGAAAGCCAGATCGCTGAGCTTCGAGATGCAGCTGGGCAGCCACCCCGGCTTCGTCGCGCAGCTGGCGCCGCTGCTGAACGACGCCTTCGGCGCGCAGCCCGCGTTCGAGCCGCAGCAACCTGCACGCGCCTGCTGACGCGCGTGAAGCCGGGCCTGATCCGCGTCGACGCCGACGAGGTCACCTACCCGGCGCACATCATCCTGCGCTACGAGATCGAGCGCCCGCTGATCGAAGGCGAGATCGAGGCCGAGGACATCCCGGCGCTGTGGGACGCCAAGATGCCGAGCTGCTGGGCCTGGACACGCGCGGCAACTTCAAGGACGGGCCGATGCAGGACGTGCACTGGCCGAGCGGCCTGTTCGGCTACTTTCCGTGCTATTCGCTGGGCGCGATGTACGCAGCGCAGTGGTTCGCTGCGATGCGCCGCGCCACGCCGGACCTCGACGCGCGCATCGCGCGCGGCGACTTCGCGCCGGTGTTCGATTGGCTGCGCGAGCAACATCTGGCGACCACGCCAGCCGGTGGACCACCGACGAGCTGGCGACGCGGGCCAGCGGCGAGCCGCTGAACCCGGCGCACTTCAAGGCGCACCTGGACGCGCGGTACTTGTAGGCCCACCCCGATGCGGCCCTGGCGGCTGCTTCGCCCTAAGGGGGCAACGCCAGCGGCACGGCGCAGCCGGTCTCGCGGCGTTCACTCGGCAATGCAGGCGCTCGCTCAGGCTGCCGCAGATTTTCGAGGCGTCTTCTTCGCAGCGCGCGCGGCGCGGCCTTCTTCGCAGTCGCCTTCTTGCCGCCGAGCCTGGCCACTTCGGCCGCCAGCTTCTCGACGCGCTCGCTCAGTGCGGCCAGGTCCTTGCGCGCTCGGCACACCCAGGCGGCTCATCGCCTTGGCGGTGCGCGCCTCGAAGATCGACTCGAGCTTGTCCCAGTGCTGACCGGCCTTGGCGGTGACCTCGCCGGCCATCGCGCGTCATCTTGCCGGTGACTTCGCTGATCTTGTCTTCGGCCGCGCCCTGCGTCTTCTTCTGCAGGTTGATGCCGTCCTTGATCAGCTTGTCGAAGCCTTGCGTGCCTTCGGCCTGCGCCTTGGCGAACGCACCCATGCCGGCGAGCCAGATCTGCTGGGCCGACTCCTTGATCGACTGCGCGAGCGCGTTGTCGAGCAGGCCGGCGGGGTTGACGGCCTTCTTTCGGCCATCGCTTTGAGTTTCTTGACCATCGTGGGCTCCATGCGGTGTGGCGAATCGCCGCATGCGTGCGTCGATCGTCGGGCAGTGTAGGCACGCCTGGCGCATGCGCGCAGCGGCTATCGCTAGACCCGTGCGTCTAACCGTGCGCGGCGGTGCGCTTGGGGTTAGCGCTGCGTCGCGCTGGCCGGCGGTTGCACAAGAATGGCCGCACACTGCACGCCCACACGCGCCGCAAGCCTGCCCAAGGAGGAGCCTCATGCAGTACTTCGTGACCGGTGCGACCGGTTTCATCGGCAAACGCCTCGTCAAGGCGCTGCTGGCGCGGCGCGGCACGACGGTGCACTTCCTGCTTCGCCCGGGCAGCGAGGACAAGGTGCCGGCGCTGCGCGAGTACTGGGGCGTCAACGCACAGCGCGCGCACGCAGTGACGGGCGACCTCACGGCCAAGAAGCTCGGCGTCGTCGGCCGACGACCTGAAGACGCTGAAGGGCCACGTCGACGCGCGTCTACCACCTGGCCGCGGTGTACGACCTCGGCGCCGACGAGGAGCAGCCAGGTGCAGGTCAACATCGAAGGCACGCGGCACGTGTGTCGAGTTCGCCAAGGCGGTCGACGCGGGCCACCTGCACCACGTGTCGTCGATCGCCGCGGCGGGCCTGTACGAAGGCGTGTTCCGCGAGGACATGTTCGACGAGGCCGAGAACCTCGACCATCCGTACTTCATGACCAAGCACGAGTCCGAAAAGATCGTGCGCAAGGAGAGCAAGACGCCGTGGACGGTGTACCGCCCGGCGCTGGTGGTGGGCGACAGCGTCACCGGCGAGATGGACAAGATCGACGGGCCGTACTACTTCTTCAAGCTGATCCAGCGCATGCGGCAGATCCTGCCGCCGTGGTTCCCGGCCATCGGGCTGGAAGGCGGGCGCATCAACATCGTGCCGGTCGACTTCGTCGTCGCGGCGATCGACCACATCTCGCACCGCAAGGCGATCGACGGCAAGTGCTACCACCTGGTCGACCCGATGGGCTACCGCGTCGGCGACGTGCTCGACATCTTCAGCAAGGCCGCGCACGCGCCGAAGATGAACGTGTTCGTCAACGCGGCGCTGCTCGGCTTCATCCCGAAGAGCGTGAAGAAGGGCCTGATGGCGCTGGCGCCGGTGCGCCGCATCTGCGCAACGCGGTGATGAAGGATCTGGGGCTGCCCGACGACATCCTCGAGCTTCGTCAACTACCCGACGCGCTTCGACCGCCGCGAAACCGACGCCGCGCTGAAGGGCAGCGGCATCGAGTGCCCGAATCTGCAACGACTACGCGTGGCGGCTGTGGGACTACTGGGAGCGCCACCTCGACCCGGACCTCGTTCATCGACCGCACGCTGAAGGGCACGGTGGGCGGCAAGGTGGTGCTGGTGACCGGCGGCTCGTCGGGCATCGGGCTGGCCGCGGCGTGCAAGTTCGCCGAGGCCGGCGCGGTCACCGATCATCTGCGCGCGCGACGAGGCCAAGCTCGGCGAGGCGGTGAAGGAGATCGTCGCCTATGCCAGGCAGCGCGGCCAGACGCACCGTGTGCTCAGCTACAGCGTCGACATCGCCGACGCCGACGGCTGCGCGGCGTTCGTCAAGTCGCTCGAGCGACGAACCACGGCGGCGTCGATTTCCTGATCAACAACGCCGGCCGCTCGATCCGCCGCGCCATCGAGTCGAGCTACGACCGCTTCCACGACTACGAGCGCACGATGCAGCTCAACTACTTCGGCTGCCTGCGCGTGACGATGGGCCTGCTGCCCGGCATGGTGCGCGAAGCACAAGGGCCACGTCGTCAACATCAGCTCGATCGGCGTGCTGACCAACGCGCCGCGCTTCTCGGCCTACGTGGCCAGCAAGGCCGCGCTCGACGCCTGGACGCGCTGCGCCTCGAGCGAATTCGCCGACCAGGGCATCACCTTCACGACGATCAACATGCCGCTGGTGCGCACGCCGATGATCGCGCCGACCAAGATCTACAACAACGTGCCGACGCTGGCGCCCGAAGAAGCGGCCGACATGATCGCGCAGGCCTGCGTCTACAAGCCGGTGCGCATCGCCACGCGGCTGGGCATCTTCGGCCAGGTGCTGCACGCATTCGCGCCGCGCATCGCGCAGATCGTGATGAACACGAGCTTCCGCATGTTCCCCGACAGCGCGGCAGCCAAGGGCGACAAGGGCGAGAAGCCCAAGCTGTCGGCCGAGGCGATGGCGCTGCAGCAGATGATGCGCGGCATCCATTTCTGAGGCTCGCGGGCGGGCGGGCGCGCGGGTGGCTGCATGCGCGCTGCTAGACGCCACCGAAATCGTCGAGCGGCGCGCATTCGGGCATCACCGCATCCCAGCGGACGGTGGTGGTGCGGTTGCGCTCCCCGCCAAGCAAGAACGTGGTATCGACGACACCGGATTGGCTGCCCGACAGCAGCACCCAACGCTCGTCGAACACGAATTCCAGCGGTGCCTCGGGTCGCGGCACCGCGATGGCCGTCACAGGAGCGGACCGGTGATATCGGACAGGGTTTCTTCGCCACGCCGCTTGACCTCGCGCTGCATGCAAGTGCCGGTACCACCGGTGATAACGATCGACACGCGCCGCTGGTCCCATTGCAGCAGGCCGGAGCAGCCGACCGGATGCTCGCCCGGCACGGTAGTTGCTCGCTGCTGGAGCCGCCGCTCCAGGTGAGGGTGGTGGTCACGCCGCTGACCGTCTCGCTCAGCCTCGCCGCTCGCGGCGTAGTGCGCCGCGGATTCGAACATCGACGCCAGCGCGATGATGCGTTTGGCTTCCCGGGCATTTGATGTGGACGCATGCGGTGCGCGCTGACGTCGGCGCGCAGGTGCAGCTCGATCGTGCACTCGGTGCGCAGCGCGCTGTCGACATCTTGGACCACGTGAACCGGAATCTTCCAGTAGGTGATCGGCACCGCATTGGACACACCGGCCGCCGTTGCGCACCTGCACGTAGCCGCCGCGCGTACCGAGCGGCTGCGCATTGAGCGTGATCACGTCGCCCTTCCAGCTACGCTCGGCAACGCCGGGCCTCGACAGCGGCGGATCGGCCGCGTCTCGCACGAGTTCCAGTGCACGCGCGACCGAGCGGGCCACGGCCGGATTCCTGAAAGCTGCCGAATTTCCGGTGCCATAGCGCACCTCTGCGCCACCCGCAATGTCGTCGCTGCCGCGCGGTGCGCCGAACTGGCCGATCAGTTCGAGATCGCGCGTGCCTTCGCGGATCAGCGCGTAGTCGATGGTGGGCAGGAGCGTGTCCACATACCACGGCGCCTGGTGTGCCGGCAGCCAGTCCACGGCGGCGGCGCCGCCGCCGTCAGCGGCGAGGCCCGCATCGACCAGGAACTGGATGGTCTCGCCCACGCCGTGCGTGCGCAGGCGCGGCGGCCAATGCACGCCGTAGTGTTGGCGGCCAAAGATGCGGTTGCTCGCCAGCAGCAGCTGCATCCAGGTCGTCAGCAAAGGCGATCAGCCGCGCCAGCGACACCGGCCCGCGCCAATAGAACACGTTCCGCAAGCCGGCATCGAGTAGCGCCGGGCCCCACTCGTCGATGACTGAGCCGCCCGTCAGATTGAGGATGCCGATGCATCGGGTCGGAAAGCTCCAGCGGTTCAGGCGCACGAAATCCTGCGTGATGGCCAGAGACGGCCGCACGACCCACGAATCCCTCGGCGCCGACCCAGCGCAACGCGCAGACGATCGAGTTGTTTCGGCCAACTCTCTCTCGTAGCGTGCTTCCAGCGGCAGCGTCGGCTGGCGTGACAGTGCCGATGGCGACCGTGGTGGCGCCGTTGTCGAATTCGAACTCGGCGGCCGTGCCGTTGAAGAAGCAACATCGCCGTCGCCTTCCAATCGAGCGCAGCCCCTGGATGCCGTTGTCGTAGCCCGAGTCCGGCCGCGCCGGCCAGGCGGACCTCCGGCGTGCGCAGAAAGCCGCGGCCCTCGGCAAGCCAGCGCAGGTCGCGCAGCGTCTCGGCGCCGACGGTGAGGTTGCACAGGTGCTCGGCATCGGGGCCGCGCAGCAGTGGGATCGCGCCGAACATGTCGAGCTGCCGGTACTGCTGGTCGCACAGCAACGCCGGCAGGTCGTCGGTGGCGGCGGCGCCGGCTGGCCGTTCGGCGCTGCTGACCGCGGCCGCGCCGGCGCAGCGGTTGCGGCGAGCGGCGCGGGCAGCGGATCGAGATTGTTCGAATCACCAATGCGCGGCCGTCCGTAAACCGTGCCCATACGTTTTGCATCCGGCTGGAGACGCCGACACGCTGGAAGGCCGGCATCGCACGCAGGCGCTGCACCAGGGCATCGCTGTCGAAACGCAAGCGGCCCGCTGCCAGCGCGGTCACCTCCGCGGCCACGGCGTCGAGCGCTGCCAGCCGTTCGGCGACACCGACGGCGGTGCCCGGCGTGCCGGCACCCGGGCCGCCACCACCACTCGCGCCGCCAGAAGCGCCACCGGGTGGTGTGCCGCCAGGGCTGCCGTTGTCCGCATCGTCGCCACCGCCGCCGCATCCGACCAGGCCGGCGAGCGGGCCGAATGCCATGCCCCCAGCGCAAGCAGCCGGCGGCGATCGATCAGGGGGTGGGCATGCGCGACTCCAGCGGTGCAGGGATGGCTGCACTTTGCGTCGCGTGCCGTTAGGGGCAGCGTTAGCCGGCGCCGCGACCGCCGCGGTGCCGGCTGCGCGCACGATCGCCGGTACTCGCCGGCGACTGCAGCACCAGCTTGCCCGCCGGCAGCGCCGACACCAGCACCGTGTCGCGGGCGCCGTCAGACGTTGAGCCATGCGTCAGGCTGCCCGGGCGCGGATCGCGCGATCCGACAACTGAGAGGGGATCCTCCGGATCGGCGCGAGGCCAACCGCATCCCTTTGGGGTGGCGCGCGGATTGCTTCTCGTACCTGACCTCGCATGGATGCACCTTGTCCTTGGGCGAGGCGCAGACTTCAGGCGGATCCGGCATGCGCATCCTTGAGCAATTCTCTGGCTGATGGCGACCTTGTCGTCGGCTCGTGCCAACGACATCGTCGACGTGCTGGAGCGCTTCGCAGCGGCTACGACTCGAGCAACGCGTCGCCGCCGCCCCAGACGGCGAACGCACCCAGCGGGTGCGCGTGAGCTTCGATCGCCTGCTGGCCCAGGCGCGGATTGCACCGCAAGCGCTCGAACTGCGGGTGATGCAGGGCGGCGTTCAGGCCGAGGCGATGCTGGGCCGCGTGCTCGTGGTTGGCGAAGCGGTCGGCGACCTGCCCGAGGGCGAGCGCCTGCTGTTGCTGGCGCACGAGCTGAGCCATCTGACGCTGGGGCACTGGCAGGCGCTGTGTACCCTTTACCGCAAGCACGTTCCGGGCGAGGTGCGGCCCGACACGACCGATCCTGTGGCGGGCGCGCTCGGGCACGACGCGCACGAGTTGTCGCATCGGCACGAGTTCGAAGCCGATGCCCACGGCTTCCGCGCTGGCGCACTCGTTGGGCGCCACCCTCGACGATGCGCTGTCGCTGCTGATGCGCCAACCGATGATGAGTGACAGCGCCACGCACCCGGCCAGCGCGCCGTCGCATCGCGCAGTTCCGCATGCTGCAGGCGCGGGCCAACGAGCTTGAGGCGCAAGGCGGTGCGACGCACGCGGTTCAGGTGAGCATGCCGGCACTGCGCTGACGCCCCGCCCGCTCAGCGTCGCAGATCGGCCTCGTCGATCGCGCTCTGCGTGCCGATGTCGGCTATTCGTCGGCGACCTGCAGCACCAGCTTGCCGAAGTTCTCGCCGCGAGAACAGCTTGAGCAGTGTGGCTGGAAACGCCGCGACGCCGCCGCGCACGATGTCTTCCCTGCTCTTGATGCGGCCGTCCTTCAGGTAGCCGGCGAGCTCGGCCACCGCCTGCGGGAAGCGATCGACGTAGTCGAACACCACCATGCCTTCCATGCGCGCGCGGTTGATCAGCAGCGACATGTAGTTCTTCGGCCCTGCATGCCGGCGTGGTGTTGTTGTACTGGCTGATCGCGCCGCAGATCACGACGCGCGCCTTGCGGTTGATGCGGGCCAGCACGGCGTCGAGGATCGTCGCCGCCGACGTTGTCGAAGTAGACGTCGACGCCGTTCGGGCAGTGCTGCTTCAGCCCTCGCGCACAGCGTCCCAGCGTTCAACGCCGGCCGGTGCCGCGCCTTGTAGTCGATGCAGGCGTCGAAGCCGAGTTCGTTGACCACCCAGTCGCACTTGGCCGGGCCGCCGGCGATGCCCACCGCGCGGCAGCCCTTGATCTTGGCCAGTTGGCCCACCGTCTGACCCACCGCGCCGGCGGCGCCCGAGACGACCACCGTGTTGCCCGGCTGCGGCTGGCCGACGTCGAGCAGGCCGAAGTACGCGGTCATGCCTGGCATGCCGAGCACGTTGAGCCACTGCGTCACGCTGCCCAGGCGCAGGTCGATCTTGTGCAGGCCGCTCTTGGGCAACTGCTCGCCGGACACCGAGCAGTACTCCTGCACGCCGAAGGTGCCGGCCACCGGATCGCCGACCGCGAACTGCCGGGCTGCGCGATGCCACCACGCGGCCGACGCCGCCGGCGCGCATCACTTCGCCGATCTCGACCGGGCGGATGTAGCTGCGCCCTTCGTTCATCCAGCCGCGCATCGCCGGGTCGAGCGACAGCGCGAGCACTTTCACCACGCACCGCCGCTGTCGACGGGCTCCGCCACGGGTTCTTCGCTGACTTGCCAGTTGTCGTTGGTGGGCAGGCCCACCGGACGCGCCGCGAGGCGGATCTGGTGGTTGGTGGCGGGGTCACGGCCATGGCGGTCTCCGATTCAGGTGACGTGTTGCTGTGAATTGGCGAGCGTGCATCGTAGTCACGCCCGCGGCGGCGCGCGTCACCGATGCGACGCCACCGCCTCGCCGCGGCATTGATGGACTTCGATCGTCACGTGCTGCAGTCCGGCCAGATCGTGCAGCCGCGCGTGATATGTCTCGGCCGCCAGCGGCCGGTCGGCCACCACGCTCAGCACCGCCGACCAGGCGGCCGGGCCCACCTGCCACACGTGCAGATCGGCCACGTGCGCATCGCCGTCGGTCTCGATTGCCCCGCGCACTGCGTCGCGCAAGGCGTAGATCGGGGCTGGCATCGACCAGGCTGCGTGCCGAGTCGCGCAGCACGCCGAGTGCCCAATGGGCGATCAGCGCGCCACCAGCCAGTGCCACCACCGGATCGAGCCAGCGCCAACCCCAGGCCAGGCCGGCACCGAGCGCAACGATGGCCAGCACCGAAGTCAGTGCGTCGGCCAGCACATGCACGGTGGCGGCGCGGTAGTTGTGATCGTGATGGCGACGGCCGTGCCCATGGTGATGGTGCGCAGCGTGGCCGTGGTGCTCGCCATGCCCATCATGGACGTGCGAATGACCGTGACCGCTGTGCGCACGACCGGCGCGCGCGCAGCAGCCAGGCGCACGCCGCGTTGACCAGCAGGCCGCTCACCGCAACGACCATCGCCTGCAGGTAAGCGATCGGGTGCGGCGACGCCAGCGTCGCCACCGCGTCGATGGCGATCCACACGCTCACCGCCAGCAGCAGCATGCCGCTGGAATAGGCCGCCAACACCTCGATCTTCCAGCCACCGAAGGCGAAACGCTCGCTGCCGTGCACGCGCCGCGAAAATGCGCGGCCAGCGCGGCGCCACCGAGCGCCAGCGCATGCGTGCCCATGTGCCAGCCGTCGGCCACCAGCGCCAGCGATCCGCTCCAGTAGCCCACCACCAGCTCGAGCACCATGGTGACGATCGTGATCACGGTGACCCACCACAACGCGCGTTCGCGGCGCGGCGCGGCGGCGTCGCCGAACGCATGCGCGTGCACGAACGGGCGCAGGTCGTGGCTGTGCGGGTGGTTCATGCGGCCAGTGTGCCTTGCGGGTGCCTGCTGCGGAAGCGGTTGTCGGAGCGCCCTTGCGCGGGTGCGCCTTCCTTCGCGTCCGTGCGTCAATCAGACGCCACGCACCCGCTGGTGCCGCAGCAACAGGTACGCCGCCGGAATCACGAACATCGACAGCAGCGGCGCGGTGATCATGCCGCCCAGCATCGGCGCGGCGATGCGGCTCATCACCTCCGAGCCGCGTGCCGCTGCCCCACACGATCGGCACCAGCCCCGCCAGGATCGACCGCCACCGTCATCGCCTTGGGCCGCACGCGCAGCACCGCACCTTCGCGGATCGCGTCGCTCACCACCTCGCTCGACGATCGAGCACCACCGGCCAGTCGCGACTGCAGCGCGTGCTTCAGGTACAGCAGCATCACGACGCCGAACTCGGCAGCCACACCGGCCAGCGCGATGAAGCCCACGCCCGTGGCCACCGACTGGTGATAGCCGAGCGCATATAGAAACCACACGCCGCCGATCAGCGCGAAGGGCAGGGTGGCCATGATCAGCAGCGCCTCGTCGAAGCGCCCGAAGGTGAGGTACAGCAGCACGAAGATGATCAACAGCGTGGCCGGCACCACCCATTGCAGCCGCGCGTTGGCGCGTTCGAGGAACTCGAACTGGCCCGAGAAACGCCACGCTCATGCCCGGCTCGAGCTGGACGTTCTCGGCCACCGCGCGCTGCAGGTCGTGCACCACCGAGGCGAGGTCGCGCCCGCTGCACGTCGACGATACACCCAGCCCGACGGACGCGCGTTCTCGCTCTTGAGCATCGGCGGGCCGTCGCTGATCGCGATGCGCGCCACCGTGCCGAGCGTGATCTGCTGGCCCATCGGCGTGAGCACCGGTAGCTCGACGAGGCGCTGCGGCGTGTCGCGCCATTCGCGCGGGTAGCGCAGGTTGATCGGAAAGCGCGCCCGGCCCTCGACCGTCTCGCTGACGTTCTCGCCGCCGATCGCGCCCGACACGATGGCCTGCACGTCGGCCACGTTGAGGCCGTAGCGCGCAGCGGCGACGCGATCGATCTACACGTCGACATAGCGCCCGCCGGTCAGCCGCTCGGCCAGCGCCGACGAGACGCCCGGCACGCCCTTGGCGATCTGCTCGATCTGCACCGCCACGCGATCGATCGAGCTCAGGTCCGACCCGCTGACCTTGACGCCGATCGGGCTCTTGATGCCGGTGGCCAGCATGTCGATGCGGTTGCGGATCGGCGGCACCCAGAGGTTGGCGAGCCCCGGCACCTTGACGGCACGGTCGAGCTCCTCGACGAGCTTCTCCGGCGTCATGCCGGGCCGCCACTGATCGCGCGGCTTCAGCTGGATGGTGGTCTCGAACATCTCCAGCGGCGCCGGGTCGGTGGCGGTTTCGGCGCGGCCGGCCTTGCCGAACACGCGTGCCACCTCGGGCACCGTCTTGATCATGCGGTTGGTCGATCTGCAGCAGCTCGCTCGCCTTTCTGCGCCGACAGGCCCGGCAGCGCCGACGGCATGTACAGCAGGTCGCCCTCGTCCAGCGGCGGCAGGAACTCGCCGCCCAGGCGCAGCAACGGCCAAGCGGTGGTGGCGAGCGCAAGTACGGCGATCACCAGCGTGGTCTTCGGTGCCGCGCAGCACCGCGTCGAGCGCTGGGCGATACACCGCGATCAGCACGCGGTGTGAGCGGATTCTTGCGCTCGTCGGGGATGCGGCCGCGGATCCAGTAGCCCATCAGCACCGGGATCAGCGTCACCGACAAGCCCGCCGCGGCCGCCATCGCATAGGTCTTGGTGAAGGCCAGCGGTCCGAACAGCCGCCCCTCCTGCGCCTGCAGCGTGAACACCGGGATGAACGACAGCGTGATGATCAGCAGCGAGAAGAACAGCGCCGGGCCCACTCTCGGCGGCCTGCGTCGATCAGCGTCCAGCGCTGCTTCGCCCTCGAGCGTCGCGCCGGGGTTGCGCGTGCTGCCAGGCTTCGAGCTCTTGTGCGCGTTCTCGATCATCACCACCGCCGCGTCGACCATCGCGCCGATGGCGATCGCGATGCCGCCCAGCGACATGATGTTGGCGTTGATGCCCTGGTGGTTCATCACCATGAACGCCGCCAGCACGCCCAGCGGCAGCGAGATGATCGCCACCAACGCCGAGCGCAGGTGCCACAGGAACAGCAGGCACACCAGCGCGACCACGACGAACTCCTCGATCAGCTTGTGCGACAGGTTGTCGCACCGCGCGCTCGATCAGCGCGCTGCGGTCGTAGGTGGTGACGATCTCGACGCCCTGCGGCAGGCTGCTTCTGCAGCTCCGCGAGCTTGGCCTTCACCGCGGCGATGGTGGCTCAGCGCGTTCTTGCCCGAGCGCAGCGATCACCACGCCGCCGGCCACTTCGCCTTCGCCGTCGAGCTCGGCGATGCCGCGGCGCATCTCGGGGCCGAGCTGCACGCGCGGCCACGTCGCCCAGCTGCACCGGCACGCCGGCACGCGACGGCCAGCGGGATCGCGCGGAAGTCGTCGAGCGACTTCAGGTAGCCGCTGGCGCGCACCATGTACTCGGCCTCGCGCGAGTTCGAGCACCGAGCCGCCGGTTTCCTGGTTGCCGGCGATCAGCGCGTCGCGCACCTGGTTGTGCGGTGATGCCGTAGGCGCGCGAGCCGGTCGGGTCGAGCACCACCTGGTACTGGCGCACCATGCCGCCGACGCTGGCCACCTCGGCCACGTTGGGCACGCTCTTCAGCTCGTACTTGAGGAACCAGTCCTGCAGCGCGCGCAGCTGCGACAGGTCGTTGCGGCCGCTGCGGTCGACCAGCGCGTACTGGAAGATCCAGCCGACGCCGGTGGCATCGGGCCCGAGCGCGGTCTTGGCGCTGCGCGGGCAGGCCGGCCCTGCACCTGGTTCAGGTACTCGAGCACGCGCGAACGCGCCCAGTACAGGTCGGTGCCGTCCTCGAACAGCACGTAGACGAAGCTAGTCGCCGAAGAACGAGTAGCCGCGCACCGTCTTCGCGCCCGGCACCGACAGCATCGTCGTGGCCAGCGGATAGGTGACCTGGTTCTCGACGATCTGCGGCGCCTGGCCCGGGTAGCTGGTGCGGATGATCACCTGCACGTCCGACAGGTCGGGCAGCGCATCGATCGGCGTTGCGCGCAGCCCGACGATGCCCCATGCCGCGAGGAACACCGTGGCCAGCAGCACCAGGAAGCGGTTGGCCACCGACCAGCGGATCAGCCGCGCGATCATCGCCGTGCTCCGCTGGCTCCGGATGTGGCCGGATCGGTCGCGCTAGTGCGCCCCACGCCCGGTCGCGCGAGACGGCGGCCGAGCCTTCAGTGCAAGCACGGCCGCGCCTGCAGTAGGCCCGGCCGTGTCCGGCCTCAGCCATGCAAGCTGGCTTCGGAATCGATCAGGAACTGTCCCGAGCTCACCACCTGCTGCCCGGCCGCGAGGCCCTGGCGCACGACGACGCGGTCGTCGAACTGCTCGCCGATCTGCACCTCCACCGGCCGGTAGCGGCCGGGCTGACTCCTGCACGATAGACCAGTGCAGCGCTTGCCGGTGCGGATCACGGCTCTCGGCCGGGCACCACCAGCGCCTCGCGCTGCGGCCCGCGCAGGCTGACCTGTGCGAACAGGCCCGCGCGCAAGCCGCTGGCCCGGATTGGGCAAGCTCGATGCGCAAGCCGCAACGTGCGCGTCTCGCGGTTGGCCTCGGGCAGCACCGCGGCGACGCGACCCTCTGACCACCTGATCAGGCAGCGCGGAAATCGCGCCTCGACCGCCTGCCCCGGCACGATGGTGGCCGCCTGCGCCTCGGGCAGTGCGACCTCGAGCCACACGGTGCGCCAGGCCGTTGATGCGCGCCAGCGTCATGCCGGCAGTCACCGTCATGCCCTGGCGCACCATCAGCTCGGCGATCACGCCGCCAATTGGCGCCGCGATCGTCTGCACCGCCACCGGCTGGCGAGCGCTCGGCCTGCTCGACCATCGCGGTGGGCATGCCCAGCAGCGTGAGCCGCGTACGTGCAGCCTGTGCAGCGCGTCGTCGCCCGGTGCGCTTGACGGCCAGGTATTCCTGCTGCGCGGCCAGCCACTCGCGGGTTCAGCACGTCGACCAGCGGCGCGCCGGCGGCGATCACGTCGCCAGGCGCGCGTGCATACGACGCGTTCGACGAAGCCGGCGGTGCGGGCCTGCACGATGCTGATGTCGCGCTCGTTGAGCTGCACCGTGCCCACGGCGTCGATGGCCGCGCCCGACAGCGCGTTTCTCCACCGGGGCCAGGCGCACGCCGAGCGACTGCGCCGTCTGCGACGACACCGCCACGCCTGCTGGCGTGAGGCATCGCCCTCGTCGGCGTAACGCGGCACCAGCTGCATGTCCATGAACGGCGACTTGCCCGGCTTGTCGAACTTCTGCGTCGGCACCATCGGGTCGTACCAATACGAGCACCCGGCGCTCGCCCGCAGTCGGCGCCGCGGAGCGTCGGCGTCACTGCGCGCTGTCACGCGTGGCCGGTCGGGACGGCACCGCCTCGCGCCACGACGCCAGGCCCCAGCCCACAGCGACGCCCGCGGCCAGCAAGAGCGACAGCGAGCGAGATGCAGTGAGGGTCTTGTTCATGGCGATCACTGCTCGCAACCAGGGTGGTGAGACGCACGCGCAAGGCGCGCGCTGCGTCTCGTCGAGGTCGATCAGCCGCAGGCGGGTGTCCAGCGCCTCGCGGCGCGCCGTCAGCACGGCGCCGAGGTCGCTGCGGCCGGCCTGGTAGCTGGCCAGCGCCAGCGCCACCCGTTCGGCCGCCAGCGCACAGCCCGCTGCCGGACAGCCGCGCGCAGCTGGCTGTCGAGCGCCTGCAGCTCGGCCAGCTGGGTCTCGAGCTCCTCGCGGTGGCGGCGCGTCATGTCTCTCGCGTTCGGCCTCGATGCGCTCGGCGTCCTCTGGCGGGCCAGCACTTGCGGCTTCTGGCGCTGGTCACGCTGCCAGGGCAGGTCGAAGCGTGAACTGGAACGAGACCATGTCGCTGTACTGCGGGGCGGCGGCTGTAGATCAGCTCCCAGCCCCAGTCGCCGCGTTGTTCGGCATCGGCCTCGCGCAATCCTCGGCCTGGGCCATGGGCCTGCATCGCGCGCATACGGTGCGATCTCGGCATGACGATGCAGGCCGGCGCGCACATGCTCGGCCGACACCGCCAGCTGCCGGTGCGTCGCCCTCGAGCGCCTCGTCGGCGCGCGCACCGACCCAGCGCCGCAGCGCGGCGCGGGCCTTGGCGACGTCGCGCAAGCGCGTCGTCGCGGCGGTCGGCCAGCGCCAGCGCCTCCTGGCGCGCCATGCGTGCGCTCGGCAGGCATCGCGCGGCCGGCGGCGATGCGCGCGTCCAGCGTGTCCTGCAGCAGTCGGTTCTCGCGCTCGAGCTCGGCGCAGCTGCGCGACGCGGCGCTCGGCGTAGTAGCGCGGCCAGCCAGGCCAGCGCGGCGTCGCGCTGCACCGCCAGCTGCACCGCCGCCGAGCGTGGCGCGTTCGCGCTCGACGCGCGCCTGCGCGCCGGCCTCGCGGGCCTCGCGCTTGGCGCGGTTGGGCACCTCCTGCATCAGGCCGAGGCGTCTGCATGGTCATGAAGTCGCGCGTCAGGCTGAAACGATCGGGGCCGGTGACCGGCAGGTTGTCGACGCCGACGATCAGGCCGCGGGTCGGGCAACGTGCCGGCGCTGCCTTGCAGCCGACCGCGCGCCGGCCAACGCACTTTGCTGCGCCAGCAGCGCCGGGGCCTGCTCGCGCGCCAGACGCGACTGGCTTCGTCGAAACTGAGGCCGGCCTGCGCGTGCGGCGACAGGCCAAAGCGGCAAAGCAACGCGGCGAGCGACCGCGATCGAGCGACGGCCGGGGCGCGAGGCGAAACGGGATGAAACATGGCGAGTCCTTCACGCGAACCAAGACGTAGCGCGACGCGTCGACCGCCCCTGCAATGGGCAATCACCGCAGCGGCGCTAGTTGCGAAGGACCCGCAGGGTCGAGGTACAGCGGTGGCGAACCCGGCGGCGCCGCGCCGGAGCGCGACTATCGACTCGACCCGGCCGCGCCATCGGCACGGCGTACGGGTGCCGGGCGCCAGTCCACGACGGCCAGCATCACCGGCTGGACGTCGACATCGACGCCCTGGACCGCATCTGGGAGCTGGCTCGCCCGCTCGCAGTGGGCCTTGCACTGCTGCGGTGGCCGGGCGTCCGGTTGCATCGTGGCCGTCGCAGTCCGGCATGTCGGGGCATCACGGCAACCGGCGCCGCGTGCTGTGCCACCGGGCAGGCGTGCGCGGCCGTGGCCCATTGCATTACCAGCAGGGCGAGCAGCAGCCGAGTGCCAGCAGCAGCGGCGACGATGGCGACTCAGTTCACGGTGGAAGTCTACGTCGTCTGATTGGCCCGCGACTTGATCTAGATGAGCCGCAGCGAGTCGCATGCAGCGTCGACGCGGCAGACGTCACGAATTTGCGCTGTCGCGCGTGCGCGCTGGCGCTGCGGTCGTATCCGTGGCCGTGCCTACAATCGCCGCGCACACACGGACCTCAGCGCACCGCGCATGTCCAGACCCACCACGCGTCCCCGACTTGTCGAAACATCACTGCCGAGCGAGAAGGCCGAGATCCTGGCGCAGGCGCTGCCCTACATCCGCAAGTTCCACGGCAAGACCATCGTCATCAAGTACGGCGGCAACGCGATGACCGACCCGGCGCTGCAGCAGGACTTCGCCGAAGACGTGGTGCTGCTCAAGCTGGTGGGCATGAACCCGGTGGTGGTGCACGGCGGCGGCCCGCAGATCGAGGACGCGCTCGGCCAGCCTCGGCAAGAAGGGCACGTTCATCCAGGGCATGCGCGTCACCGACGAGGAGACGATGGAAGTCGTCGAGTGGGTGCTGGCCGGCGAGGTGCAGCAGGACATCGTGGGCCTGATCAACCAGGCCGGCGGCAAGGCGGTGGGCCTGACCGGCCGCGACGGCGGCCTGATCCGCGCGCGCAAGCTGAAGATGGTCGACAACGACGACCCGAGCAAGGAGCACGACGTCGGCCAGGTCGGCGACATCGTCGCCGATCGATCCGAGCGTGGTCAAGGCGCTGCAGGACGACCAGTTCATCCCGGTGATCAGCCCGATCGGCTTCGGCGAGCACAACGAGAGCTACAAC